>Ga0310786_10000540_pt1 | contig 61788 bp, 93 predicted proteins | sample AusTroGonzalo_MG_FD_203881 | JGI IMG/M metagenome (GOLD analysis project Ga0310786, IMG submission 203881) | Bovine rumen microbial communities from tropical cattle in Woodstock, Queensland, Australia - Gonzalo_03 (v2) (version 2) | ecosystem: Host-associated > Mammals > Digestive system >...
TGTAAATGCCATGTACCGCCTTGATATTGACCACATTCCTCAAAGGATTTCATGCAAGACATAAGGTTGCCTTCGTTGTCAACATCTTCCCAAACATCGACGTAATCTATGCCTTGATCGAACATAGATGGTATCAAATAATCTTCCACATACCACATCCGTTTAGGTGTAGCATGGATAAGATATCTTACTTGTGCGTTTTCGCACTCTGCAATCTTCTCAAATGCTGCTATATCTTTTTCTTCATCTATATCGCAAGTGTAGTCATTGATAGCCGTGTAATTGCCGTAATAGATATAATTCAGCGGAGTGTTCTTGGCTACTTGCCACATTTCCCACGCAATCGGATCACGCTTGAATTTCCCTTCTGCCTTTAAGGATTTTACCTTTGCGATACATTCTTTGAAGTAATCTGTATCAACTACTTTGAATGCGAACGGTTCTGCCCACGGCTTAGAGTACCGGCTATCAAAAGGCGGCGCACTTCCGAAAAACTCTACGGAATCAGTTTGTGTTTCGACAATCTTTTTGATTGCGTCCGGCGAAAAGAAAACATCACCAAATATATATGTAACAGGTTCATCCGTTGGATAAAAGCAATTCACCCATGTATAAGGCTGATACATACTGTTATATTTGATAACAGGAACACCGCAATCATTAAATGCTTCGTCCGTAGCGGCTATTGATATATCAGTTACGCCGTTTTGCTTTAATAACCTTATTGTCCTGTCTAATACTCTTTCACCACCGATATTTACAAGCTGCCGTGGTGTACCTTTGATTTTCTTATGATTGCTTCCGCAAAGTAAAATAAATTTCATGAGTAAGTACACCAACACCGGCATCCGGCGATTTCTTCTAAGCCAGCTCCACACGATGAATCTTTCGGCTGATACATTTCATAAGCACCAACCTGAAACCTTGCCATTATCGGAATAGTAAGGCTTTCAATTTCTTCATGCGTATGTCGTACTTTGTTATCGAGCATTGTATTCCAAGTTTTTCTTGTCTTACCAGAATCCACGGCATCTTGAAACTCTGTATATTCACAAATGGTATTCACTTCATTTTCGGCTATGACCATTGCCCGATCTTCCGAAGTGTTCCATTTATCATCGGGATGTTTCTGATTCTGCGAAACGACTTCATCTGCCATCTGCGTTATATGGGTATTCAACCACGGATATTTTTCAAGATAGTCAATTCCAAAATCATCTAAAACATCTTTGTAGTGCAGTTCGATATATCCGGCAAACCATTCAGCATCGAACGGCATGGAAGCCGTTTTTTCTGCTTCGATAAGCGTAAATAGCATGATGAAAACATCGTCAAGCAAGTCTGCTAATGCAATCCGTCTTTCAATTTCTTTCTTCGATAAACCCATCTCACCGAAGTATGTTTCATACGGTATCGCTATTAGATTGTTTATTTCGTCCTGTTTCAGAAGTGCCATTTGCTATCAACTCTTGTGCTTTTGCGACTTGATCTTGTAAGCCTTGCTGTTCAATCGCATCATCTATCGTTTTGTAAAGGTTATCCAGGTAAGGTTTTGACAACATATAAACCTTCTCAGGATCATTCCAAAGACCTGTTGTTTTAATAGCAACAAGCGGCGCAATTCCGTTTTGTACCAACATTTGATAGGTCTGCGCCTTGACTTGCATATTGTCAGTAGGCGAATGATTGATAACAGGTTCATAATCTGCAATCGTAATAGGCAATTCGTTTTCGCCTTTTCTTACGCGAATTGCATTCCTGATACAAGTGGATAACCGGTATTCACTTTCCATCACATATGCATCTTTAATTCGTGCCGCCTGTTTTGCATGATCCCAACCATTTCTGAGATATGTCGCTCCGGCACGATCACCGCCGCCTTCTTCCTGTCGGTTCGGAATAGCCAGAATATCAAGTGCGCTATCCCACAAATCTTCCTTTGCGACCTGTGTCTGCGTTTGGTTTAATTCCTGTGTCATAATGTCAACATCGGCTTTATTATCAGAGCCGTTGTTTGACTTGACTACAAACGCTCCACGCATCTTCATCTTCTGGAATGTTTCTTCGTCAATATCACAGTTTACAAACTTAATAAACGAATTTACAAACTGTTCAACAGAATCGACACGCTGAGATTGGTAGTTATCAATGGCATCGAGAAGTGTAATCACTATCTCAATATCAGACAACCTATCCTGATTGTTCGGATATTCCACAATAGGAATTTCACCAAATGTATGTAATCTCTCATAGACAGGAGTGTTATCGCCTGTCATTGAAAGCGGTAAAAGACCGCTGTTCTGAATGCGATACTCATGCGTTTTTGTAAAGCATTGATAGTAAACACGGCTTTCTTCGTCTTTCAACTCTTGAACAGACATAATCGGTTCTTGTGTCTGTCGCTGATATATGACAAAAGTGTTCATAGGGGAAGGAACTACAATGCGAAAAGGCAAATCCGCGCCATCTTCACGAAGCTGCACCGCTTCAAATCCTGCACCCGTAGCACTCTGCCACTCGCCCATCGAAATATCTTTTGCCGCTTTTCCGGCTGAACGCAAATATCCGTTAAACCTATCAACAGCCTTATTGATTTTCTCTTCTTTCGACAAACTGTTATACATAATCGGTTCGCCGTAAGTCTGACCTGTCTTAAACCGCACGATTTCCCACGCCCTGTTTTCCACAACTTTGTTGCAAACGTCGTCACGGATTGTTTTTGTGCGGTAAAGAGAAGGCTGATCGCCATTTTTGTAATCCCAAAGATACTTGATAGCGACCTTGTTGAAATTAAAAACGCCGATAGCATTGCCTAAAACCTTGACAACATTATCGGCTGTAATACGTTCAACATCTGTATATGCTATTTTTCGTCCATACCGTCCTTTGACGATATCTTGAAAAGTCATTGAGTTCATGTTTTTCTCCACGCAAAAAGGCGCGACCGGGGAACGGAATCGCGCCTTAAATCGAAAGAAATAAGAAAATGAAGAATGTATTGGGGTAAACTATCTACTTTCTCACATAACATAATACCACATTTAGCGGTGGTCGTCAATAGTTAATACAACATTTTGTACTTTTGTCTATTTTTATTTCAATTTCTGAATACTCTTTCAACGCTCTTTTATATACTCTTTTTATCCATCTAATATCAACACCTAAATCTTTAGATATATCACCAAAAGACATAAAGAGAATAAATCTATTATATATAACATCGCGGCTTCTCTCATGCGGCAGCTTGTCAATATGACCGATAACACGCTTTTTATAAGTCGTATAGCGATCAATCAGTTCATCAATCTCGTTTTCAAGGTCAACTATTTCTGCAATTACTCTTTCCAATCTGTCCTGACCATTACTCGATTGCACTGGATCACTATCATATTTTACTGCCGAATTTCCGACAGATGACCTAAGACTGTCTAGCTTATCCATTTTTTCCTCAATATGCTTATTCATCCAATAAACTTTCTCTAATTCTTTCACATTCATATTGCGTACACTCCCCTTGATCTAAATGGATTAAATACCGCTTCAATAGTTGCCAGCTTCGGACGCATACCGTCAACATAAAGCCTAAAGTTCGCAAGTCCATCCGGCACATCATCGTGATTGTTCTTCCCAACTGTTGAATAGCAAAGTAACCAATTCATCATCACGCCGTAATCTTCTTTCGGTGAATAAAGCGACTTATCACGGAATAACACTCTTCGTTTTACCCATTCAGAATGAACAATGATCCTCGTTTCTTTGTTCTTCTCTGTTGGTCTTGTTGTTATTGTGCAACTGCCGCCTTTTGCTGTTACCCTGTTTTGCACTTCGTATGATGCCCTGTCACCACCGGCGTTACTCTCAAATTCGCAAGCGTGTACTTCATGATCGAAAAGCAGATATGCCATCTTCTCATATTGCACATCGAAATCAACATTATCATCACATACGCAATCTACAAGGTAATAATCTTCACCGTATTGATAGAATATCGGCATAAACATAAAGTCTGTTCCTGTGCCTTTTACATCGCATACGGCAAGGCGGGCATCCGGCTCTTTCAACGGTAAAGAAAGATATCTGCGCAAATCTTCTTCATGGTATAACAATCCTTCGCGCTCAATCGGTTCATTCTTGTAAAGGCAACGATAACTCACTTCATCCATTGCTAAAGCCTGATCGTTAAAAAACTTTACAGACAAACCTAAATACTCATAGTCGAAATTACTCTTGCCAGTAACGGGATCAATGTCTGGAATGGCAATAAATTTTGTTCGCACATCTTTGTTTCCGTCATAAAGGCGTTGCAATCTGCCGATCACATCATGTACCGACCACCTTGTAGCAATATGGATTTCTTTGCATCCGTCAAGTTTTCTCTGCCTTGCGTCAACAGAATATACATTCCACAACTTATCCAAGATATTTTTATTCAACGCTTCTTCAAGTTTGCCAATCATATCATCGACTAACAAAAATTTGCTTGCCCTAACTTTTCCGGCGTTCTCACTTCCAACACTCGCGGTTTGAAGTGATGGGAATGGCTTAAATTTTGTTCCAACATTGAATTGCCCTTTTTTAGCGTCCGTTCTTGTGACGGAAAGACCGGCAAATATCTCTTGCCACGTATATTCCTGTGTGTTAGTGCATATATCCAAAACGCTCATGTAATACATAGAGCAGATATCGCCTGAATGTGAAAAAAACAAATTGAAATCATCGGGGAACCAGCCGATAACGGCAGAATTAAAAAACTTTTCCGCTGTTGTTTTTTGGGTAGACGGGGGCATGGAAATTGTAAGTATATCCAACTTATCGTCTATCATATCTTGCAACGATTGTATAATGCCTATTTTCAAAAAATGCTTTCTCTTTGGCAAGTAAAACCGTTCTTTCTGTTGCCTATTCTTTTCAAGATAAAGCAAATAACTGTCAAAATCCCTATTCCTTGCAAGGATAAGCAAAATTCGAAGATAGATGTTCGTTTCCTGTGTTGTTTGTACATTGTCACGGAGAATATCCATAATTCGCCACGCTTCACGAACGCGGGCAACTTCATCTTCGATATCAGGCGCAATGATACGCTCAATCCTGTCGCGCACATATTTAGCGACTTCAATTCCGTCAAAATGCGCCTCTTCGTTTCCAAACGCACTTTCAGCAAGGTCGCATCCGACTTCCAAAGCGTCAAGGCTATTATTCTGTTTTACAATATCGAATACTTCTTGAATTTCTTGTAACATTGATATTCCCCACTTATATAGCCTATTTATATATCAATGGTAGGAGGGTAGAATTTAGTAGTCAATAGTTAGTTGAAACAAGGGTGGCAAAAAGCCACCCAAGTTTTTAGTACATATTACGGGGTTCTCTTCCCCAATCGTCATAGCCACCTCTCGAATAACCATTCCGGCTATATCTTCCTCGCGAATACCCACGAGACATACCTGAATCCTGTGAATACCCACGATCTTTCATAGCGGAGTAGGTTGTGAAGTTGTTAAGTGCTTCCGAGATATCCTTAATATCGTCCAAACAATCATGCGAAATAGGTTCGCCACCCTGGATTTTGGATTCAATCTCTTCAAGTTCACTTAAAAGGCGATCTTCGATTTTGTAAATAAAATCCATAACAACACCGCCTTTCTTATGATGCAGCCACAACTACTGTGTTAGGATTTGCAACCGTGTAAGCCGGAATCGGATAAGGTGCAACCCTGTTCACGATATACTGTGTTTGTGCTGTGTTGTCAGCGATAAGCTGTGCAGTCTGCGCGGTCTGAGATGCGGAAAGACTAAGCATATTGACCTGATTCTGCAATGCAAGAATCTGATCGTTCTTATCACTCAGTCTATCCTGATAGAGCTGATCAAGGATTTTCTGGGTGTTCGCCGTGTTAGATGCAATTACATCGCGAAGTGCCTCATTTACCGCCTGCCTGTCTGCACACGCTTCTCTTGCTACATCTGCTGAAAGTGAAGCGATTGCGGCGCGATTATCGCAACAGCATGACTGCAACTGCATTTCAATACCGCCAAGCTGTGCATTCAACGCCTGCTGATTAGCAAAGGTCTGATTCATCGTTGCAATCTGGTTGTTGTATGCTGTCTGCATAGCGTCCATCGCACGATTGCATCCTGCTACTTCTGCACTTGCGAAACCACCCGTGATAGCACTCTGAATGTCACCAAGCTGCGCCTGTGTTGCGGCATGATCGAAACCACTTGTTACAAGACTTCCTGTGTTCTGGTTAGCCGCTAACAACCAAGGGAAAGTTCCCTCTGCGCCAGCACCACCGCCGAAACCAAAACCACCACCAAATCCACCAAACATAGCCGCGATCAAGAACAGAATGAGAAAGCCACTCCAATCACCGCCGAATCCACCACCGAATCCGCCGCCACCAAGCGGGGAAACGGGCATTACAATGTCTGAGTTACCATTTGTGATTGCCATTTGTTTTTACCTCCTATAAGATTTTTTAGGTTAGCAACTACTCTCTAAACGAATAGCCGGTATATCAAGACTTATGCGCACTCGTCTTAATATCTATTTTTTTCCAAACATCCTCATAAACATCGGATTGCTTTGTATCTGTTTTGCCATATTACAAGCCTGTGTATACTGATCCTGTGTCAGTTTTCCGCTATTCATCAACTGTTGAATTGCCGCGTTTGGATCGTTCAAATACTCTTGCGGAATAAACTTTGTTGGATTGTTCATAAACTGACCGAACTGATTTATCAGATTCATCATGTTCATTTATCTTCACCCGCCTTCTTTGTGCATTCGCACTTCTGTTTCGCAATCTCCGTCAATTTCTTTTTGATAAATTCAACATCTGATTTCAGTGAAACAATATCGTCTTTAATGTCCGGCTGTTTCACAGTTTCTTCTATTTTTTCTTCCTCTTCTTTGACAAGCCTAAACTTCTCAAATATCGGCTGTCCTAACTGTGAAGAATCCATTGACTTCGTGTAAATATACGGAGCATTGTCATTCTTGAAAATGACAGTATTACCAGGAGCAACCGGATAAGTTCTCATTTCTTCTTCACTCTGCACATGAACAATATTTCCGGCATTACTACTCACCTGTGGCTGTTGTATCTGTTGAACAGGCTGTTGTGGTGGCATAGCCTGATAAACAGGCATTGGCTGTTGAAACATCGGGTATTGCGGATAAGTCACCATCGTTTAATCCTCACTTTCGTAGTAATAAATCACGATTTCGTTGCTACTGTTCCATGTGTCAAATATCGTTCCGTCTATAACAGAAACCGCATGACTACCTGTTGCTAAAACAAATGATCCGTTTGGATGAGCTCTGCAAAAATCAAATACTGTGTAGCAATCAGGACAAGTATTCGGAACAACTTTTCTTTTGAATCCGTAGTTGCGTAAATAGATATCCCAAACGGAATTGCTGTTTGGCAAATCGTATATGAGCAATGATATTTCTGCTAAACCGATAAATACCTCCTCCCATGTTTTATCAAGTACATTACACAATGCCTGGATCACACAATCGCCTGTCCTTTTCTTTATTGGATTGTTGTTCTTGTAAATGTAATTCATGCCTAAATGATAGCAATAAAAAAGGACTTCTACAATCAAGTAAAAGTCCATCTTTCGTACAACTTTAGTACAAATTTCGTATATTATATATGAGAAATCAATTCATCACAACACCTTTGACAAATTTTTATTACTGTTTGCCGCGTCAAGTCAAATTCATCAGCAAGAGGTTCATAACATATACCATCAAGCAATCTGCGCTTTACGATTTTCCGATTCCTTTCGTTGAAAATCCACTCATCAATTAGATGCTCTAATTCAGATCGTGGCAAATCAGGAATCGGTTTCTTGCTCATACTCTATCTCCCTTACTATCTCTTTTACAATTTCTCTCAAATACTCTTTGTTTAGTATTTTATCATTCAAGATTTCCTTTGCAAAACTTTGCCACATCATGTTATTTATCAATAAAGCTACAATGATTGAAAGTAAGGCAATGAACATCCTTCTATTGTTTTCAGACATCCTTGCCATACTTCCTTCAAGAACAAATTTCGATACTTTTTCATCTGGTTTTTCTTCTTGAACTATATCATCTTTGTTGTCACTCATAGCTGATACCTCCGAAGATTTTGATAAACACATATAGTATATACGATTTACTTTGTTTTGTCACTTGTCACATTTTAATTACCTCTTATTTCCGATAATAAACTCTCGCCACCGCATTTGTTGTAGTGATCCATGTGTCCGTTCCGATAGCCTTTCCTGTAACATAATGGTCTGCATTCAACGCCGTTCCATGCAGTTCAATGTATTCATCACGGACTGGGTTATTTGCTTCCGCATCTAAAGAAGCACAAATTACGTGCGTTTCATTTACGCTGCTAAAATCAATAACATACAATTCAACGAGAATCCTGACAGCACTACTCGGAATTGTCACGGACGCGCCGCTTGAATTGACTTCCGCTAAGAAAGTCCATTGAGAAAACAGGCTTGCATGATCGTTGATTGCTGTTTCCAACGCTTGCCTTGTGTTTTCCATGATGTCAAGGATATTCGCAACATCGTATGGATTGAAAGTCCTTGTTGTGTCGCTAAATTTATGCGTTGTGCTATCGTATTGATGGTAATAATTCGGCTGTGTTTTTGTAGTGTTGTCAGCCTTTTTCTCAATCTCCCCCTTTAACTCCCCAATCACATTATCCGGCTGATACCCAATCTGCATCACGCCATCTGCCGTGAGGTTGTTTGTGCCTTTGAGCAGTTTGAGTTCGGTGGGTGGTGTTGCAATAGTGTTATGCGTTGCTTTCTCAAAACATATTTTCTGCCCTGTCATTGCCGTCTTAAAAGTAGTGGCATCCGTATAAGCATCATTGCGGATAAACACCTGAGTATTTGTCCTTTGGAAAGCAAATGTGCCATTTTCACCAGTGTTGCCAAAGGTGTCAGCATTCTTGTTGATAGCGTCAAAACGATAAGCAGATGACCTTGGGTTATAATCAAATTCTCCGCCTGTCTTTCTTCCTGTAATGTTTGCGTAGAAAAACGGATTTTCATAACTTGTGGTGCGTATCCACGATAAATCACCCAAATCAATAATATCCATTGCATCATCCGTTCCACCATCAACAAAATCACACACTCCCCCGTAAACCGTCTGCCCGAATTGGATAGTCGCATTTGAGGATTGGTAGGGAACATAATCACCATTTTTCGGTGTGCCTTCTGTTTTGGAAATGTTTATGCAAATATCACCTTTGTATGTTGCTCCATACGTGCTTGACATATTAAAATGCACAGCATGGCAATCATTGGGAGTTGTAAACGTATGGTCAGTTAATGCCTGTGTTCTTGATATAAAGTCAGTTTTGTTGGTTACACCACTCGGAACTGGTTTTTTCCAATAGGTTATATAACCATTTTCTCCAGCAGTATTAAAGTAATATGTAGTGTTTGGAAGAACAGGAATAGGATTGTCGCTTGCAATATTTGTACTTACGCTATTCCATGTTCCAACAGTAGAAAAATATCCGCCTACTGTTTCTTCATCCCACAGATTAAAACCCACGCTCTCCACTTCACACTCTGTATATCCTGTTATGGGGCAGATGTTGGAGTAGGGGGCAAAGGTCGGGTCGGTTTCTGTGGCAAGACGAATCATAGGCTTAATTTGTTGACCGACACTTGCATTTGTCGTACAAACAGCATTAACGGATATAGTTGTTTGTTCTGTCAATACAAAAGGCTTATCACCATCACCCTTTGAAGTTATCGTTTCACCATTTACCGAGATATAAATTCTATAATCGTTACTATATCCACCATTTAAAATATATGAACCAGACGAAAGGGTTACTTGACCAGCAACCCAACTCAGATTGTTGATTGGAACAGTATTGATTGTGTATATTCCATCATCAAGTGTGAACCCTGTTTTTTCGCCTGTCGAATTAAACTTATTCTTCCCCGCTCCCCCAACCCACGGATAATCATAACCATGCAAGTCTTGTTTCGGCTGTAATGTCACCTTTAGGGATTCCGCATTTATCGGGGCGCAATCTGTGAGGGTGAGGGGATTGCCGGTGGCGGTTTGGGTGGATCGAAGGTCATTTCGCGCTTCGGTGTCCTTCAAATCGTAATCATTGTCATTTACATTTAATTGACTTAAATATGCCATGATCTCACCCCTTTATGATACTGTTACGCTACCGGCTGTTCCTGTGAATGTAGGCGCATCGTCAAGAGCCGCTGTCGCGCCTGTCAAAGCAGAAATCGCCGTGCCAAGTGTCGGCGCGCTACCAGCAGAAATTGTCAGTTTTTCACCTGAAACAGTATAAGCCGGCATACTCCCTACATTTGTTACATTCGGGATATCTGTCTTTGATTCAGTCACGATCACCGAAGGCTTTGAAACGCTGCCCTCAGGCGTAAATGTTCCACTTGCACTATTCTGATATGCAAGCGTGCCAAGACCTGAAAGATTGCCGTACTCTTGCCATTTCGTTCCGTTAAAGATAAACTCTGTTTCGTTGTATGATGTTTCATCACCAGCAACGCACGTTACGCTTTCGCCATCGATTGTGATAGGGTTTGTTGTTGCCCCATCAGTCAAAGGCGTGGTTGTAACACCCTTCCATGTTTTGGTATTTCTTGCTTCTTCGTCTTTCACCTTGTATGTAGTTCCGCTGGGTAATTCGATTTCGCTAATGTATGCTGTCGGCATTTTTATTCTCCTTTCGTCAATAGAAAATAAGGGTTTCTCCGTCTGCCCTGACGGAAACTTTGTTGTTCCAATTTTGGATATCTTCATCCGTGATACGAATATCGGTCGCTATCGCAAATGGTAAGTCAACCACATAAGCGTTGCCATCGCCTATTTTTATCATCGGGATCGGGTTTCCTTCGCCATCTTCGCCGCCGTCTGAATAAACATAGATTTCACCTTCGCGTGATTGCAAGGTTATCAGTTCTGCCCATTCTGCACTTGTCTTGACCGCAACGATATGCAAATCTTCGCTTGACTTGTCGCTTTCAAGTGTAACGCCATTCACCGAAGGTTGATTGATAAGGTTGTTATAGTCATGCGTACCACCAACATTCCTTGCGACCTCGCCAGAACTTAATGACTTGCCTTCATTCTGCACCTGACCGGAAATTGACCCTTTATTGATAATCTCACTCATATCGTTCAATCTCCTTTCCTATCTCGAAAGGCTGATCTACGATGTATGTGTAATGACCGCCATCCTCTGCACAAATCAGTTCAAATTCGTAGCGGTAAACTTTGAATTTCATATCCCGTGTATCATCGGGAACAAGATAAAGCACCGCCTTGTTGTTTTCAACATCGACCGTGCATTCCTTTTCAAGCGCAACATCCTGACCTGGCTTAATAGCCATGCGGAAATAAACTACATCTCCCGTAGCAAACTCATACGGATCACCCGTATCAAGCGTTGCCGTTGTGGAAATCTCTGCCGTATCGCCCCTTGTCAGGTATATGCTCTGTCCATCTATCTTTAACATTTCTCTATCCTCTTTGTGTGGGTGCTACGCGAAGCCTGTTACAACCCCGCGTAGCGATCATTGGAGTAATACGTTATGGCAAAACGTAAGTCAGCCGTCAAGAATCGGACTTGATGTTTCGTGTGCCTGTTACGAAACAGTAACCATACCGGCTAAGCCTTTGGAGGGTGTAAAACCAATGAAATTAAATATCGCCTTCGGCTCTATGCAAGCTGCGTTCTGCCGTAAAGCCTTCGGGATATCGTTTTTTCAGTTTTTCGATGTTCTGTTCCATGCAATCGTCAAAACTCATTCCTTGCGATGTTAAAAACTCGACAACGCCCCATACTATATCGCCGCATTCTTTGAGTAAGTGTTCTCTGTCAGGCATACCATGACCTTGATACTCTTTTTGGTAAAGCGAATGAAGTTCACCGACTTCTGCGCTCAAAAGATGCAGCGCATGATTTCTTTGTCCGATAAGTGTCAAATCCTTGTTGATTGTCCTTGCCGCAAGTTCCTGATACTCTTTTCCTGTCATGCTATACCTTCTCTCAGCCAAACATCGGCAAATCATCATCCGCGCCTTCTGGTATGTTCATGAATCCGTCTGGCTTGTCGCTACTCTGCGAAGCAACTTCGTTTTCAGCCTTGCTGCCGATAAATTCCACGTTCTCTACGGCTATGTCTGTTGTGTAGACCTTCTGACCGTCCTTGTTCGTGTATGATCCGGTGTTTATTCTGCCGATAATCCCAATCTGCGATCCTTTGTGGAAATGTTTTTCAATCATCTCGGCCGTCTTTCCAAAAGCTGTACACATTGGGAAATCTGCGCCATATTTTCCGTCCTTGTCCTTGAAATTCCTCTGCGTTGCTACTGTAAACTTCGCTACCTTTGTGCTTCCGGCATCATTGATCGTTGCATCCTTTACCATTCTTCCAGTTACTAAAACCTTATTCATGCCCTTTTGTTCTCCATTTCCCTTAAATATTTTTCTTGTTCTTCAATCCAATTCTGCGTCCTGATGTAGTCTACAATACCAAAAATTGCACTTCCGACTGCAACCGTGGAAACAAAAATGATAATTGCCAAGCATACATTAGCCGTCATCCTCACAACCCCCTTTTGCCGTTCCCTTGAATAAAAACGCAAACCATACAAACAAAAACACATTCAATATCGCAAATTTTATATCCTGTCCGTCAAATGTTGCTATCGCCCTGGGTATCGTGTAAAGCAATGCGAAGTAAAATCCTACTACAAAGATTGCTGATACAATGTTGATTACCTTCATATCCCCACCCCTTTATCATTCATCATCATAGCCGTCAATCATCGAAACAATGATATTCTGCCGTCTGTCGGTCAAAATCTGATACAAGATTTGGAACGCCGCATCTACGATCTCGCGTTTCATCTGTCCGGCAACCGAATCAAAATCTTCATGGTCTGCGCAAAGCTGCTCGATGATGTATTCATCGCACCCTTCGGAGATTTCTTCAACCGCCTTGTCAAACCCGTCAACGTAGGATTTATCATTTTCGGTCAAGTCCTTGTAAGTGTACACGCCGTTCATTGTTTTGTCCTCACAATCCCGTAATCTTTTTCAAAGTCAACTTCGCCGTACTGATCGAAAGTCTGATAAATTCTTCCGTGCGCCGCCTTCTGCCCGTACATATCGTTTTCAACGTGCTTTAAAAGTTTTGGGCTAAGTTCACCTATAAGGTCTTTGAGATATTCAACTTCTGTCATACTGCTTTGCTCTCTTTTTCAAGTGTCCACGAAATGTTTGTCAACTTCTCGATGTATTCTTCGACCGTCTGTTGTTTTGCGCAACCTTCAATCCTTCCGTTCTCGATCACAAATTCGTGCTGCCCTTCGATATCGGACTTATGCTGCGCCGCGTATGCCTTCGCAGTTTCTTTGACCAACTTGACCTTTTTCTTGCCGTCAATATCTCTGTTGGTGTTTTCAATCATCTTATCCAGGAACACTTCTTCATCGCACTTTTCGATGTTCATGAACAGACCTTTTCTGCGATAGACAGAAGCGTAGCCTTGTTCGCTTGCAACGATATACGCCTGATATGCAACGCCGCGATAAATGATATCTTTCAGGTCGCTTGTCATTCCCGTAAAATCATATTTAGCGCAAATCTTTTTGACCAAATCGTACATACTGAATGACTTGAATCCAGCCTGTTCCTGTTCTGCCAAATATGCCTTTGCGAAAACCCTTATGTCTGATGATTTCATTTCTGAAACTCTCATGCTTTCACCCTTTCCCGAATATCGGCGGCTATTGTTATCATTCTTGTCAGTCCGTTGTACAAAGTCTTTTTGCTATCATCGTCAAGGTTGCCTAATAAGTCTTTGTAGTTTTCATCTGATCCTTCCAACGCCGGAAGATTAGCAAGGCTGTCAAGGATATCTATTGCCCTGAATATCTTTTGTGATAAATCAATCGCAAGGATTTTCTTATCCCGTTTGTCCTGTTGTGCGTCATTGAAACTGACGATCTTTTCCTGTTTGTTCTCTTTGAACTGTTCGTGCCGTTCCTTTGCATCTTTCACAACATCCTTTGGCTTGACGCTTTGGTTTATCACATCTTTATACGCCTGATTGATCGACACATCACCTTTGCGAAGCTGTTGTTTCACTTCTTCCGGGGCTTTCTCCTGTATGACCTCGACTTTGTGAATCGTGTCATGAGATACCCCGGCAATTTTGGCAAGTTCTTTTTTGGTATCAACTACCGCTTTGTCAGATTTCTGACGAACCGCCCCACCAGCTTCTTTTTGTTTTTCTTTCGCTTGTTCCGCAATCAGCGGTTTTTTCTTCAAAGCGAGTTCCGACCGAACATAGGCATTTATATTCCTTCTGCCGAGTTGGTTGTCTATGATAAAACACATCGCTTCATTCCGGCTGTCAAAATCCTTGCTGACAACCTGATACGGAATATTGCCATGCAATCTCGAAATCTGAAATCTGTTATGTCCGTCAATCAGGATATCATCTGTCTTGCCTTCCTGATGCCATACCACAAGCGGATCACGTATGCCATCTGCAAGTATGTTTTTTTCAAGTTGCAAATACTCGTCTGTTTCTAATGGCGGTATCAAACCCTTAAACTCATTATCAATTACTATTCCCATTTCTTTCTTCCCCCTTAATACCTATGTTTTGCAAGATAACTAATTATCTGTAACAGACCTATGTATCTCATGTATTTATCCCTTGTATGTAAAAGATATATATTATATATTTATTTGACTGATATAGTAATGTGGTATATGATATATAAATACTATTTACAGTCCTATGGGTTATATTTATAAATAATATCTATTGCGGTGTAGTTGAATAATATATTTATTATTACCATCTGTTGTGAAGTAGGTTATAATATATACAAGTCTATTGTGTTGAATGACATTGATATATATTATATTTAATAATAAAGCCTTTTTGTTTTGGCGGATATTTTTCGGACTAAGAGAGCCGCCCTGGGCTGATCCATAAAGCCCCCACCCCCCACAGCCGGATCGAAACTTTTTCGAATTGCACTATTGTTTCAAACAATTCTCAAAATCACGGCTAAAGGTATATTAAATCTATATTTTGTATATCTTTATACTTCCCTAAACCCTCAAAACCCTTGTAAATACTGGACTTATAATTGTGTCTATTTGTCAGACAATTTCAAACACCAGTTTTCGCGATCTGCAAAGGCTTTTCTTGTGAGTTGTCAGACAATACAGCCGCCTGTTTCCGCACATCTGACAAGCTAATCTGCTGCGGTTTCTGCTGTTCCATGTTGCCAACGCCCGCCCAGTTGTGCCAATGGTTAAGGCAACCAAGGACACCGACCGGATTTTTAACGCCGGATGCAAGGCGATCTGCAAGAGTCCGCTCGCGTTCGTTTGTTAATTTTTTGACAATATCCGTACTACGTGAACTTGCTTTTCTCATTCTCCTGTCATCATTTGACCATTCATATAACACACTATCGCTAATACCTGTTAATCTACAAAAACCCTGAACAGATATAATCTTATCGTATTGATCTGACATAAAAATATATATATCTACAATGTTTTCTATCAAATCCATATCATAAGCATTAAAAGAAGTATTAAATAATCCATTATCTTTACATTCTTTACTTTTCAAATTATCTTTGAAAACATGAAGATATAAATAATATAATAAGGCGTTATATCTGTTTTGAGATATAGAGCATATATCTTCTACGTTGTTTTCTTCACACCATAATTTGACATATAACTCTATGTCATTTTTGAATATATCTATTGTATTTTCTGTATTTTCTACATGTTCCAATGTCATATATATTACCTACCCTTTATATATCTATAACAGATATACAAACAACCCTTATATTTTAATATATAGGACGGCGCGCCGCGCTTGTCAATACTTAAATAGCCCTACAAGGCTCATTTTGCCACATTTAGGCGTTTTAACCCCCTTTAAGGCACTAACCACCACCCAGGCACCATGACCGCCCTATATGAGCCATTTTGCGCGTTGTGTGTTCCTGGATATTCAAAAAATCGGCACGGGATCATCAAAAACCGGACGCGCTGCGAGTAGATCGGAGCAAAGAAAAAGGACGGGAAAAACCCGCCCTTGTAGCCGATCATCACTTGACTGTCAGAAAAACTTTATCTTTTCTTCATCCGTTGCAACTACTTCGATTATGTCTGAAGGTTGACACCTAAGCATAATACAAATATCATTCAAAGTCTGAATATTAAAATTGACACCATGACGGATATTTTGCAAAGTCGCTTGTGACATAATCTTGTCTTTTCGCAATTTTGCTGAATTATACCCCTTTTCTGATAGTTCCTTAACAATATCTATTTTGTATCTTATCACTTCTCTTCACCCCCTTTTTAGTGCTTTTACAGTGTCAAGAATACCATAAAAACGGCACTTTTTCAACCCCTAAAAAATTTTTTGAAAAAACTCTAAAAATAGTGTTGACAAACACTAAAAGTAGTGCTATAGTAGGACACAACAAAGCAACACAACAAAACAAGAAAGGACACCAAAACATGAACAAAGATTTGATGAAATACATTCCAAAAGAATACAAAGCACTCGTTGAAGATATCACCGCAGCAGAGGAAAAGACCTACAACGAAATCACAAAAAAGTGGGATTATGAAATCATTGTAACATGGCAGAACGGCGAAACAAGTTATTTTCAGAACAAGAGCCACATGAAAAATGTTTTAAAAGATTTTCATACGCCGGAAGAATACACGGCGTGAAAATAAAACCAACAACCGCCCCGCATAAATTGATACAGAGTAGGGAAAAGACGGAAACACCACGAGCGGCTTTTTCAGAAAACTATCAGACAAGAGCGGCAACCAAACACCAACACCACAAAAAAGAAGAAAGGAAGGAAAGAAAATGCTTTACAACTACACAATCAAATTCCAGAACGGAATGAAAGAAAGCAATCTTTATTCCGTAACAGAAGAAAAAGCACTTGCAAGAGTTGCGGAGATCATCGCAGAACAGAGTGCAAAAGGCAACGCACTTTTGACAGTATCAATAAAGGCGGTGACGGCATGAAAGAGTACAACTTAATTATTGACGGCTTTTACATCGGCATCGTAGAGTTGACCACTCAGGAGGCCCAGGAATTAGAAAAGGACAACGGCGTAAGACTTGAAAGAGTATAAGACAACCAAACACACCACAAGGAGGAAAAGACAATGGCATATTTTGAAAGTATCGCAGACTACAGAAGCGGATGGATGACAGAAACACCGAAAAAGGCGGAAGTTATCGCCAACGCCGCCGTGACGGGAACGGTTAGGTTGTTGGGCGGAGCAAACAATCGCGCCGTGACGATCGAAACCGAAAAAGAAATCTTTTTACAGTCCTATGACACTTTGATTTTAGCAAAGGACAAGGCAACGGGAGAAATCCGGAAGTTGTGGAACGATTACAGCAAAACAACCCTAAAGCATATCAATCTGTTTTTGGGTACAAACTACGGCAAGAAAGATTGGCTTGCATTATAAGAAAGGGGCGAAAACATGAAAGCAAATATTACATTGAATCAGGAATTGAACGGAATCGAAATCTCATTCGATAGCAAGCCGGAATCGGCAACCATTGAAACTCTGAAAAGCAATAATTTCAGATGGCACAGGGCAAAAAAACTTTGGTACGCAAAGCAAACGCCGGAACGCTTGACGATTGCGGAAACAATCGCGAACGGTGAAACGATCACCGAAACAGAAACAAAGAAAAGTGTTTATCTTTTGACGGGGAAAGAAAAAGCAGCTTTTATTGAAAATTATAGTTTTGTGAAAACCGCAAAAGATGATGGAACAAAAAGGCAGTTCACAAAAGGCGGATGGATTGATTACTTCAATAAAAAAGATTATATCTTTTTTCCTCGTTTGGGGCTTGCGGTGGCAGTTGACCGACCCACAATAGAAAACACTATATATTATAGTGACGAGTATGAAAGCCCAATTTCAAAGAACGGTGAAAACAAAAAAGCCGTATTTTTCAGTTATAACATGAGAAATTTCAATGATTTTTGGGCGGACGGATGGAAGAAAAGCAAAAAAGAACTTGAAGAAACAGGATGCACAACGGGCAGATACAACAGCCGCCCCGCAATCCTTGAATATCCGAAACAAGACGAAAACAGCGAAACATATATTTATTTCACATCTTTGGATGATAACTATAATTTGAAATCCGGAAAAGCAAAGGCGCACGAAATGACGCCGGAAGAAGTCGGCGATCTTTTGGAGATCATCGAAAAACTGAAAACAAATTATAAAGAACGCCTTGAAAGATATTTCAACAGATACCAAAAAAATATAACTTCTTGCGGGTATTGGGCGAACAGATAAAAAGGAGGGCGAAACAATGACAGCAAAAGAAAAAAGAGAAGCAACAGAAAAAGCGGGTTTTCGTGAAAAATACGCAATGCAGCACGGAACGGAAAAAAAGAAAACTGAAAACGGCGAAAAACTTTATGTTTTTACTTTTTCAGAAAACGAGAAGTTTCAGGACGCAAACGGCGCGACATACAACGCAACGCGCCGCGCGTGGATAGGATAACACAACAACCCCGCCGGAATTGTTTTCAGGCAATCCACCGCCCAGACCGGCGGCGGGGTTTTCCGAAAGGAAAGAAACCAAACAACCAAAACAGAAGAAAGGACAAGGGAAAAACTATGTTAAAAAAATTGTGTGAACTGACAACGGCAGAGGTTAAAAACCTTTTGAGCAACAACAAATTTTTGCGGGAAACCGCAGAAGAAAACGCGCAAGAAGATGCGTGGTTTATGCTGAATGAGTATGTATTAGCACCTTTTTCGCGTATGCGTGGCATTGACTACAATATCGGATATCCGGGAAATCACTTCACCGTGAAAGAAAGCAATTTTGCGGATTTTCTGACCGCTTGCATGGATCATGACGAAAAAGAAAGTATTTTCGGCGATATCCTGCCGGAGATAGCAAGAGCAGCCGCCCGCGCTGATTTTTTCGAAGAAGTTTACAACGGTTATATTGAAATGACCGACAAAAAATATGCAGACTTTGAAGAATGGATGCGTGAGAAGGTATCAAAAGCAACCCGCGCCATTGTGAAAAGGTGCATAGAAGAAGTCGACTACTCATACACGGAAGAAGCTATCGAAACCGCGGCAGAAATGTTTTGCGAGTTCCGTGACGACCTTTTGACAGACGGCGAGAAGATCATGGAAAACGCGCCCAGGATTTTCGCATAAGGAAAGGAGATAGAACAGATGAAAACCTATTTTACATCATGGAACAAAGAACGCGGAGAGTATCAGAAAGAAACCGAAACCGCCGAAACGCTAAAAGGATATCAAAGCGGCGGCTTGTATTTTGAAACAGAGTTAATTCTTTTCGCAATCGGTGGAAAGCCGGAAGAAAACTATTGCAATAATTGGGATATTTACGCAGATAAAAAAGGCGTGTTATACTCAATAGCAAGACCGAAAAGCACTTGCAGCAGTACCATTTTTGGCGATAGAAACCACATAAAAAGATTGATAAAACAAGACTGTTTTTCTTATACCTTGACCGACTACGGCAAACAGATCATGGAAGCATGAAAGGAGAAGAAAAAGCATGGATATCAATAATTATAGTTATACACCGCACATGTTAGATGAAGATAACAACATTTTGTATTATGACAACGATGATATGTATTGCGAAGTATCAAAAGAAAGATCATACAGCGATTTTATCTTTTGGGTTTACGCTTGCAGTTATGACGGACAGCTCGAATACTCTGCACGGTTTACAGATGAAGAAACCGCAAAAGTGGCTTTTGACTACATCGTGAACAACTACGCGGATACTCCGCCGGACGATAAAGAAATCCTTATATGTGAAGTACAAAGCGTTATTGCACATTTTGAGACAGAACGCGCAAACAGATAAACACCACCACCCCGCCCCATAAAGGCGGGGAAAACTTGACAAGAAAGGATAACGGAAACATGATTGAAAAAGCAAGTAAATGTTACTTTGTGAAAGTCCCGAAAATCACGCCGGACGGAGCAGAGAATTTTCTGCAATGGGCGGCAACTCACCACTACGAAAATTGTATTGAAAAACCCGCCACAAATGAAACAATAGGCGATTTTGTTTTACATATCGCATACAGAAAACAATATAAATATACGCCCGCTTTATTCTTTGAAGATGAGAACGGAAACATTATAGAGTATTTTGTTGCAAAGAATAGCCACACTCTTCTGCATGAAGTAGTAGAAATCTAATTTTTTACCCGTCGGAAAGGTCGAAAGACTTTAGTCTTTTCCGCGTTCGAATCGCGGCGGCGGATTTTACACTTGCACATTGACATTTTGAATTGATCCGGCGTTATCCAGCTTTACGAAACACCACACAGAACGCCCAAAAACGCCCCAAAAACGGCTTGTAACCCTATCAGGGCATACAACCCCACAAGCGCAGCAAAAGCGCGAAATAGGGCAAAAATGAGCGTTGTGGGATAGGTTGACGGACGCACACAAGCGGCGATATGATGAAAGGTAAAGCCGGACGGCAGAAACAAAGCCGAAAACGCCCCGAAAAAGCCTTGAAACGATCAAAGGCAAGGGAAACCCCCACAAGGGCAGAGAAAAGCCGAAAACGGGCAAAATGAAAGCCGCAGACGGCAAGCCGGAAACGATCAAAGCGGGCAAGCCGTGACAAGATCATCACGGACGGCAGAAACGAAAACCGCCCACAACGGCGATAACAGAACGCAAGACGGGGAAACCCACAAAAACCGCAACGAAAAGCGCATACAAAGGAATTGCACGAAAGCAAAAGACAATTCCGGCAAGGCAGAAACCGCCACGGATGGACGCAAAAGGCAAACGGACAAAGGTTGACGGAAAAAGTTATGTAAACCTTTTATCTATTTTGAAAATAGCAAAAAATATTTTTTCCAAGGTAGCAAAAAATTTTTTACGATAAAAACCAAACACCAAAAAAACAATTAGTACGCGATTTTTTTCGCGGCAGAAAGGATCAGAAAATGAAAAAAGTTTATCAAACACCAGGCGGCACAGCCTACACAATCTATCGGGATATGTTAAAACAAACGCATCTTTTGATCGCTGGCGCAACAGGTAGCGGAAAGTCAGTAGTAATCAACGGCATAGTCAGTACGGCACTTTTCAACAGTCCTGCAAAGTCAGAATTTATCCTGATCGATCCGAAGCGCGTAGAACTTGCTCAGTACAAAAATCTGCCACACACTCTTCTGTACGCATCCGAGCCGGTGGATATCCTGAAAGCACTTGACAGGGCAATGATCTTGACGGAATCCAGATACCGCGAAATGCAGAGAAAAGGCTTAAAGAGATATGATGGATCGGATGTATATATCATCATTGACGAGCTTGCAGATATTATGACGGCATACGGCAGAAAGGCAGCACCGATCATCCAAAGACTTGCACAGATCGGACGGGCAGCAAACATCCACATCATAGCCGCAACACAGTGCCCTCTGTCAACTGTCATTCCTACTCCGATCAAAGTCAATTTTGACGCACGAGTAGGACTCAGAACACGATCAGCACAGGACAGCCGGAATATCTTAGGTTTTAACGGATGCGAAGAACTGCCGAGATACGGATACGGATTTTATATCACGCCGGAAGAAACGCTGAAAACAGAAATCCCGATGGTATCGGATGAAGAAACCGAAAGACTTTTGAACTTCTGGAAAGCAAATAAACCTAAGAGATTTTTTAGATAAGGAGAAACCGAAATGAAAAAAGAAAACCAATATATCCGTTTCGGTTATATCCCGAAATCAGGAAGATCATTGAACTATTTGAAACTGTCAGGCAACCAAAGAAGCGACTTGACGGAAATGATGGAAGGCACAGATAAAGAGCCGGAAGAAGTTTTGAAAGAATGTATTGAACTTTTCGGATGGAAGAAAAACCTTGATGAATGTTTCGAGCCTGGATTGTCTGTTTTCAAGGCAGATACAGACGGACTTCCGATCATAGAAACAATGGAGCAAGCCGAATCGCTTGCGCACAGAATCGGTAGAAAAAAGGTTTTTGCGGTTTACGGTGAAGAAGTAGGCACCGGACAAGACGGTGAGCCGCTTGTATCTGTCGATCGCAGCGAAGAAATCAGCATAGCAAATGAAAGTCTGTATAATGTTATTCACAAGTTTTTAGAAAGCAGATATACAGTCATAGAACGAGAAGAACCATCGCCTGATGACATGAATAGTTTGTACACGTTTTCAGACTGGAAAACAGGCGAAAAATCTTATGTATATTTAGGAGTGACATACAAATGATGGATGAGCAAACAAAAATCGACCTGGCAACCATGCAACTACTTTTTGCGAAGTTTGCAGACAAGATCGCCGGAAAAGGTTTCGATGAAGATGCAGAAATGTTTATGCAGTCTTGCAATCGACTGACGGATATCGTAGAAAAATTTTTTCAGAGTGAGATTTGACCTTCGGATCACGGCAGCAGAAATCGAAAAATGATTAGTACGCGAATTTTTTTTCTTCGATTAGTGCATTTTTCTAAAATCCGTGTTATAATAAATTGAGCGCGTTAGTACGCGAGTTGTGGTGGCGGAATAGGTAGACGCAGTAAAACATGCGAATCAGTACCAAGAACTATCAACAAATTAAAACTACCCCGGGTAAGATGTGTTTTAGTTTGTATGTTCGGTTACGCTAATCTGATTCATGTAGGGTGCAAATCCCTACCCACAACTTTATCGAAATCCTTTCTTTGGATTTTGGTGTTTGGTTGAAAAGAGAAGTCGGAGTGGTGTCCGGCTTCTCGCTTTTTGTGCAAAAACAAAGAGTGGCGAAAACCACTCTCTTTCAGAAAGGAAAACACCTTGCAAGTCTTACTCCTTTCTTTCGATTAAATCATTTTTTTGTTCCCTCTTGTTCCCTTTTTGTTCCCTCAAGGATATCGAACTCTCGGAACGCCCGTATTTACTGGGTTTTTTTAGCAGGGGAAGAGGGAATCGAACCCTTAATGAAAATGCGAAAACCCTTGTATTTACTGATGTTTCAGCACCTTCCCTTTGTTCCCTTTGTTCTATCGGGAACAAATTAGTACGCGATTGCCCTGTATATCTGTTCTTTCTTTTTATCTTCCCCGCTTCTACTAAAATAGTAGAATTTTCTTGTCGTTGCTATGTCACTATGACCCATCATTTCCATTACAATGCTATCATCTACATCGGCATCAATTAAGGTTGTAGCATACGTTTTTCTGATCTTGTGCATTGAACGTGGTGTTAGTCCACACCGCTTACAAACCTTGTAGAGTTCTTTGTTAATCGTGCTGCATCTGATCCTAACTTCACGCTCCAACATAAAGTCCGTATAACTGTAATTCTTCATGGCTTCTATCGTTTGTTTTGCACATTCCGTCAGGACAATGTATCTGTTTCCGGCTTCGGTCTTAGTATAATCGACTACTTCTAAAACACTTTTACCATTATCATCCTTGTACCTGATCTCTTGTCTTTGTACATGGATCATATCGCCTTGTACGTCAGAATACCTTAATGCAACAAGTTCTCCAACACGGACACCTGTTTGGAAACAGAGTAGCATACCATAATGTAGTAATGATGGATTATCTTTTAAGTAATTTGTTATGAGTTTCGTTTCGCTTTCGGAAAAGACTTCATCTTTATTATCTTTAGGATTTTGTTTGAATATCTTTCTCGAAAGTTGTAAGTCCTTAAAAAAGGTCGAAATGCTTATATCACTATATTTCTTTCGCTTTGCGTACTTGAATATCCCTATAATTAGAGTTCTAAGTCCTGCATAAGCCTTGTTTGTCAGTTCCAGATTTCCTATCTGCTGCCTTATAAACAATTCCAGGCTTTCTTCCGTAACTGACTTTATCTTATGACTTCCGAAATCGCCGAAAAATCTGTAAAAATCATTTTCGTACTTATCGTAAGTTCCTTTTTTGATCTCTTGCATTTCGAGTTTTTCATTAAGCCATAGATAAAATACATCTTTTATCGAAGGGTTATCTTCCTTCTGCCTGTAATAATTCACGATGCAATCATCTAAGTCTTTTCTATTTTTTCTTCTTATCAACCCCCTTTTCTCTCCGTCCGGCAAATATGTAAACCATCTGCCATCTTTTCCTTGCCATACTTTTTGATCGTGCATCTCCAAAAACTTCTTCTTTTCGGACATTTCTACTGCGACTTGCAAGGTGGTAAGGTCTATCATACCACTTTCAATAGCAACTTGTAAATATTCTGAATCTGTATACAATAAACCTCACCACCTTTCTGTTTATGAGTAATCAACTCATTTATTCGTTAAATTCCTTAAAAAAATCCTCGATATCAAACCACTTATCCTTGATAATATTGCCGATAATTCTCACAGGCGTTGCTCCATATCCTTTTAATGCAACTCTTATATATTCGTGTTTCATATCATTAAATCGGTCGCAACCAACAACATCCATGATCCTTACTATACTCTCCATACCTTTTGCGCTGCCGGAGAAGGAATCATCATCTGCACCAACATAACCTTTTGCAAGCACATATCCTCCGTATGTAACTCCCCAACCTTTGCCTTCAAGATCAAGTGCCAATGTCAAGCAACCATGATCTGCCATACTCAAATCAACACTTTTTATTTGTGCATTTTCTACTCTATATCCAGAATCTATCAATTCTTCGTAAGTATGTTTTTTCATTCCTCAAATTCCTCCTTGATCTTGAAACACGTATTGTACTCTTTGTTCCACCAATCATCAAAAGGACAGGTTTCACATTCGTTGCCTAAGCAAACCTTCGGCGGAGCGACACAAACTCTTTCGTCCGGTGTGAATCCGAATACTTCTTTGAATTTTTCTAAGTTTGTCACTTTTTCATCAATCTTTTTCATGCGATCCAAACAAGCAACCGCAGCAATAGCATCCTGTCTGCTGATTACATCTTCGCAATGCTTCTGTGTTGCGGATTGCAACTTCTGTACATCATCAATATCAACTACCATGTGCGAATCTGTAAAATGTTCTCCGTCAATTTCCGACATATCATAAGCCAAATCAAGCACAGCCTGTCTGCTGATCAAATCATTCATTCACTCACCGCCCTTCAAAATCTCCACGATCTTGTCATACACGATGACCTTTTCCTGTTCCTTGTGGTAAGAACTATCATTGCTTTTTTGGTACTCTTCGCAATCTGAGATAAGTTCATTTATTTCATCAACCGCCTTAAACACTCTCTCGACTTCCTCAGTTGCCCAAGGATCAACATCAACGCCGGATTTAATATGTCTTATAGTGTTTTCCATTCTTTCTGTCATTCCTTATCCTCACTTTCTGCCTTGTAGGGCTGTGGTAATGGCATCCATGCGACAATATCCTTAATCTGATAGAAACCAAATTCTGAATCATAGTCATACCAACCAGGAACATTATTTTTATCGAAAAAATAAAAATCATCGACCATCTTTAAGTTCTTAACAAAGCAAAAAATATGTATATATCCATGTTCATCCACTGTAAGGAAATTTCCATTCTCCTCCGGCAACCTCTCACTAACAGGAATCCAGGTTGCTGCCTCTTTCTTCCCAGCCGCAAATCCTCTTTTATATATTGCCCCTAAAGTGTCTACTACTTCACTTGTAAACTTATCTTCTGTCATTCCTCCACCTCCATCTTTGCGCCGCAATTTGGGCAATACTTAATAAACTGTGCTGAATAAGTATCATACTCATAGTTACATTCAGAACACTTACAATGCGGTATATGGTCTGTGCTTTTGCCATCTGCACTTTCTATCACTTCATACCAATGAATCCACCGCCCTGTCTTTTTCGTACTGACAGACGGCAACTGTTCTACAAAAAACATCGTTCTTCCAATCAAGGATTTTTGAGCATCACTTTTTGCCTTTGCTTTCGCTATGTTAGCCAATCCTTCAAGCACCGCTTGTCTGCTGATTGCATCCTCACATGGAATCGGATTTACTGACGGCAACTTTCCCAACTCTTTCGAAATATTTGACCAATGACAATAGCCATTTGCCACTCTGATTGCATCTGTTCTGCTGATTGCATCCTCACAAGGCTGTTTAACTTCATCATCTACTTCTTCAAATACACATTTCCATCTTTCACAACCATTTTCAGTATGATAGCGGCATACATCACAAGGTCTGTCAATCAGACATTCCAATAACTTTTCTCTTGTCATTCTGCAACCTCCTCCATGAAAAAATCCATTACGCCATTATTCCCTTTATAGCATCTGTGAGCAAATGGACATTTCTCACAATCTTCAACAGCATTCAAAATCGCATCACATATATTATGTGCTATTTCAAGCCTTTTCTTTTTATCTTGCATCTGTTCATATCTCTTCACTTGTACTCACCGCCTATTCATGCAATTCAAATCCGCACTTGTCACATTTCGCGTGTAAATGACCGTAATTCACACTTCGGATTGCTTTGATTGTTCCACCACAAGGGCATTTCGCATAATGCCATTTGCCCCAATCTTCTTCCTTTGGAATATCTGGTATTGCTTCAAGGATTTCCCAAAATATCTTGTCTTTCATTCGCACCTCACAATCCGCACCCTTGCAATCAGTCTGTACTTTTGGATTTCCGGCAGATAATTTGTTCTGTATTCAACGTATCGATCCATCTGCTTTGCGATCTCTAATGCCAAATCGCGTTTGACGGTCGCTTGAATGAAATCATCTTCGATTTCTCTGTCAGAATAAAGTCTGTTCAATTCCAGCGTATCTACATCGCACCGCCGCACTTCTTTGATGAGACTTTCCATCGACTGATTTGCAATCTGCTCATATTTCCGCTTGTAATACTTTGCTTTCTGCCTTGCGTTCATTCACTCACCCCACTAACAAGACTTATCTTCCAAATCAACACAACCGCATCCGACCTTTATCTCTGTGCTACTTATTTTGCCCTTTTCTGCGTCCTTGTAATACTCATACGCATTTCGCACCCATGACAGTTCCAACGCCTGATCTACGGTCTTTTTGGGTTCTGCGCACTCACGATCAACATACCGCCGGAAATCTTCGTTGCTTTCGTAAAATTCTTTCATTTGCACCATCCTTCCATTGTGTTTATGACTTCCATCAACAGATATTTCTTCCCTACCAACATTGCGTGTATCTGCTCACTTGCCGGAAGCGTCAACTCTGTTTCAATCTCTTTTAACTGCCGTTCGTATGATTCTTTCGTTACACCTACCGCGCATACAAGTGCGTCATATCTGTTTGCCTTTTCAGTTTGTGTCAGTTTCATTGTTTTCGCCTTTCAAAAAATCAAAAATGTTTATCTGATCGTCCTGGTTATCTTCCGTCTTTCCGTCAAGTATGTATCGCCTGATAAATCTGTTTGCGTATTGTGGATGTATCTCGCTGCGCAACACTTCTCTTTTCTTTCCGTCTTTTCCTGTGACTTTCTGCAACGCCTTGACGGTATCAACATAGACAAATCCATCTGTCAGCAAATTGCATTTCGGATCAAAGCCAACAAACCAATATTGCGTAGGCTTTCTGTAAATATCGCCGTCTTTCCGCCTGTCACGGTCAACCACTTTCGGCTTTATCGCCCAATACCTTGTCAGGTAGTGTTGTTCGCTAAATGGATTTTCAATCACAAGCCGCAGATTTCTTTTCAGGCAGATAATGGCAAGTTTTGTAATCGCTACATAGTTCGTATGTAATTCGTTGTGTTGCACGATATCGTATTCCAGCTTTTGACTGTCCGTATAACCGCCCATCTGATATCTGTCACCGCGAAAACCTAAAATCGCTTGATCTTCAAACTTCGTGCAAGGAAAGAACGCCATAACCAAATCTGTTTCTGCGATCCTGTCAAAGATTGACGGATCACCGGCATAACCTTTTTCGATTTCCGCAAACAAATCAATCTGATAATCTGTCTGTCCGTAGTCATTCAGAATGTCATAATCGTATGCTTCATACCCTAATTTCCGAAATTCGTTCTTGAAAGTGCCGGATTGTTCAAAAAAGCAATGGTAAACCGTCCGTCCGTTCGTTCGTTCGTTCGTTCGTTCGTTCGTTCGTTCGTTCGTTCGTTCGTTAAAGCGTTCTCTGATTTACTTTCCTTGTCAAGCACTTTCTCACCACCCTTCGCTACTCACATAATCAATCGTCTGTCTTTTATGTATCCGGCTTGCCCGTTCTTCGTTGATCCGTCTGCGTTCTTCCGGCGTGATATGCTTATATGCCGTACAGTAATTGTATGGATATTTGTCATTCACTTTGTCCTTCGGTCTGCTATGCCCTGTCAATATGATGTATTCGCAGCAATCCTTTCCGTCACATCTGCCGCCGTAGAAACACGATCTTGCCGTTTCATTCTTTCCGTTTTTGTAAACACATAAAACTCCATCAGGTTTCATGTTTCACCGCCTTTCAGGTCGAAAAGAGAAATCTGATTCATTTCTTCTTTCAGCGTCTTGATATTCTCTACCGCACAATCGAAGTATGATGGTTTCAGTTCAATTCCTACTCCTTTTCTTCCCATCTTGATTGCCTGATAGACTTCCGATCCGATACCCATAAACGGCGTAAATACCGTATCGCCTTCGTTTGAGTAAAGACGGATGCACCTTTCAATCACCGGCAACTGTAACGGGCAGATATGCCGTTCTGATTCTTCGTCTTTTGCTACCCTTGCATTGAGCGTGTCGCTTTGGTTGATATCCCACCATGTAGGCGTGTTATATTCTTCCCAAATCGGACTTGCAACATTCTGCCAAAGATCAACAGGATATGTTTCGTTTGTGTGCGTCACGCGTTCCGCGTTTTCTCCAGGTTTCCGCATAAAAATCACATAATCAGGGCAACCCATACGACACATACAACTATCTTTCTTAATCTGTTTGTGCAAAAGTCCGAGCGACTTTGTTCTCTGCATTTCCGTGACCGGATTTTTCCAAATACACACTTCCGCGTGATAGATAAATCCGCGATCCTGAAAAAGTCTGATTAAATCGCCGCGAAAATCCTTCAATCCGATATAACCGTCACGCTCTTTCATAGCTGGAATATTCATACAATGCACCGCCATAATTCGTCCTGGTTTCAAAATTCTGAAAAGATCATCTGCCAAAAATCCGAAGTGCGTGTAAAATTCTTCATCGCTGCGGCTGTTCCCCAAATCCCTGTCGGAATTGCTATAAGTGTAAAGGCTTGAAAAAGGAGGGGAATACACCATCATATCCATGCTGTTATCATCGAACATCTTGATAACTTCGCAACTATCACCGTTGTATACTGCGCAATTTTCGTCTGTGTACTGATTCAAAACTTTTACTTCATCCATGCCGGTTTTACACTCCTTTCTGTCGGTTTATAGTCTGTTGTGATCCTTGTTGTGTGTTTTATTTCTGAAAGCGTTACGGATTTCATAAGGTTCGTCATTTGCTTTTGCATTTCGTCCATGCGTTCCTGTTTTGCTTTGATATTGCTCAATACATTTTTCTCTTTTTCTGAAATGATGATATAGACATTCACTTCCCTGTCCTGACCAAATCTCCAACAACGTCGCACAGCCTGATAAAACTGTTCGTAACTGTCTGACAATCCGCAGAAAATCATATTGTGGCAATTCTGCCAATTACTACCAAATCCGTAGATTGACGGTTTACTGACAAGCACCCTGATATCTTTATTCGCAAAATCAATGCTTGCGTTAGCCTTAAAAACAGGATCATCACTGCCGCGTACTTCTACGCTATCGGTCAGTTTGCTTTTCAACATTGTGCTTTCGTTGTTGTAATCGCACCATACAAGCCATTGTTCATTTGAGTTATTGCACAAATCCGCAGCTTTATCCGTCCTATCGTCCATACTCTCTTTTCTTGCGTTCCGGCGTTCTTCCAAAGTTTCAGCAAGTTTGACAAACATTTCATAATCATCGACTTGTGATTCTGTAAATATCTGATTCAGCATGAGTTCAGGCAAGTCATATCCCGTTGTGTCATAGTCAAGGTCTGCCGGACTATTGAAGTAAATCGCCCATGTTGCGAACCATTCCCAAAACTTGTTTACACCCGCTTTTTTCAATCTCCATTTTGAAGTATCTCCGCCATCGTGGATGAAATATGTTGCAAGCATTTCACTTCTGCTCATAATTCCGAGAAACTCACAACTTGTTCCGATTTCGGTATAATCATTCGGCGCGATCGTTGCCGTGCAAAGCAATTTGTAAGGCGTATGATGAAACATATCTGTCAACAATCCTTGTGTTTTGCTTGTAAAAGATTTCAGTATTGACGATTCATCCAAAATCACCGCAACAAATTCATCTGGATTGAAATGCTCTACCATTTCATAGTTTGTTATGTTCACACCGTCTTTTACATCATCTTTTGTCCGGCAGATCGTTACATCGCAGATATCAAACTTTTCTGCTTCGCGTTGCGTCTGTTTCACTACCGACAACGGACTAAGGATCAAAACTTTGCCGCCTGTTTTTCTGTGTATGCAATCGCCATAACTTAAAAGCATGACGGTCTTTCCTGTTCCGCAACCCGTCAAGATTGCAGCTTTGCCCTTTTTCAACGCCCACTTGACGATATCTCTCTGAAATGGAAACAATCTATCTGATAACCATTCATCAGGAACATCAAATCCGGCTTTGATTGTTTTCAGTTCTTTTGTTTTCAAAAACTCTTTGTAATCCATCTGTTCACCGAAAAGACAACCCTGGGTTTATTGCGCGAATCTTTTTTGTCCTTTCTCTTGATTTTTGGGTTTCTTTGTGCGTCCACATAAAACCCTTAAATAACGTGTGTGTTTTATTGTTAGGGTAGGAATATCTACCTAATATATAGAAACGCGAAATTTACAAATTTTCGTCCGTTGTGAATAAGCGATTTTGACCATTCACGAACCGTTCTCTGATCTCTGCTCTTTCCTCTTCTGTCAAATCCCTTTGATTCGGTCGCTGAATCCTAATCCATTTCACAGGAAAATGTGCCACGATACTCGAATCCTGATTCTCTGCTACAATCTGACATTCATCAGGGAACTGTTCTGCCAGCTTCTTTACCCTGTTGATATGCCGAGGACTACAAAATGTTGCTGTTGCCCTTTTATCACCGTATAAAAACTCGATTGCATTTTCTCTACTTTCCAACATTGTTTTTTCTCCTTTCGTTCAATTTGTGTTCCTGATAATCTGCAAATCCCTTACAAAGATATCTTGCAAGGTTATCTCTGCCGTACTTGTCGAGCAACTTTCCGATCTTGTCAATCAATCCATCCCAATATTCATCCGTATCTTCGACTTCGTAAAATTCTTGAACAAGATTGTAAAATTCCCCGAACATTTCAAATTCCGGCGTTCCGCGCGGTAACTTCTTGCTTGCCATATCTGCTCCTTTCAGATTGACGAAAACGGCGTATCGTCCAGCGGCTCAAATCCGTGTATGTCAGTCAATTCGACAAACTTCATCAAATCGCCGTTAAATTCCATCTTGACTGTTCCGATTTTGCCTTGTCTGTTCTTCTCAATCTTGCAGCCTTTCTTCTTGCCTTCATCGTCTAAGTTCCACAACAGGATAATCACACTTGCGTCTTGTTCAATGTCGCCGCTTTCACGAAGTTCGCTCATTGTCGGTTCTTTATCTTCCCGTCCTACGCTTGCCCTGTTAAGCTGCGATAAGACTATGACCGGTATCTGTAAGTCAGTTGCGATTGCCTTTAGGCTGTGTGATATTTCCCCGACTTCTGCAAATCTGTTTCCCCGATATCTGCCTTCCGGCTTTATCAGTTGCAGATAGTCAACAATGATTACATCGTATTCAGCGTTCTTGCATAGTGCCTTGATACTGTTCACCGTCTGACTTCCTGTTGTGACTACAATCTGTTCTTTCGTTTCAAGGATTTCATTTGCCCTGTCAAACCTCGGTTTTTCATCGTTGTTGAAACTGATCGCACGTTTTATCCGTCTAAGTCCTATTCCTGATACCGCAGATACAAACCGTTCGTAAATCTGATTTTCGGGCATTTCAAGATTGAAATATCCAATCTTCTTCCCTAAGTCTGAAAAGTGATTTGTCATCTGTGCTGCGAAAGCTGATTTTCCTACGGCTGGTCTTGCGCCTATCACGATCATGTCACCGCCTTCAAATCCACCGACCAAATCATTCAATGTTGCAAATTCCATTTCGATCTTCGGTTTTTCGGATTCCTTGAAATAGTTGTCCTTGTTTTCTTTGGTTATCTGTGCCAGGGTTTTCGTTCTTTCGGTTTTTCTGTCTGATAATCCGTCAACAACAACTGTAAGATAGTCAAGAGTTTCCGATAGGTTATCAGGCGTAACTTCAATCCTGTTTAATGTTTCAGACAAGTTTCTCGCTTTGTATGACCTAATAATCTCCTTTGAATCGTCACCTATCGCCAAAACAGAAGAAGCAATCAATGTATAGTTGTTCAACCTTTTCTCAATGACATCAAAAGGGAATCCCGTCCTTGCAGATATCTTTTGACAAGCAACTGTAATGCTTATTTTTTCGTTTTTTTCGTGTGCCGCCTGATATACACCAAAAGCCGTAGCGCAAATTTCATCGTGAAACATCGAGCAATCAAGTTCAGCCGGAATATCATCCATTGGTTCTCCGTCCATAAGTACCAACGCGCCTATAACGCTTTCCTCTGCGTATTCCCTACTCAATCTGTTTCACTCCCTTCATGTATTCTTCAAACGGCATCGGATCAATGCTTTGTTTCTCACAACCTCTCACATAGTCAATCAACTGTCTTTCAAACCGTTCAGCGTTTTCAACCTTTCGCCCTGTGATCCTTGCCCATTCATTTCTGACTTCCATTGTGTCTTTGTAACACGGATAGTTTTGGATCGTCCTGTCATAAATGTTGTGAAGTTGCTTTGTGATTTCCTTTACGTTTTCCAGATATTCCTTGTACGGTCTGTAAACATCTGCTACCGTAGGCGGGTAATTGTTCGCCCTGATATACTCCGCAACCGCTTGCCTTGCCATTTCATACGGCTCGTCTTTCAAGCACTCATGCCAAATCGAAATGGTTTCGGCAAATTCGTTTTCAGATTCGTTTCTCCAAGCGAATGTTGCTTTTCGGATCATGCCGCAAATCATTGCCGTTTCCTTAAGTGTCATTCTTCATACCTCTTTAAAAATTCGCCCATATTGAAAGATGCTTGACCAGATTCCTTTTTTGAATTGTCGTTGTACTTCCCTTCCAACACCTTCGGATAATTCGTTTCACATACAAGCCAATCAAAATCGAAAAAATTACTTGTCTGCAAAAATCTTGATTGTTTTATCTGCTCGATACATTCAGCGAAACTATCTTTACCATGTTCTTTTAATCTTGCTCTAAGAGATATAAGTCTTTTACCTCTTATTGACCGAATAGTTTTTATCTTGTAATCTGATAAACTATTCCATTGATCTACTAAATCTTGATAAGGTCTTTTAACATCATCCTGTTGACTGTCTGATATAGAATTATCGTTAGATAATTCTTTCTTTACTTCTTTACTTCTTTCGTTCTTATCTTCTTCTATCTGTGTTGATTGGTTGTTACTTTCGTGTTGATTGGTTGTTAGTTGGTTGTTAGGAAACGTGTTATCTTTCATGTTAGTCTGTTGGTATTCATCGTATTTAACCACCGTAATTACAAGCGTTGCGCCCCTTCCGTTTCCTGTTAGGTTTACTGTTATTTCTTGTGTTGAAATTAGGTGTTTTATCGCTGTTCGAATGTTCTGTACTGATAAACCACTTTCAGCACTCATGTTTGCATAAGTCCTGATAAACTGTCCTCTTTCAACCTTTTTATCCTTGAAATACCCATCCTTCCAATTCGCTGACAGTAAACAATAGATGAAAAAGTGTGCCGTATTTACATCGCAGAACCATCGCCAATTTTTGATTTTCCTGTTCAGTTTGATAAACTCGTTGTCGCTATAATTCACCCTTCTTCACCACCCGTTTCGCTTTTCCACGTTGAGCGCATGAAATCCTTAAATTCCTCATGGTGTGAGTTCCACCACTTGCCGCCTTCATTCGGCTCTAACGAAAATCTCACATTGTTTTCAAGAAGCACCTGGATAAAATGTATTGTTTTCTTCGTTTCTTCACCACACGGATCATCTTCTGTTTCCAACGAAATTTCCAAAAAATCATCGCATTTTTCGTTGTAAATCCTCAAATCAAATCCGACCGGCAACTCTGTGAAATACATTTCATCGTACTCGTTGTCAAATTTTGGCATTGTTAAACACCCCCTTATCCCATATACATAATCAATTTGTTACACAGCTTCGCCTTTGCGATTTCCTGTTTCATACCTTCCGTAATTCCGTACCGCTGACCGACAAACATGAAATTGCAGCGTTCCACAAGTTCCAGGCACATCTTCAAACCTGTTTCCCTGTCTGCCGGATTTTCGTCATTCAAAATCTCTGTGATATACAGATGCGGTACAATCGGAACTGCCTTTCCTTCGATAACAACATTTGCTATCGTCCTGGCGTATTCCTTGTTTCTCTTTACATCCCCGCGATACGGCGAACATACATATACAAGTTCCATTTCTTCACCTTCCTTCATATTCTTCAAATGTAGGACAATTCCAAAAGATGAAATTGTTGCACCATCTTTGTATCTTTCGATAAATCGGATCAGCGTGTTCTTTGTCGTAAATCATCGGATACGGAGAGAAGTTTAATTCCCTACAAAGTTGGATTCGGTAAACCGCCCTCTCAACATCTTCCTCAATCGAAATTCCATCATCACGGAAGTTTGTGAGGATATACACCATCACTTTTCCTTTGTTCCGATGAAACCCCGTCTTTTCTGCAAACATTCGTAGTTTTGGTTCAATCAGATCTTTATCTTGCCATCTGTCAAAAGCAAAGTGTATTGAATCTAACTTTATCCGTTTCAGCACTTCAAGATTTCTGTCTGTCACAAGCCGGATATCCAATCCTTGATTGAAGTTTACTTTTGCTCCGCTTTCGGCTAACTGTTCCAACAGTTCCATGTGATCTTTGCAAGCGAGAATGTTTGGATCACATAACACAATCTTTTTCTGACCTGACCAAAACTCCGATAAATCTGCAACCTTGTATGAACACTTCCCTTCTTTACTTGCTACATGACAAAAACCACAACCGCGCGGGCAACCCCTTGTCAGAAAGCCGATAGCGTAGTCAATGCCGTATAAATCATAGTCGGGATAGATATGCTCTACTTCATCCGGCAAATCCTTGTCATTTTCTTTGTGATAAATCTCTTTGCCGTCAACAAGTTCGATACAATATCCGCTACCGCCTTTTACGATTTCATCTGCGTCAATGTAGTATGGATAATCAGGCGTAAAGGAAAAGACCTTTGACATATACACCTTATCCATGTGACCGCTAAACATCGGCTGATACCATTCAACGCTATCTCCCCGTGACTTATGCCATGCAGAGATTTTCATTAAAGGCAAGTTTGGGTAATTATGACCATCAACATCAATCAATCCGATTTTCATACACGCCCGTATTCCAGATCTTCCAAAAGTCTTGTAGCAACTCCCAGATTCTTCGCAACCGCTTTGATCCTGTCGCGTTCCTGTGCGATATAGTGACGCAGCTTGTCTTTATCATCATTATCAGGAATGAAATAGCCGTTGCCGTCTGACAAACAAACGATGCACAAATCCTGTCGTTCTTTTTCGATAAGCCTTCTCATTTCCCTGTCATTATCTGCAATGCCATGTACCTTGCAAGCGTTCAAAAGGTCTTTGCGCTTGATAGCATTTTTCGATCCGCGAGGGATGATTTCAGAAATTCTCATACATTCTTCTCCTTTCTTTACTTTTCACCGCCTAACAACTCGATGATTTTTGCGCCGGATTCTTCTGGAGTGCAGAATTGAAAATCCACGGAGTAGCGTTTAGCGAATGTCATACACGCTTTCATCAATGTCACGCCCTTTGTAGCGTTTGGATATGCCTGTTTTCCGTTCTTTCTGATGAAAAGCCTGGGATTCGCCCATCGGTGCAAATCTTCTAATCTCTTAATCGCGGGATTCCAAATTCCTGTTGTTCCTATTTGCTGACGATCATTTTCAATCAGCACAATCAACTTGATTCCGGCTTCCTTCGCCCGTTCACATTCACGCCTAAAACGATCATGCTCTTTGCCGCAGATATTTCCGCATAACTCCGCGATTGACGCTTTGGAGTCTATGCAAATACTCTGATTTGTAGGCAACGTATAATCGCCGCAATAGACTTTGGTTCGCCTGACTTCAATGCCGTGTTCTTCAAAGTATTTGTGTTTCAAATCGTGTTTTGAGTTCTGCTGGCGGGTATCTTCGAGTAGGATAAACTTTTCCATATCTGCCACCTATTTCAAAGCTACCGGCAATGCGAGGTATAAATAAGATTCTCTATCCCTGATAATGCACGGTTGCTTTTCGCCAACGAAATACAATGTGATTTCTTCCTCATCAATGTTTTTCAGGATATCCGATAAGAACGCCGGATTCATGCCGATTTTGATATCACCGCCTGTTCGTGAACAGTAAACTATTTCATTCATCGAGCCGAGTGTCGATTCAATACGGACTTCGATTGCATTGTCTTTTGTTTCAAGAATAACCGGTTTTTTTGTTCCGTCTTTCACAAACAATGCTGCCCTGTCGATACAATCCGCAAAGTCCTGTTTGTTTACTGTGACTGTCATTTCAGGTTGGATATTGACGATACTGCGAATGTCAAAAAACGCGCCTTCAATAACTCTGCTGATAAGTGTTGTTGAGCCGAACGAAAACAGTACGGTCTTTTCTCCGAAGATGATTGTGCAATCTTTGTCTGCATCGCCGCTAAGTGCTTTCTGAATTTCCATAAGGGTTTTCCCAGGAACGATTGCAGAAACAGGATCATAACTTTTCAGAAGGTCGATATTACGAATAGAAATCCTGTGTCCGTCAAGAGAAATTGCAGATAACCTATCGCCGTTCACTTTCAGAAGTTCGCCCGTCATACTCTTTTGAGCCGCATTGAAATCAACCGAGAAAAGCGTTGTCCTGATAAGTTCTTTCAGCGAAAACTCCGAAATGATAACTTCGTCTGCCCCGTCTGCTTCTGCGGTTTTGGGGAATACACTTGCATCCCGTCCGGCAATCTTGAATTTCGTTTTGCCCGAAACGATCTTTGTCTGAAATTCGTCGTTGCTTTCAATCGTGATCTCTCCATCGGGCATTTTCTTTGCGATATCGAGAAAGATTTTCGCATCCAGAGCGACCGTTCCATCTTCGATTACATCTCCGTCTGCGATAGTACAGATTGCGATTTCCATATCTGTTGACCGCATGGCAATCGAGCTTTCTTTTGCTTCCACAACGATACATTCCAAAATCGGCTGCGTTGTATGTGACGGAATACCACGGCTTGCTACTTGAACCGCACTAAGCAAATCTCCTTTTTCAATCTTGATTTTCATTTATAAATATCTCCTTTCCTTTTTCTGCGTATTCCACATTAGCTTGTGGTACAATGTTCTTTATTTCTTCAACCTCTGCGAAGATATCAACTGCATTTGAATAGTGACAGAGGATAACCGACCGAAGATTCTTTGTTGCATTTACCTTGATAAATTCCTTACAAACATCTGTTGATGTGTGATCCATGATTTTGTGGTTAGTGTACGGAGCATCAAGCGGAACGAAACGCTTATCCCAATTACATTCGATCAAAATTGCATTGATTTCCTGTTTAATAAACCGATACGGGCAACACTGGAAATCCGTCAAATACAGCATTTTAAAACCGTTTATATGCCTGATATAAAAACCGCAACAAGGTGTTTCTCCATGCGGCAATTCAAACGCTGATACCGCATAACTACCAAATGTTTTTCTGTTTCTTCTTTCTGGCATCCACACATCCAGACCATACGTTTCAAGTTCATCTGCCGATTGCGAATGATCTTTGTGGATATGGGTAACAAGTACGCCTGATACCTTTGAGAAATCGAAGTTTAATGCCTGTTTGATATCCTTTGACCGAACACCACAATCAAGGATAAGGCTTTCACCGGATTCGTCTGTCAGTATGTAAGAGTTGCCCTTACTTCCGGTCGCAATACACTTTAGGAACACTTCGGATCACCACTTTCATCTGTATCAAACTCTTCAAAATCAACTGTGTTCGCTTCGGCTTCAACAATGATCTCGTTTTCCTTGACCGGATCGGTTTCAATAGCAACCTCTTCCGCAAAAGTGCTTTGCTGTGTGCTATTCTCAAATTCCAGGTCGATGTATTTACACAATCTACGGATAACTGTCTTGCGATACATTTCTCCCGTAAAAGATTTCCAGGCGTTACCGTCCTTCATCTTGCTGTGCTTCCTTGTGTTTTCAAGTTCGTCAATCGTCATTACATCGTAGTTCATGCCGCCGTCCTTATATGTAACAACAGCGAATGCGCCGATGATCTTGTCGCTATGCGGAAACTTCGGTTTGAAATTGATTGTCTGCTCTCCGTTGGCGATAATTTCCTCAAATTCATCGCCTTCGCAAATCAGTTTTGCGTAGATTTCCTTAATCGGTCTTGATGAATACTTCTTTGCAAGTTTCATTTCGCCTTTGTAACTGGTCTGATAGTTCAACTTTGATCCGTAAGGAATTAGGTAGCAATCGCCTTGAAAGAAGTCAAGTCCGAGGTATGCGCCTTTAACAAGTCCAGCCATTATGATTTCCGGCGAATACTTCTTAAACGCTTCTGCGTTATCATTCAGTACGGCGATACAGTTCTGAACGAAACGATCCTTGTTCAGTTCTTTCGGTAATGCACCCGCCACGCTATCGAGTTTTTCATTAAGTGCTAATGCGAAATTTGCCATTTTCTTTTCTCCTTTCAATCGAAATCGTATTTGTCTTTTCCGGCGTAGATATGTATGGGATATTTCTCTAAATCCTTTTCAAACTTCGTCTGCGATTTGTAGAATTTGCAAAATCCTTGAAATGCCGTATTATTCAGCAAAGTGCATCGTCCGTTCTTATAACTGAAACAGTCTTGCTTGTCATACACGCATTTCGTTTTGTCATAGTGAACACCCACGCGATCACCCCTTTTCAATGGTCAACTTATTGTCTGCCCGTCTGAACATGATTTGCTGATGATCCGTGTTAGGCAACCTGTCATTGTCAATGGATTCGCAATCATCCGTCAGCAGGAAAAGGTTGATATCGTTCGCTTTTTGAAACGCCTTGCACAAATCGAGTTGACACAACAGGCGATCAGATTTGTTCAGTAATCCATCGTAGTTTTCGCCACCAACTAATGCCTGACATACGCTTTCATAACCGCCGTTTATATTCTTCTTAAAGAAACGCCACCTGATAATCTCAAAATATGAATTGACAGATTCTTCGAGCATTTCTATTCTTGCTCTGCTAAAACGATCAAGAAGATCGAGATGTGCTTCTGCTTTCAGAATGTTCTGACCAACGATTTTCTGTTCATCCCTTAATTGCACAATACGTTCTTCTGCTTTTTCGTTCGCCGCAGCTTGTCCAAGACGGTATTCGATCTCTTCTAACTGTTCCTTGACTACATATTTGTCTGATTTGTAATCACGGAATGACGGCAATTTGCTTTCAAGGTCTGTAATTTCTTTCTGTTTTGCGATGTACTCAGGATCATCTTCGTAGTTGACAACTTCCGTCATGGACGATATTTCCTTTTGCAACTCTGCGACCTGACTAAGTAACTGATTACGATTTGTAGTCATATCCGGCAACTTGCTACGAATAGCCTTCACCTTTTCCATAGATGCTTTCAGTTCTGCTTTAAGCGTTTCAAGATAGTCAGAATAGCGATCTATTTCGGCACGTTTCTGCGCTTCCAATTTCGCCCTATTTTCGTCCTGTTTTTCATCGGGCATAACTTGTCCGCAAGTAGGGCAGAAAAGCGAAATTTGACCGATTTCACGCGACTGTGCAAGGGCAAGATTACGTTCTGTTTCAGCAATTACCTTGTTGCGGTTTTCAATCGTCTGCTCAAGGTATTCAAGTTCGCTTTCGTACGCCGTGATCTTCGCTGCAATCGCTTGATATTCGCTCTTTACATCCGACATTTTCAGTTCAAGTTCGTGCTTTTTATCCTTGACTGATCCCGTCAGTTTTCCGACAAGCGCGGCGAGTTCACCTTTTGCTTTACTGATAGTTGTCTGCAATGTGATTTCTTCCGATGCCTTTGCTTCGCATTCCAACAGCTTTTCTTTCAATGCATTCTTGTGAAGTTCCAACTCTGCAAAATCTTCCTGAATAATAGAATTTGATACTTCATCAATCCTTGCCGGAATTTCAGCCTGACGTTTTTTAAGAGCAACAATATTCGACTTGTCACGCTTAGAGATTTCATCAACAGTTCCGACTTTCAAATCAGACCTAAGAACTTCAAATTCTGGATTTGATGCAATCACATCTTCATCGGAATAGTTTTCTGCAAGCGATAAAACATTTTCACGCCGCTTCTTGTTATCAAGTGACAGAAACGCATTTGCATTGATGCAGAACGGAAGGATATCAACAGGGCAGATATTCTCATTGATAAATGCCGTAAAGTCTTTCAAATTCTTCGGTACGCCGTTGATTGCATATACATTTTCGTTTCCCTGAAATTCACGATCTTCGCAACCGCGCTTCTTTACCCATTTTTGTCTTTGTGTCTTTGTCAGCGTGTACTTTTCGTTATCTACTCCGAACGTGCCAGAAACAACGATATCCACAAAATCAATGCGCACTCCGTTCTCGTCATGCGGTCTTACAGAGTCACCAGCAGCAGAGTTGTTACTTGTCTTGTCAGTCAGCAAATAGATAATTGCATTAAGAATTGTAGATTTGCCTTCGCGATTGAAACCGGATATGATTGTCCTATCCCAAAGGTCTGTATCAAGATGTTTAATTCCGCAAAAGTGATCCAAGACAAGATGTAGCAATACCACTTTCTTCATTTTCTTTCCCCTTTCAGTTCTTCTTTTCTATCCAGAATGTTTCTTTCTCTTCTTCATTCTCTGTGATTGTTTCAAATAACCACGCCTGATCGTCCTCGAAAATACATTTGCAATCGTGAAAATCATATCCGGCTTTTCCAAGAGCGACCTTCATGTGATAATTCATTTTGATCCGTTTCATATATCCACCACCATCACATACACGCTTTTGCATCCGAAATTGATACATTCTTCGCGTGTCGGAAACCATAAATCGATTACTCTTCCGCTACTTATTGCTTCACCGCCAGTATCTTCGATCTTGTAGTTACCAACGAATTCTTCAGGATTTCCATACTTGTCTGCCGTGTAAACAATTGCAGTTTTACCCAACCATTCTCTTTTAGCTGCCGCAATCCCTACCCTTGTTTGTGTCCCGCTTGCTGTTCTTCCGTTGATGCAATATGCCGTTGCTTGCATATTCGTTCCTTTAACCGCCGGAACTTCTGGTTTCTGTTCATCAAGTGAATCGTGATCTGATTTCTTTGTTTCGATAATGTGTGCGGCGTTCGCTGATTCTAAGTCAGTAGCGAAAAATGCTAAGAAAATTGCTAACCCTAATACAATCATTTTCTCCATATTACGTTCCTCCTAATCTTCGTATTTTGCGTTGTAACCTTCTACCGCGCCGGATAGTCTTTTTGTAATCCTCAATAACACACTCTACTTCTTCGATTCCAAGCCAGATACACAAAGCGATAAGTGGCATAACGTACCACATTTTGATTACGCAGAACTGTGTATAAAAGATTACTGTTGCTAAGATTGCGATAATGATGTTCTTCATTGCTTTGTCCTTCCCTGATAAGAAATCCATTTTTAATCAGACAAAAGTTTGTCTGTACTTACACCTAATCTGTCTGCGACCGCCTTTACCTTGTAAGCATTAGGCTTTATCTTGTTCCATCTGCTGATACTACCTCTCGGAAAATCCAAATCATCTTCGATTTTGTAAATCGGAGTATTTTGCCTTTCGGCAATAACTTTGATTTTGTCGTAAAGCATTTCCATAACTCCTTTCTGAAAATTTGTATTTCTTATTGCATTTATTCTGAAAATATGACATAATAGAATTGCTTATACCCACTTATACCTATAAAATTAGTGATATTCTATATATTGTATGTGCGATATTTTCAGAATCCATATCTGCATTATACGTGATATTTTCAGAATGTCAATACATTATGGTGCGATTTTTTCAGAATGGTGGTGATTTTGTGATTTCTACCAAAGACAAAATAAAGATGTTGTGCAATATCAACAACATATCTGTGAACAAACTGGAATCCGAATGCGGATTTGCAAAAGGATATATCAGTAAAATAGATAAAAGTTCGCCAAGTTCTGAAAATTTGCAGAAGTTATCGGGAAAGTTCTTTGTTGGAACAGACTATCTAATTACTGACGCAAGGATAGCCGTATGTCCTATCTGTAAATTCCCTTACGATCCTTTAGAGGAAACGTGCGTAGAGCTGCATAAATCACGGCACGAAAAATACTTGAAAGCCTGTAAAGACTTCGGTAAAATCCATGATTATATCGAAGCGATGACAGTTCCAAAGCATATAAAACATATCTTTACTGATTTAGCATACCATGAGTATTCAGAAGAAGAATTTTTGGAAATAGTTGATGAACGCCTGGAACATGAATTTAGCGATTTTATATGGTTCGAAGTATCGACTTACGCATTTTCCAAAGATACAGATAAAAGTACATATAAATGGGAATGGAAAAAGTATTACATCGAAGAAAACATAAAACCAAACGAAGATTTATCGCTAAAAGTTTGCAATATAATCAGACGAAGATATGAAGTCCGAGAACTAACGCCGGAAGAAGTCATTTCCGAAAGCAAAGACTTTTTGTTCAAACTGTATTCAAAAGTTATTGCCGAAGATAAGTCTGAACAGTATTTCAAGATATTCCTAAATATGCCACCAGAAAGACGGCAAAACATTTACGATCAGATTGATTTGCAGTACAGGCAGATGGAACGTGAAAAGGGGGAAAGTGTATGATATGTCCAAGATGCGGTAAAGAAATACAACTATCTGATGATTCGAGGTTTTGTCCTGGATGCGGATTGGAGTTTCAACGTGCGCCAGAACCAAAATCACCAACAGAAACAAACTGTCCTAATTGTAATGCTGTCATTCAGCCAGATGCAAAATTCTGTCCGATGTGTGGTAAGGAGATTATTGCGCAACCACAAATTCAGCCGCCATCAATACAAAATGCGGAATATCCAACGGAACGATATAACGAAAATTCGATAAGCGCAACCGATGATATTCAAGTACAATTAGCGCAGAAAGAATTGGCAACGCTAAAAAAAGAAACAAACTCAGGCAAAGCGTTGTTGTATGCTACTATACTGCTTGCGCTTTCTGTTATGTCATTTTGTTTCAAATTATATTTTGGTGGTATTTTCTTCGGAATTGTTTTTATAGCGCACATAATATCAGATGCAAATAAACGAAACAGAAAACAAGAAGTAGAGCATTTAGCTGCTGGACAAAAAATACTAAACGTATGTCCTCGATGTAAAAGTCCTGATATAGAAATGAATATGGTACAGACAGGCGGATTTACAATGCACGGAACATCACGGGTATCAGATAACATCAATCCGTTACATCCGTTCACTCATACGAACGTGAAAAAAGGAAACGATTACACATCATACTCCTACGGAAATCAATGTCATTGTAGGTCTTGCGGATATGTATTCGCAAGACCGGAAGTACATTATATGTAAACAAAGAAAAGGGCGGTATAAAAACCGCCCTTATTCATTTACGATGCGCTTACATTTTCTGTGAAGTTCAGATCAATAGAATATGTGAATGACATTGTTGCACCCGCCGGAACAGTTATCGGTGTTTCCAAAACTTTTCTTGCTATCAAAACATTTCTGCGTAATTCATTAGCCGCGCTATAACATTTCCCGACAAGACCTAACTCTTTTACAACAACGGCAGAAGCCGTATCATTCCTGTATGTCGTGATTGCACAACGTAGCGATGGAGTAGTGTTCACAACAGATCCGGTAACATAGGTAAGGCTGTTCGTATCAATGATATTATCGTTTGCAAGCTTGTAGTCACCTTTGTCTACTGCGGTATCTCCATAGCCAATATTGACATACCAACCTTTTGCCGCTATCGTATAATAACCTGCTCCGGCTGGAGTATCTGTTATCGCAAGTTGCGAATAGTTCGAGAAATTGCCATCCATTCCTTTTGATTGCACCGTTGTTCCGATGCAAGCAGTTCTGAAATTCTCCAAAAGCATACTTATACCTCCTGTGATTCCGTTCTTTCTGTTAATTGTGACGAGTTTTCCGATTGCCCCAGAACGGTATAATTTCTTTCTGCAATTTGACCACCGCCGCCACCGGACGGAATGCTATAAACAACACCGCCTATACTGATCTTGTCTAATACGGCAGTCGGCGTTCCTGACGGATTCGGAATTACCTCAGTTCCGTTTTGAATGCCGTAGGTGTTTGCACCGACTTTTAATTTTGCGAGATTTGCACTTGCAGCACTTGAAGGATTTGCTTCAATCGGAACTTTAATTGAACCTATGCTGCCATCAATAGAATAATCCGCGACATTGATTCCATCGTTATAATTAGGCGTAATCGAAATAGCACCGCCACCGCCAGATACAACAGGAAACCATTTATCACCCCACTTGCCATATAACTTTTTGACATACATATCAATTAAGTCATCTGTAAAACCAACAATATCTACACCTACATTGATTGTACTGCTTACGCAATCTGCAAGACCATCCATGACAAAATGAGCGTACATTGTATCTGCCGTGGATGTAAATTGACAAGTAAGTTCATGACTATTATCAACATCTGCATAGAATGAATGAAATTTCTCTGCACTATGCCAAGTACCACGATCCGTAGGTAAAGCAGAAAAATCACTAATTGTCGCAGAATCAGAAAACAAAACCCCAAGCGGCTTACCGTATACAAAGATTCTATTTTCCCAACTAACATCATCTATTGACGCTTTCAAATCATCAAAATCATCATAAACGTAATCAATATCATTTTCCTCGAAAAATCCGAAAAACATATTTGTATTGTTTGTAGGAAAATAATAATAGTTACTACCCCATTCAGAAGGATGAATAGGATTATTTGAAATGATTATTTCCTGTTCATATTGTTCGTAATATATGATTTCCTGTGATACATTGATAGTTGGTGGTTGTGTTGAAGTAGATGGCGTTTTTACCTCAAAACAAAAGTCATAAGCATATCTACTATATGTCTGTCCGTTATAAACAAATGTTGTTGGAGTATCAAGAACCTTGTACGCCCCAATTACAAACGGAGAGCTGCAATACACCGTCATTTCAATAACGATTAAAGACCCATCTCTTTTCGCCCACATTAAATATGTCTTTTTGTAGTTATAACCGTACGGAATATTCTCTTTTAACTTTACTGTATGAGATACACCATTGCCAAATCCTGACAGTTTTAATGTAGCATACTGATGCGGTGTTTCACTTGAATCTCTGTTTCCTTTAACCTCGGTTGAATATCCATAATCATTGACAGAAAATTCAGTTTCATCAATCCCCCAATCATGTTCGCTATACTTTTCAATTCCAATTCCTGAATTATCTTCAATGTTAAAGAACAATGTATTGTTCGGCGGATTGACTTCTTCTGTACTTTTTGGCGAAACAAAAAACGAAGGAATGTCTACAAGCCATCTTGTATTTCCACTAAACAAATACGCAACTAAACCTTTTGAGTATTCTCCAATACTGACATATATATCCTTAATATTTGATAACAAAGAAGAACCCAATTCGTTTATACTCTTTGTTATCTTTTTAAGGCTTTCATCGCCCATTATATTAGTGCCTACTATGAAATCATCGTTATCTTCAACTGAACTTCTAAGCGCACCCCTTGTTTGGTTTTGCACACCGCCAAGATTGATAATAGCCTTGCACAAATCGTTTGCGCTTGATTTTGTAGGCAATTTTGTAACATAGTCAGAAGGTGTATTTGATGTTTCATCAATTTTGATTTCGCCGTTGTTTATAGCGGCTGCAATAGCTTCAAGACTATCGTACTTATAATCAGCCGGAATAGCTTCATCTATCAATCCAACAGCAGTAGAGCCGCCCATCATAGAACACCACCAATATTCTAATGATGTAACTCCAACGTTATACATGTTATTAAATCCGCTGCCAGAAAAAGCGGGTTTAATCTCTTCCATTTCAGCCTTGCTTCTTGTACCTCTAATAAATTCAAAATCTTGCTCCAAGGGTAATTGAGATAACGCTGATCCTGCATAACCTTCCCAACGGCCAATCAGATAAATTCTCTTTTCTTCCCGAACCTTGCCGTCTACTTCAACACGCCTTGCATTATTTCTTTTACATTCGACAACTACAAACGGAATCTGCGCTTGTAATGTCAAGCCACGCCATACTGCCCAATTCGGGGTATCCCACCTCAGAGTATTCCAGCACCAATATTGCATTGTACGTTTGCCGACATTTTCAGGATCGCTTGTTACAATACTAATACTTTCAAGGTCTGAATCGCTATATCCAATATCCCCCATATCGCCGTCAAGGTTGCTGACAAAAGAATAATCACTTGTTTCAACAACTCCTAACTTTTCTGTATTTGTCTTTATCTTTGCCGTAGTAGTTGTCGATACAGTAGGATATTCTTTCTTCCCTTGTGATTCATAAAAGTCATGTAATGACTGTATACCTCTCATTCTTCTTTGCAGAATGAATGACTTTATATTATTTCCGTTTGCTGTAAATTGGATGTAATCACCCACTTCATAACACGGGTTGCCCTTAAACTCTGCGTCAATGGGCGTGAAACCAGACTGATTGACCGAATAAAGCAACATATCTGTCACAAGAGCCGCACGTTCTCTTTCTATTCCACGGATAAGGAAGTTGTTTTCAACAACATAGGCGTTATTTGCACTACTTGAATCTACTCCGGCTTGCGCATAAATACCGCCTTTTTCATTCAGAAATTCAATTCTATCTATTGCCGTTGTTTTGTAATCCTCATAATCAACGGAAATAGTAAGTGCTTTTGTGATCACATGAGGGTTTTGAGTGTTATCAAATCCGTAATAATGGAATACATTATCCCTTCCAAGCCTTCCGCATACTCCATTGATTTCACAGATTGCTTTAAGAATATTTTGACCACTTAGATCGCGCCTGTTTAATTTCTTTACACGCTTAAACGGAACATTATCATTCGGCAAATTGACCGATTCCTGTGATATCCAGGGATGTGTTTCTGCAAGCCTTGTAAAGAAAGCATCCCTAAAATCTTTAACAGTAGTCTGCCTTGTTTCATCAAAAGCCGTCTTATACCATGACAAATAAGTGTTCTGTAAAATAGAATACATACCGTCATAAGCCGTGATTTCCTTTGTGCTTCTGTCAGATGATGGTTTTTCTTTGCGCACATAGTATCTGCCGATAACAAAAGGTTCTTCTGCACCACGCGGCGTAATAGTGACTGTCAGCCACTTTTTCATCATCTTAGGAAACGTGTTCTTCACACGAAACCGGATGCAACTTGATTCGACAGTTCCAAAAATCAAATTATCTTCTGAGCATAAAGATTCTGTCAGTTCAAATTCTTCGCCAACTATATCATCGTTTGAAATATTGATAGTCTGATCGTCAGAAATAATGGATATCTGTTTATCTACTGAGTCCTGTAAAAACAGGCTTTCATCTGCATAATCAACCATAACAAACCTCTCTTAGTAACCAATAAATGCGAAACGGACGGAATTATATTGAATAATGCTTGTATCTGCATAATACATATTGTATTCAATATCCGGCATATACATACTGTCGGAATAATACGCATCTGTTTCCGGCACATAAACTTCAACTGTTGCCTTGCGTTCTGGAGCATTAGAAAACCTTGAACGGATCGCATTGACAACCGCCGTTATTTCTGTGTTTGTCAGCATCGGCACACATTCAAATTCACATTTGATAGGAACATGAGATAATGCGTTTCTGTGTAATACTCCGTCTGCATCTCTATAACTGTCAAGGTCTTGCACAAGCCTTGTAACTTTATAACTTTCTGCCTTAATAAATGAAAGCGGTATTGTATAAGAAGATGATCCTGAACCAACTCTCACTAAATAGCCTGCGTATGCCATCTTATTTTCCTCTCACAAAGAAAAAGGACGCACAACGCATTCACGCCATACGCCCTTAATCCACTTATGCAAAGACAGGTCTACCCGTTCTTTGCTGATAATCGTTACCTTCCCTTTGAACAACCTTGAATATACCGCTTGTATCAGGGATAATTTCAACTTGCATCTTATTGTTTCCACCGCTTGCAGCCATAGCAGAAACAACAGCACGATATACGCCGTCTGCGACTGATGCCACAATCTGATCGTTGTTAGCGACCGCCGTGTGACTTCCCATCTTTCCGACTAACTCCGGCGCACCGTTTTCACGGGCAAGGAACATTTCTGCCGATTTAGGTTGACCACCACTTGCATAGCCTTGAATTGGTTTCCATTGTCCATTTACAAGGATGCCGCCATCTGCATTGTTCCTTAGCTTCTGAATAAATCCACCGACAGACGTTATTGCCTGACCTATTCTTGTATTAGCCAAACCATTCTTAATGCTTGTACCGAGGTTAGTTCCCCAGTTATAAGCATCTTTTATAATGTTTGAGAAGTAATTTTTGATATTGCCAAAAAGGTTTACAAAGAAGTTATAAATAATGGTTGTTCCGTTCTTAAAATCTTCTTTAACGCCGTTCCAACAAAACTTCTGATAATCAACCCACTTCTTAAACATTTCAGAAATTTTCTCAAATGCCCTTTGATAAAAAGTCGCTACAAATTCTAATGTAAGTTTAATCGTTCCTGTTACGTCGCTATAACCTTCGTATAAATCCTTATCGTTCGGGAAAATATGTTTTCCTATCCACTTGCCAAATCCGGCACCGGCAAAAAATGTTGTAACAACAGCCGTCAACTGTCCAAGCGATGTAGATAAAGCGGCTTTTACTAACGCAATTCCGTTTCCGGATGCAATAGCAGTAGCGATGTTTTTCATTATGTTTTTGCCTATTATAGCACCGACAGATGCAAGTTCTTTTCCGGCAAAAGATATCGCAAACGCACCGGCTAAATACGGAATGGTAGCCGCAATGCCTTCTCTAAACTCTTCGCTCTTAAATGCTGCGACAATAACATTTGCAAAACCAATAGCAATATTTTTGATAAGTTCGGCAGACTGTCCGATGATTGTAGCAAAATCAATCTGATTAAGCATATCGGTTATACCTTTGCTTAATTCTGCACGAATATCTTTATCACCTAATGTTGTATTAAGGATTTTTAGAATGCCAAGTAATCCATCACTGATTGTCTTTCCGAGTTTTTCCCATCCTGTCAGACCTGTTTCTTTATCAACATCATTCAGCACTAACAGGAAATTCTTTATTCCGTTTGCTATCTCGTTTGCAAGTTTTTCAAAATTGATGTTTGTAACAAGATTAAAAGCAAAGTTTACGGCAGCCAAAACAACCTTACCGATTGCTTTTCCTATTTCGCTTATAACTCCTGTGTTTACAAGCGAATTGATTGCCGTAGCAATGCCTTTTCCAAGGTTAGCACACGCATCAATAAATCTTTTCCATTGAATGTTTTTTAATGCCGTTACAATCGCATCACCGATAAATTTACCAAACGCCGCAAAATCGAATTTCTTGATAAACTCTTCCGCGAATATCAGTCCTGTGTTGATTGCCTGTGCAATCGTGTTTCCGATCGACTTTGCAAGTCCTTCTGTCCTGAAAAATCCATTAAGCAACGTAGCCAGTGAACTTGCTAACTTACGTGCTGTATTCTGGATTTTTCCCCACGGAATACTGTTTAATGCATCACGAAGTTTTGCTCCAAGAAGTGCGCCAAGTTCTGTAAAATCGCCCTTCTTCCACATTTCTTTCAGCCACTTCGCTATATCTTTCCATTTCTTATCAATAGGAAGTTCTGAATACTGCGCGCCACCTGTTCCGTTATCTTTATTATTAGAATCGTTCGTAGTAAGATTGTTTAATTCATCAAACGGTTGTAATGCTTTCTTTGCCGCCTTCCCCGCCTTGTCTACTTCTTTTGTATAGTCCTTTGTCTGCTTAGTAGCCTTTATCCATGTGTTATGACCTAACAACGCAGAAAGCAACTGATTGAATTTGTTTATCAGATCAACAATCTTATCTGTAATAGCATCAATGATATAGCCTATACCGGCGAACGAACTGCTTGTCTTGAATATCGGCGCAACAAGAGCAGCAAGGCTATCAGCAAGATACTTTATTGCATTCCGTAATTTGTTAAAATTGTCAGCAACCTTATCACTGAACTGTGTTAGTTCCGTAAAACTCTGTTTTGCTTCGCTAATAACACCGCGCAATGCCATACGAAGGATCATAAGCCGGAGCATTTTACCTACACGGATAATAGACTTACTAAGGCGTTTCAAAACATTGTCTGTACTAATTAGATTTTTAGCAAAACTCTTGAAACTGTTTACTACTTTTCCAGTAACTGTACGGGCAAGATTTCCAACAGCACTTCCGACTTTGATTGCAAGGTTAAGAGTAGTTTGAAAAGCAGATCGCGCCTGTTCTCCAAAAGCCGACCAATTCAGACCTTTTATTTTTTCTCCCAAACCACTTAGGATTGTACTTAAATCCAAAAAGCCTTTATTTGTTTCTTCTACACCTGGTTCAATCTTTTCAGAAGCCGCTTCATTAAAACGTTCCAAATCTGCCGCGGCTTTATCTGCATTCAGTTTGTCTAATTTGTTTTGCAGAGAATCAATTTGATTTTCTGTTTTAATAATATTTTTCTGTATGTTTTCCCAAGTGGTTGAACTAACGTCACTAAGCGCGGCTTTATCATTTAAATCGCTAATATGCGCTTTAAGTTTCTCAATTTCTGCATTGATTTTTTCACTTGTGTCAAGAAACTTTCCTTTGCCTTCTGTCGCAAAATTGCTTCCTACACTTCCTACTGCTTCACGAAGTTCAGCAATTCTCGTGTTTATATTTTTAAAGGTGTTTCGTGTAGCAACATCTACTTCGCTACATTTTTCGCGAATGGTATCCCATACGCCCAACCCTATATTATCAGCAGATTCCTTTGGTAACTCTTCGAGTTCTTGCCGATAAAGACGCAACGCTTCAATCACGGCAAGCGTTTTCTTTTGCATACTTGTAAAAGAACTATCCATGCCGTCTGCAAGACGCTGTAACTGACCATTCAATGCGCTGTCAAAATCATCAAATAAAGATGATATGCCAAATCCTTCGCCTTCTTTTGATGTAAATCTTTGTTTGATTAAGCCGTCAAGGTGTTTCCATTCACCGATTGCAGCTTTAATTTCACTCAGCCCTTCTTTTCCAATGTTTATTTTGTAAGGATAGTTGGCAAGTATATCGTAAAATGCTTTCCATTCAGAAGATGCAGCAGACGCTTCTTTCTTTACATTATGCGATTGTTCAATAACATATCCGAGTTGATTTCCAATATCTTCAACATTAAAATTCGCTCTTTTACCTGTTTCTTCCGACAGTTTTGACGCTTCCGCTCTCTGTTTAAGTAACATTTGCGTCAGTTCGGAAATTCTGTTTTTCGCGCCTTCATCTCTAATCTCAAAGTCAACTACAAGTTGCTTTGCCATATCGCTTGCAACTCTATTTATATATGACTGAAATTTATCTGCCTTATTCTTAGCACCACTAAAATCGAGGTTAGAGAATGCCTTAGAAATGCCACCATTAGTTTTACTGCCGAAATTGGATATAGTATTGCTAAGATTCCCGATTTTTTTAATCAGTTCATCTATCGCATTTTCCGCATTTTTTACATCGCCTTGAAGTTTTATGGTTAAATCATCAACTTGTGTTCCCATAGTTGTCACCTATATACAAAGAAAAAGGCGGTAAAGATATTTCACTCTACCGCCTGTCTGTTTAGTTGGAAGTCAGATATTTTCTTGTCTGCGCTCCACACTTTCCGTCTATTGTCAGATATCCGGCTTTACGCTGTAGATTGCACACCGCCGTTTCTGTTAAAACACCATAGAAACCGTCAACAACAAGATTGAAACCATGTTTGTTCAGTTCCCATTGTAACCATTTTACACCAACACCCTTACTGCCCTTCTTTAGAACGCCAGTTTTTGGCATTTTATAAGGGTTTTCTGTCTTAGGTATAGATTGTTCCACCGCCGTAAAATAAAGCGTTTTTTCGGCTTTTCTGCGCCTTACAAGTCCAGCTAGTTCAACACCGCTTGCCTTTGTGTAAAGCATCAATGCGTTTCCGATTTGCACCTTGTTTCTGTTGGTGCAGAGTTTCTTTAAGTTACCCGCCCCACAATTAAATGTGAAAGATACAAGTGCCGAGAACTGATTGATATTAAAATCAATTCCAAGTTTGTTTACTGCGTTTTCAGCGGTAACTAAATCTTCTCTCAAATACTGATCGGCTAACGCTTGCGATATTTTCTTTCCGACCATCGCTTTTGTAATACCTTTTGTGTGTCCTACTCCTACTGTTGGAACACCTATCGGATCGAGATAAACCGTAAGTTTGCATCCTTCAAACTCTTTTATAAGTGCTATACCCTTTTCTGATATTTTCAAGATGCGTCACCTTCTTTCGGATGAGTAAGTTCAAAGTTTGCTTTCATTACACCAAGCTGCATGAAGATTCCTTTGACTTTCTTCATCTTTTCGTCATACTCAATCTGACCCTTATCTTCCCGTGCCTTTATTGAATAAGGCTTTTCGGGATATTTCATCTTTGCTTTCTTGCCGGAGAATCCTTGATCCAGAGCAGTTAAAACGCCTTCATAAACGTATTGACCATGTAACCATGCGTGTTCGTCTGCCTTGCGTTCTGACAATTCATACATCTTGATATATGGTTCAATATCTGCCGGACAAGACCAATCCAATTCCGTTACTGATATGCCGTAATCTTTTGTACATAACATCCATAACGGACGGATTTCGTTTTCGTAATATTCCCAAGTTAAAGGCGTTTCTTTCTTCTTTACTTCGACTTGCTTTTTTTCTCTTCCTTCTCCTGTTCCTCCCGGAACAGTTTTTTGAAAAAACCGTTTTCAAGCAGTTCCTTTTCCAAATCAGCAAACAAGTCAGTAAAGCCGTAATCACTATCATCTTCTGAGAACTCATCCATAAGATCGTATGCTTTGGATAACGCTTCATCCTTACCTTCACCTGTCAGGTAATTATACCCAAACTCGTCTTTGTGGTTCTTTTGTAAACCAACTAAAAGAAGTTCAGTGACCAATGCAAGAAAATCACCGAAATTATCAACGCCCCAATCTTCCTTGCCTTCAAGTTTTGCTAATTTCCCTACAATACCACTCTGTACTGTCGGCTGCATGGCAAAGAAAATATTGTACTCTTTTTTACCAATTTTGATTTTTGTCATGTTCCTACCTACCCTTCTCTTTTGAGAAAATTTACGAGGGTAGGGGCAGCCCGAAAGCCGCCCCATATCTCTCATTTATGTGCATACCCAATAAGGTTATGCCGCATCGTTGGAAACGCCGTCAACCTGTGTGAACGAAACTTTGGTGTCAAGACCTTTTAACTCGTCAACAACAAGATTGATTTCAACAGTCCATGCTTCGTTCTGTCCGGTTTCAGGCATCGGGAATACTTCGGGCGGTGCTGCCACGATGAAGAACGCATCTGCCAAATCGGGATGTGTCACCTGCCACCACATACGCAATCCTGCCTGTCTACTTGTGGAACTGTAATAAGTGGTAATAATATCTTTCCACTGAGTAATTACATCCTGAGTAACATTCACGCCGATGGTGAAAGTACCGCCGGAATCGCCGCGTCCAGGCTTATACCTTGTCAATTTATCAACGATTGCAGATACATCAATCTGTTCGGGATCAACGGAAACGCCGCCGATAGAGTTTACACGAAGTACCTGGCTGAATGCTTCACCACTTGTGGAAGTTCCAGTATTAGTAGGCTTCTGTCCGGCTGTTGATTCAATCGCCCAACCGATAAGAACACCTAACGATGTTAAGCCAGCATCATAACTTGCCATTTCTTTTTCCTCCTTGTTTTTTTACAAATAAAAAAGAGCGTTGCCGCCCTTAAAACTGAATCTTGTCACTTGCGCCTATATTCCGGCGCATCCTTGCGACTATTTGTTGTACCGCCGCATTATTAGAAGATATAAATGCCGGAGATTGCAAATACCAAAATCCCATTTTCTTGAACTGTGAACAGACTTCCCAAATAACTTCCTCTGCCGCAACTTGACCTTGTTCCTTGCCAACAGTAACTTTGATTTCATAGTCAAACAAGAAACCGTTTGTTGTCTTTCCCTCAATCGTTTTTGCAATTTCAGTACCGGGCAATCCGTTGATAAAAACAGTAGGTAACTGCGTTTCAACTATTAGTTCATCGTTCTGTGTAAAATAAATTTTTGGATACTTTGTAACAAGATTCTTCTTTGCGCGATGTTTGATTAGAGTGTATATTTCATTCCGTCTTTCACTCGCCCACATATTTACTAACTCCTAAATACGGTTATAGCCGCTTGTCTTATCTTCTGATACATTGCAAGTCCGGCATGGTACATAGGCTGTGTAGGTTGAATTGCAGTAGCAGGCTTCCATTCAACAGGCTTGCCTTTGCTGTCAATCTTCGTAACGATATGCCATGCGTAATCATCTTCATGGTATAAAGCCGGAAACGTGCCGCGACCTCCTAAAACACCGAACGCTTCTGTTGGTGGAAGTGCCATTGCCGCAGTACCAAATTCCAACGCCATTAAAGCGTTAATTACATCTCTTTGAGGATAATAATTTCCGTTTCCATCGTTTGCATACCACTCGCCTACAATATTATCGCCAGTACCAATCATTAAGCCGTATACAACGCCGTCTTTTGTTTCAACGGGTTCTGCACCAAAAAAAACGTGCTTACCCATTTGATGTGTACCAAGTGGGCCACCTCTATCCGTAGCCTTCAAACAAGCTGTTGTAACGCCTTCTTCAAGTAGCAAAGTGATAAATCTTTCCATTTTGCCTTGCAATGAATCTCTATATTTTGTTAATTCCTTTTGCAATTCCTTTAGGCTACTAACCGAAAAAGCGTTTGCCTTTAGAGTTTTACCCACCTATAACACTTCCTTCCGGTGTATTTCTCTGCAAAAGGTAAAAATCGTAATGCTGATATTCTGTCAGTAATCCCATAACCGTATAATCAGATGAAGGCTGATAGGGTATCCTGTTCTCTTCATCTTCCCAAACGATAGGACTTTCACGCCAGATTATCGTTCCGATTTTCAAAGGCACTAAGCCTTTTTGCACCATGATCTCCGAATAGATAGCCGATTGATCTACGCCGTATGCTTCTATATGCAACTTGTTCAAATTCGAGGTAATATTCGCCTTAAATTCAACAGGCGGCGCATAGACAGGTTTTAGCGTACCTACTTCAACAGGGATTGCTTCGCCTGTTTCTTGATCTACAATCGTCTTTATAGATGTACCTTCCTGTTCGTAGACTTCCGATGCCGTACTGTAAAGCGAATAATACATCGTCTGTTTATTCTTCCGCAGCGTCCTCATTCGCTTCACCACCTTTTTCATCAATCTGCTGTTTTGCAGATTTCAGAGCATTTACTATCCACTTAGGCATAATCCCTGGATCACAAGCGTAAAGGTTCTCGCAAATGCTGATACACTCATTCATCACGATATAAAAGCATATAATCAATCCGAACGGCGTATCAAACGGTATCTTTACATTGATACTTGCGCACATATACGGAATCGCATAGTCAAGGAAAAAACCAAAGAATAAACATACAAGTAAAGCAATCTTCTTGAAAAATCCCTTTGTACCTATGTCGCTTGAAATCTCACCCTTTATTTTTGCTTTGATTAAACCCGTTGCAAAGTCAAAAACAATCGCAACTGCAACTAAAATAATCATAATTCCGTATTTCTGTGTAAATGACAGAATTAAGCCTAACAGCGTGGATAAAAGCCATTTCGCCCTTTCCATACTTGCCACCTTTCCGCAATCACAAAGCAGATACAAAAGCGTGAACGCCTTTCAGCAAATCGTCTTTCGATACCCAAGACCTCTGCACATCATCCTCAGAATGCAATGTTTGACCTTCTGCACCGACTTTGTTGTACTCATAAATAGCCAACTCATGAATTACATCGTAGTAGTTCTCTAAGTCTGCTTCGATCATCTCCGTTGTGTAGCTTGCCGGATAATTCCGCTTTCTTCTCACTTCACGGATAGCATTCTTGACTTTGATTTCCAAAATGTCAGAGTTGAACGCATCATCATCAGACAATTCAACTGTCAGATCGTCTATTATTTGCTCTTGTAAATCTTCTGCTATGATTGCCTGTGCCATCTTCTGCCGCCTTTTCTTTTACCGCCTTAATAAGCGGTACGCCCTGTTTATTATTGCTTCCAGAAAGTTGCTTAATGCGTTCTTCCGTAGGTGTATATCCATGACGGGGATATGTTGCACCATCTACATAATGGAAGTTATCATCCTGTAAATCCGTGAAGTGGCGTAATACTGTATATTTCATACTAACCACCTTCCTTTACTTTCTGCGGGTATACTGCCTTCTCTGTTTCGGCTGTTCTGCGACTTCTTCAACCTCAGAAACAGGCGGCTCTACTTCGGGAGTAGAAACCGCCTTAATCTCATTAGTATCAGGTAATTCTTCGCCAGCCTTATAATACCTATCTCCAATTTTGATAGTGTACTCGGCTACCATATCTCTACCTCCGCTTATGCGTCAACCTTCATTACAACTACGCTATTCATGTTCTCATAGGACGGGAGAACAATCTCAGAAACAACGCAATGAGTGTTAAGCGGATGATCGGTAGTATAAGTGTAAACAGCAACACCAGTGTCAACGATAGACAGGTTGCCCTGTGCAAGGTTTCCACTTCTCTCTTCGGGAGTAGTACCATAGAATACATCACCAAGACGGGTAACGCCCTGAGAAATACCAGTAACGATACCATCAGGAATGAAGGTAGTGGTGGAAGTGCCGGATACATAAATGTTGTTGTAAACAAGGATTGTAATGCCGTAGTTATCCAGAAGGAAGGACTTAACATCTGCATCCTTGATTGCAATACCAGCGTTGTATGCGATTGCACCAAGTACCTGTTTCTTAGTATCCTCAGCATTTACAAGCTGTTTCCAGGTCTTAAGGTTCATTGCAAACGTGGTAAGGTTCTGACCGTGGTTAGCCATCTGCTGCTCCTGTGCTGCCACCAAATCTGCAAGCGGTTTAGCGGTAGAATGTGCAGACCACTTATTGTTGGAAGTGCCGGTAATGTTAATATAGTTAGTAGACTTATAAGCCGTTCCACTATCAGGAGTGTAATCAATTACATAAGCCTTGCTGGAATAATCTCCATCAACTGCAATCGTGATCTTAGGAACACCATCAGTAGGTGCAAGCAACTGCCAGATCATTCTTTCAGGAACGATGTTAGCACCCTGAATAAGATTCAAAGGGTTCTTCATGATACGAGCAAGAACATCATTAGCCTGAGAGTTATCAACAGAGTTCATGAAAGTCATGTAATCCTGTTCCTCTTTCTCCGTTACCATGTAGCTTTCACGGAAGAAAGGCATATTCTGTTCGATTGTCTTAAAGCCGATGCCTTCTCTCAACGGTGCCTGTGCATCGAAGTTAGAGCCTTTCAGTTCACGGGGAACAGCATCCTCTCCAAGAATATATTTCAGGTCAAGACCTGTCTTTTTCTGTGTTCCAAAAAAGGAACGACCAAGATAAGGCGGCAGAGCGAGAGAAGCCTTGTAGGAATCCCATGCCGTGCCGATTGCCCTTGCGGTAAACGCTTCTTTCAACGGTAATGCCATTGTTCTCTACCTCCTTTTATGAACTTGTGGATGTGGAAGTACCACCGCTCTTGTATGCTTCCTCATAGAAAGTTACGCGAGGAGTGTGTGCCTTCGCTGCATCGGTTACGATAATGCTGTTGGCAGCAAGTTTAGCGGGATCAAGTACGCCCTCATAAACATAAGTGCCAGGTGCATCACCCTGAGTTACATCAACATCTGTAAGCAGATAACCCAAGCAATCCTCGTCATTAGACGGGAACGGAGTACCCGCTTTAACGATCTTGTATCCGTTAGCATCTGCTACTACGCCGGATGCGGGAACAAGACACGCTGCGCCCTGATAAGGGAAAAATTTAAGGCAAGTTTCATTCTGCCCAAACTCTTTTACGATAGGTGCGCCCATTTTGTTTTCCTCCTTGTTTATTTGTAGTAATTTTGAACATCTGCCGCGTTTTGCGGCGCAACACCGAACACAAGCGTTTCGGCGTTTTTAACATCTTCTGGTTTAGCGTTTGGATCATCGCCGCCCGCCTGACCGCCGCCAGGATTGCCCTGATTATTGGCTATTTCCTGTTCCTTAGCCGCTTTCGCAGCCGTTTCTCTATCGGAGATAATCTGACCAAGAATGTCGTAGTCAAGTTTTCCATCTTCCGAAATCAACTTCTCTGCCTGTTCTCCCGTGATACCTTTTTCAGCAAGTGCCTTCATCTGTTCGGCACGTTCAATCCGCTTGTTCAACGCCGCCACCTGTGCGAGTGCATCTTCGGTCGCTTTGTTTGCCTTCTCGACTTCGGAAAGATTCTGATTTGCGATTTCATCAAGTTTCTTTTGCAGTTCTGCCGATTTGTCAGCATCCAACTTGTACTTGTCTGCCCTGTCCTTCTCCCTTTTAACTTCGCCGTTTACAGAGTTCAGATAATTCGTAATCTGTTCATCTGTCGGTTCAGCAACGCCGAATGAAACAAGGTTGCTCTTTGCCTGTTCTCTTGTCATTTTTACCTCCTACCCATTCACGCTTATTTACGCCGGTCGCATCGGCTGAATGTCTGCCATCTATCGCGTGGCTGCTTATTTTATGTATTAAAAAAGCGGATCATTTTCGATCCGCTAATCTAACCTCTAAATCCTTTACCAAATCTTCATCTTCCCAATACTTCGCTCTTATTTGTTTTTCAAATCTGTCATGATTTGCAACTGAGCCGCCAAGAAGATAATCAACATGGTCTACTATGCAAGGATTTAAGTTTTTGTATGGTAATTTCATTTCACTTGCGTATGCCATGAATACTTCATCATCACATTTTCGCCTATGAATGAAATTGTTAAAACGTTCCTGTTGCCGTGGCTTAAAAAACCATTCAGCACATCCAGAAGCATATCTGTTCGGGATGTATATGCAAGGGAATGAGTATTGCATATGCGGCATAACAAACTGTTGACAAGTAAAACCACAAATGATCTCGCTACCGCCTTTCGATGTGATCTCCGCAAATTTCCGGCTGATAATCACATCATCCTGTAAATGCCATGTACCGCCTTGATATTGACCACATTCCTCAAAGGATTTCATGCAAGACATAAGGTTGCCTTCGTTGTCAACATCTTCCCAAACATCAACGTAATCTATGCCTTGATCGAACATAGATGGTATCAAATAATTTTCAACATACCACATACGTTTAGGTGTAGCATGAATAAGATATCTTACTTGTGCGTTTTCGCATTCTGCAATCTTTTCAAATGCAGCTATGTCTTTTTCTTCATCTATATCGCAAGTGTAGTCATTTATCGCCGTGTAATTGCCGTAATAGATATAATTCAGCGGCGTGTTTTTAACCACTTGCCACATTTCCCACGCAATCGGATCGCGTTTGAATTTCCCTTCTGCCTTTAAGGATTTTACTTTTGATATACATTCTTTGAAATAATATGTATCAACTACCTTAAAAGCAAACGGTTCAGCCCATTTCTTAGGATACCGGCTGTCAAAAGGCGGCGCACTTCCAAAAAACTCTACGCTTTCTGTTTTCGTTTCAACAATCTTTTTGATTGCGTCCGGCGAAAAGAAAACATCGCCGAATATGTATGTAACAGGTTCATCTGTTGGATAAAAGCAATTCACCCAAGTATTAGCATTATCTACACTCTGATAATTGATAACAGGAACACCGCAGTCATTAAAAGCATCGTCCGTAGCGGTTATTGATATGTCCGTCACTCCGTTCTGTTTTAACAACCGGATTGTCCTGTCTAACAATCTTTCGCCGCCAATATTTACAAGCTGCCGCGGTATTCCATTTATCAGATTGTGATTGCTACCGCAAAGGATTATGTATTTATAACTCATATAACCTCACGCAAGATGTTTGATAAAGTGCAATCGCAAAGTATAACTTCTTCTCTTGTCAGTTCCTTGTACCAATCCGGTGTCCAAGAATTGTGTAACATAAGCAAATCTGTTTCCTGGATATCGGATAGATGAAAGTAGGATTTAAAGTAAAATACTTGATATTGCGTGTTCCTGTTCCATCGTTGCGGCGTTTTGTAGGTTTCTGCCCACCTTGTTTCTATCTGCCCTATCTTGATATCCCTATGATTGAAAAAATAAGCGTCTGTAAATCTGTTTCCTAACACATCCCATCTGCTATCGAAACTTTCGTCTGCGATGATCCTATCCTGATATTCTGCCCACTTTTCAAACATATCTTCATGCGACTTTTCTGCGTGAAGAAAACCTATCGTGTTCGACCTTGTGATATCGTTTCCCAAGATTGTTTCTTCCGGCAGTTTGTCACCAATCATTATGGTATCTGCGTCCATCCAATAACCGCCTTGATCCCGTAGAACGTGTACCCGAACCGCATCTGCTATCTGCGGCAACGTAAACCGCTTTGCGCTTTCGATATCGAAATCCGTGTAGTTTTTCAGATTTTCATAATTTAGCATGACATACGGCAATTTCCACGTTCTCATACAAAGGTCAATATATGCCGATTTCTTTCCTTCCCAAAATGTGAAAACCTTTTCCATCGCCTACCTCACGAATAAGTACACCAACACCGGCATCCGGCGATTTCTTCCATTCCAGCACCACACGATGAATCTTTTGGCTGATACATTTCATAAGCACCAACCTGAAACCTTGCCATTATCGGAATAGTAAGGCTTTCAATTTCTTCATGCGTATGTCGTACTTTGTTATCAAGCATTGTGTTCCATGTTTTTCTTGTCTTACCAGAGTCTACGGCATCCTGAAATTCTGTATATTCACAAATGGTATTTACTTCGTTTTCAGCTATGACCATTGCCCGATCTTCCGAAGTGTTCCATTCATCATCTGGATGTTTCTGATTTTGCGAAATGACTTCATCTGCCATCTGCGTTATATGGGTATTCAACCACGGATATTTTTCGATATAGTCAATTCCAAAATCATCTAAAACATCTTTGTAATGCAGTTCAATATATCCGGCAAACCATTCAGCATCGAACGGCATGGAAGCCGTTTTTTCTGCTTCGATAAGCGTAAATAGCATGATGAAAACATCGTCAAGCAAGTCTGCTAATGCAATCCGTCTTTCAATTTCTT
>Ga0310786_10000541_pt1 | contig 61662 bp, 101 predicted proteins | sample AusTroGonzalo_MG_FD_203881 | JGI IMG/M metagenome (GOLD analysis project Ga0310786, IMG submission 203881) | Bovine rumen microbial communities from tropical cattle in Woodstock, Queensland, Australia - Gonzalo_03 (v2) (version 2) | ecosystem: Host-associated > Mammals > Digestive system >...
CGTATATGTCGGCGGGGCGAACGGTAAAGCTCTTGTTAGAGATTGTAAGTGTACTGTAACATTGCCGAATTCGTAAAGATGATGATAATTAGAGCATAATTAAGTAATACAAAATATCTGTAGAAAGGAGAAGTTGCCATGGAAAATAATGTGCTTTTTGCTATTATAGCGGCAGTCTTTGGTTCTACCGGTTTTTGGGCATTACTTACCGCAATATGGAATGAGCATAACAAGAAAGTCAGCATTGAAGGAAAAATGCTGAGAGGCCTAGCTCACGATAGAATCTGTGAGTTAGGCGAGAAATACTTGCGGCAAGGGTTTATAACCAAAGATGAGTATGAAAACTTGCATGACTACTTGTTTATGCCGTACAAAGAGCTTGGTGGGAATGGCACTGCTGAAAAGATAATGTTTGATGTGCAGAAGCTTCCCATGAAAAATGAAGATGCTGGCAGAGTTTATTACAAAGAAATAAATTGAAAGGAGTGATGTTTTATGAAGTTACCTGATAAGTGGTATGACATTTTGAAGTGGATTGTGGTTATCTTCCTTCCTGCTCTGAATACGTTTATCTTTGCACTTGGAGCAGTGCTTGATTTTGATAGCGAAACAATCTGCGGTGTTATTTCAGCAGTTACTGTATTTCTTGGGGCGTTGATAGGAGTTAGCACTGTTGCATACAAGAAAGGTAAAAAATCATGAAAACATATATTTTAGGTAATGCGTGGCATGACGAAAACGGTCATGCCACAGGCGGTAAGCCAGGTGACCAGATTCAGAAAGATTGTCCTGATTATATTGGAGAAGTGCGCTTTACTAAGTTTTATAAAAGTCCAAAAGGGTGGTATGTTTTAAGATTCAAGAAGGTGAAATATGCTAAGAAAATAGCGAAGATAATGCGTAAGGCATGTGATAATCCGCATATTGGTTACTCGCAGAGTGATAGATATGGTATTATTAAATGCGGCACAAAAACGAAGAAAGATTGCAATTCGGATTGTTCTTCTTTGGTTAGACAGTGCATTATAGAAGCTACAGGAAAAGATCCAGGTGATTTTTATACAGCTAATGAAGTAAAAGCCCTTGAAAAGACTGGTTTATTCTATGCACCAATCGAATACTACGATAACATGACTTTATATATAGGTGATATTCTTGTAACAAAGACACAAGGTCATACCGCTATCGTAGTAGAAGGCGAAGCGAGAACTAATCCGTACGAAGTACCTAATATGCCTGTTACTTCGAAAGACAATGCTGAGAAGTATCGGCTTAAAGAATATTCGAGGGTTGGCGAATATGTCAAATGGGTTCAGTATGAACTTTGCCGGGTAGGATATCAGCAGTCAATCGATATTCATGGCGGCATAGATGGTATGTGCGGAGCGGGTACCGTTGATTGTATTAGAAAATTTCAGAAGGCTAAAGGTCTTGTAGAAGATGGTATCTGTGGTAAGAAAACAAGAAAGGCATTAAAGAAAGCGTGATTATATGTTATCTGAGAACGCCATTGAAATCCTCGCTGATATAATAGCGTTTAGACAGGAACAGATAAACCAATATGTAATCAATATTATTGCTAAGCGTGTAAAAGAGATTGGCACACTTAAAGCATCAGACGTTTATAAACTTGAAAGATTATTGAAGTCTGGCGGAGATGTAAAGAAGATAAATAAAGAAATAGCTAGATTGACAGGACTACAGATTGAAGATATTAAACGTATCATAAGGCAGGTAGCCGAAGACAATTATATAGATGCGGAGCAATATTATGATTACAGACACAAAGCTTATATCCCATTTTCCCAAAATACTCCTTTGCAGAGAGTGGTGGAGGCAGTTACTCGACAGACATTAGAAACGTATGAAAATCTGTCCAAGGCACAGGCATTTATGATACGTGATTTGAAAGACCCGTCGAAGCTAATTGCTACACCACTCTCTAAAACCTATTATTCAGTTATCGACGAGGCAGTTCAAGCAAGTCAGCAAGGTACTATCGACTATAATACCGCTATGCGCAGAACGATGAAGCAGTTGGTTGATAGTGGCATTCGTCATGTAGTGTATGAAGCAGAAAGTGGAAGACAGTTCAGTCAGCGTTTGGACACTGCTGTTAGACGAAATATCATGGACGGGATACGAGCTATTAATCAGGGCGTTCAGGATATTGTAGGTGAGCAGTATGGCGCAGATGGTAAAGAAATTTCAGTTCATCAGTTCTCAGCGCCAGACCACGAGCCTGTTCAGGGTAGGCAATTCACCAACGAAGAATACGAAAAACTTCAGAATGCGGAAGCCTTTAAAGACGTAAATGGTAATAAATATCAACCAATAGAACGTGCGATAGGAACCTTGAATTGTCGGCACTTCACATATTCAATCATTATAGGAGTTAATAAACCTAACTTCACAGAGGCACAATTAAACCAGCTTACCATCAAAAATAAAGCCGGGTATACACTTCCAAACGGTAAACACTTAACTATGTATGAATGTACACAAAAACAGAGGGAATATGAGACTAAAATACGTCGGTTAAAAGAACGGCAAATGGCATTGGAAGCATCAGGCGATGTGCAAGGAGCGAGAGAAGCTCAGGCAAAGGTTAATTCAACAATAAAGATGTATAAAGCGTTCTCTAATCAGTGCGGACTGTCAGTCAAAGCTAATAAGATGGCAGTTAGAGGGTATAAGAAAATAAGTTTACATTAAATTTTTCTTGTAATTATGGTTAAATCGTAATATAATTTATATGAAGAAATATTACTCCAGCGTCAAGAGATATAAAGAACGCACATTCAGTCGAGACTGTAATCGACGGTTAAACAAAACAGAGATAAAGAATGGAGGCAATTATGAAAGATGTAAAGGAACTTTTCGACTTGGCGGAGAACGGCTCATTAACTTACGAACAGTTCATGGAACTTGCTAAGCAGGGTAATGTGAAGTTAGTAGACCTCAATGAGGGTGGGTATGTATCGAAGAACAAGTACGAAGCAGAGTTGGATGCGAAAGCAAAAGAAATTGCTACGTTGAGTGGCACGATTTCAACAAGAGATACCGATTTGGATACTCTTAAGAAACAGTTAGCTGAAGCCGGAGCAGATGCAGGTAAGCTTAGTGAATTAACATCACAGCTCGAAGCATTGCAGAGTAAGTATGACACAGATTCGAAGGCATATAAGAAACAGCTTTCGCAACAGGCTTACGAATTTGCCGTAAAAGAATTTGCGGCGACAAAGAACTTCTCAAGCCAAGCGGCAAAGAGAGACTTTATTCAATCAATGATTGCAAAGCAGTTAAAGATGGAGGGAGACTCCATACTCGGCGCAGATGATTTTGTTAAGGTTTATACAGATGCTAATCAGGATGCATTTGTTGCTGAAACAAAACCCGAAGAAACTACACCGGTACAGGAAACGAAACCACAATTTGTAGGCTCCACACCGGGAACAGAGGATGTGCACACACCAGACCCGACAGGAGGATTTTCCAACGCATTCCACTTTAATCCGGTGAGACCTATACCACAAGATTAAAATAGGAGGAAAAAATTATGTCTTATGTAGCACCCGCTAATAATGGCACCACAGCGCAGGGCGCAGTGAACTACGCAACCGAATATTCAAGAGCATTGTCACAGATGTGGCCTTATGTTTTGAACTTCGGCGCACTTTACAGCACACCCAATAACAATCGTTATCGTTGGGTAAATGCAAAAACAATCGAAATTCCCAGCATTTCAACTTCCGGTCGTGTTGATGCAGATAGAGATACTATCGCATTTGCACAGAGGAATTACGACAATGCGTGGGAGGCTAAGACACTTAGCCACGAAAGAAAGTGGTCAACACTTGTTCATCCCATGGACATCGACCAGACTAACATGGTAGCAACTATTGCTAACATTACCCAGGTATTCAACGAAGAGCAGAAGTTCCCTGAAATGGATGCTTATACAATTTCAGAACTGTATGCGAAGTGGCTCCTTACAAGCAATCCTCGTACAGGTGTTAGTCATACTCCCGATACCACCGTACTTACCGTTGCTAATATCCTTAGTGTATTTGATAGCTTGATGCTCAAGATGGATAATGCAATGGTTCCTGCTAACGGTAGAATCCTGTATGTAACTCATGAAGTTAATGTACTTCTCAAAGAGGCACAGGGTATTAGCAGAAGCATGGATATTACTTCCGGACCTAATGCTATTGATAGACGAGTTAACAGACTTGACCAGGTAACTATTGTACCTGTTCCTTCAACCCTTATGAAGACCGCTTACGACTTCACAGTAGGTTGGGCTCCTAAGAGCAATGCTGGACAGGTTAATATGTTCCTTGTACATCCGATGGGTGTCATTACTCCTGTTAGCTACACGTTCAGTAGACTTGATGCTCCTTCTGCAATGTCGGAAGGCAAGTATGTTTATTACGAAGAGTCATTTGAGGATGTATTTATCCTTAATAAGAAGAGTGATGCGCTTCAGTTTAACATTACTGAAGGAAGCACCACCACTACGACAACTACCACAACGACTACGACAACCACTACCACTGAATGATAGGGAGGCAGTTTATGTCAGCTGATGGAATAGTAACGGTTAGACGAGGCGGTTCGTATTTGACTATACCGGAACTTGCTATAGATAGATATATGGCTAAAGGTTACGATGTAGTTGATGAGAGCGGTAACGTATTGCAGGCAAGTATTCCAAACGATATCAATGTACTTCAGACAGCATATAAACAGCATATCTCTGAGATAAAGGCACTGAAGGAAAGGATAGCTGAATTGGAAAATCAGAATACCAAGGCGGGAGAAATTCCCGCTGAGGAGCCTGAAAAGTCTACTGTGCGTAAGACGACAAGAAAGTCGAAATAATACACGAAAGGTGGTTGCGTTATGTATCTAACATATGCAGAGTATCAAAGTATGGGCGGCACATTAGACGAGACCACCTTTGGCGACTTAGAATTCGAAGCTGAGTCTCTTGTTAATTGGTATACCTTTAACAGGCTCAAGAAAGACACTACATTTCCGGAAGAACTTAAACGCTTGATGAAATATTTGATAAATATGGCATCATTCAAGGACAAAGTCCTTGCGGCGAGTTCCGGACAGACTAATGGCTCTGCGGTAGGAGCGATATCTTCTCAATCCAATGATGGCGTATCTGTCAGCTACAATGTTCTTAATGCTAAGGACTTAGCTGAGGACGTGGAAGCTGACAGTAAAGACGCCATTGAAAAATACTTGCAGGGTGTTATGAACGAGGCAGGACAGCTACTGCTTTACCGGGGGGTGTATCCAAATGAGTAAACCTGGCTATCCTATATGGTGGGAAACTACTGTGACAATATATAATAAGGTTATAGATGCTCAGACGGATATCGTTCGTTGGTATAAGAATGTTGTTGAAGATTGCTTTTGGCAGTTGTCAGGAACAGAAGTAAGAGTTGGTGAGACAATACTCGATTCAAAGATAATAGTTTGTCGAATACCGAAAGATGATAGGTTTCTTGAGAAGCAGGAGTGGGTAAAATTACCTAATGATGAGATGGGTGATTACTTTACACTTGCACAAGGCGATATTATTGTTAAAGGCGAATGCGAGTTTGAAATTGACGAATATACTAAGGGACATAGGTCAACAGACTTACTTGGTATGTATCGTGAATATCAAGCATGTATGGAAATAACAGAATATGCTAATGATACGGGAAAGGGTAGGAATAATGAACATTATTTAGCACGAGGTAAATAATATGGCAAGTGTGACGATTGATATTAAATCTAAATTAAATAAAGCTTTACGAGATAAGCTTGATACGATTAATAACAATCCTACTACAATGTTAGCGATACATAATACCTTGGCAAAGATGTGTGACCCGTATGTACCGTTCTTAGAAGGACCACTTTCGCAGACTGCGGTGGTTAGTCCGACAGGAGTTACTTATATACAACCATACGCAAGATATCAATATTACGGTGATGATTTTAATCATACAACAGAATATCATCCACTTGCATCAGCAAGATGGAATGAGGCTATGATGAGGGACAGAGGCGACGAATTTGTAAAGGAAGTTGAGGATATACTACATTGGAGGATGACGCATGGTGGTGGTAGATAAGAATCAGGCTATCATAGATTTTTTGATACAATGTCCGACGATAGCGGATAATCCATTATTCTTTAATTTCTTAAATGCCAAAGATGAGAATAAGCAAATTGTGGTTCAGGCTAACGATAAGATACTTAATCGCAGATATATAGATGGAAGTGTGTTGAAACGCTTTACCTTTACCATTATAGATTTTAGGTCAGTAGCTTATCAACCCGTACCAAAAAGTGCTGGGTACGTGAGTGAGAATGTAGAGGAATTATTTGATGTTCAAGGCATAATGGATTGGATTTCAGAACAAGCTGATTTGGAAAATTATCCAGACTTCGGCGAGGATTGTTTAATTGACTCCATGATGACTACATCAGAAAATCCTAATCTTAATGGCGTAGATACTCAAGTAACCCCGGCATTAGCAAAGTATAGTATGTCAATACAGATTGACTACTTAGATAGAAGTAAAATGATTTGGAATTAAAAGAAGGAGGATATTATGGCGGCTACAACTACAATCAAGCAGATTAACTTGAAAGAAGGACAGCGCGCAGAGCGTAAGCTGTTAATCACTGTAGCAGAGTGGGAAGAGCCTACACTTGATGGCGCTACCACGGGAACTGAACAGGTTCGTGAATTACTTGGCGTAAGAACTGAGGATTCAAGTATTGAATACAATCCTGATATTCAGGAAAGTACAGACATCCTTGGAAATAACTACACCGATGTTAATAAGACTCAGCCTTCACAGTCATTCGACCCGTTCCTTATCCTGGGTGGAAGCAGACTTGGAGCGTTCCTTAATGATATTAGACGTAGAAATGCGCTTTCAGAACTTCAGCAGTTCACTATTTATGTAATCACTGCATTCGTTGGTACTGAAGGTCAGTATGAGACTGAAAGACACGACGACTGCTCAATTACATACGAAAGCATGGGTGGAGATGCAAATGTAAACTTCCCGATTACCGTTCACTTTAGTAATAAGATTACGACGGGAACAGTAGATAAGCTTACAAAGAATTTCCAATTCGTTCAGGACACCACTCTCTGATAATTAGGAGGATTGATTATGGCTCTTACCGACAGCGCAAAGGTTAATGAAGTTCAGGATAATATTATTGATATTAATCTTGAAGGAGTTAATCGAACAAAATTTCGTATCAATGGCGATTCAAATGCTATTATCGAATTGAACTTATCGGACTTGAGTATTGTAGATAGACTTGATAAGGGAATGGAAAAGCTTGAGAAGGAAATGACTGAAATAGCCAATATGCCTTCTGATGCAGATGATTTATCGGACCTTTTAAAGCAGGCAGACACGAGGATGAGAGAATATGTAGATTATATATTTGATTATCCTGTCAGCGATGTTTGTGCTAGATATGGCACGATGTATGACCCTAAAGATGGTAAATTCAGATACGAAGTTATCATCGAAGGACTTATTAAGTTGTATGCCAATAATATCAGCGATGAATATAATAAGTTGAAAGAACGTACCAAGAAATATACCGACAAATATACCTCCGGTAAAGCAGGCAAGGGAAAGAAGAAATAATCATGTATAGTCTTCAGACCTCCGTAGAAATAGGACAAGCATCATTCGACATTCGGAATAAAGGCGATTTTCGAATGGTGCTTGATTGCTTTAAAGCTATGAATGATAAGGAACTTTCCGATAAGGAACGTTTCTATGCTATCATGATAATGTTCTACGAAGATTTTAACACTATCGAAGATGTAAGTGCGCGTGCAGATATATGGGATGAATTGCAGAAAGAAATGCAACGATTCTTCGATGGTGGCGAGGATGATATTCAGAGTAATACCGGTGGTCACAGACTTATTGATTGGGATAAAGATTCAAATCTTATATGTTCAGCGATTAATAATATTGCTAAGCAGGAAATACGTTCTTTAGATTATCTCCATTGGTGGACATTCTTAAGTTATTATACAGCAATTGGTGAGTGTCCTCTTTCTAATATAGTTTCAATTCGATATAAAATCGCACATGGTAAGAAACTTGAAAAACATGAGAAGCAATTCAGACATGATAATCCTGAATATTTCAACATAGATTTACGAAGTATCGAACAGCAAAAAGCAGACGATTATATCAGAGAATTGTGGGGTGGATAAATGGCTGATACTGATATCAAACTTTCGGTAGATTTAGATGTAGTTGATGCAGAAAAAACCGCCGAACAATTACAGAAAGAGATAGAAGGTATCTTTAAATCACGCAAGGGTCAATCCTCAGCACAGCTTACCAATCTTGAAACGCAGATGAAGAAAGATTATAATGCGGCTAGAGATTTGATTAAGCAGATGGAAAAACTCGCTGATATGAAAATGCCTTTAACTGACGAAGTTGAAAAATTTTCTGAAGCGCTGAATAAATCAGCTACCGGTGAAGAGTTTATTCAGGCATTAGATAAATTTTCAGCCGCTAAACTTCCTACTGAAGAATATCAAAGACTTTATACTGAATTTGTCAAGCTTGAAGAGGAATCAGGAAAATTACAACAAAAAGAAGACGAACTCATTCAGGCAGGTGAAACATCGGGTAAGACATGGGATAAACTACAATCTAAGATTGAAGAAGTAGGAACTCGATATAGAGAAGTGAGAGCCGATATTGTTGAATTGGTAAAAACTAATCAGGCTTATACAGATGGAATAAATTCAACAAAATATACACAAATGCAGACTGAGTTAGATAAGGTCAATGATAAGATGAAGCAACAAATAATTCATTATGACGAATTATCTAACAAAGCCAGAAAGACAGGTGTCTCAGTGAAAAAATCAGCTTCCGATATGGGAGCTGGGTTTTCGAAAGGTACATCGGTTGTTGTTGGTAACCTTAAGACGATGACTAAGCGTTTCATAGCATTAGCTTTTGGTGTTAGAGGAATGTTTGCTTTATTTAGAAAACTTAGAACCGCTATAATAGAAGGGTTCAAAGAATTATCGGCAAGTAAGCTTACTCCTCTTACAGAACAGATTAAAGCCTTGAAAGGTTCGCTGACTACTCTGCGTAACTCATTCGCATCAGCCTTTGAACCTATCATAACTACCGTTGTTCCTTATATTCAAATATTAGTAGATGCGCTTACTCAAGCTATTGATAAATTAGCACAATTCATCGCGGCAATGAGTGGGCAGACTACCTATATCAAGGCTATTAAGAAAACAGGTGATGAAGTAGAAAAAGCTGGTGATAAAGCTAAAGGTTCCCTTGCATCATTTGATAAGTTGAATGTTATAACAACAGATAAAGGCGCAGGCGGAGGTACAAGCAAATCATTTGAAGAAACCGGTATAGCTCCAAGTGTTTTATCGTCGGTAGAAAAATTAAGAGATATAGTCAAGCAAATACGAGATTTCGCTAATGAAACTGTCATTCAACCATTTAAGCAGTCATTTAAATTAACCTTTGATGCTAAAGGTATTGATAAGATAACAAAGAATCTCGAACGTATTCGAGCGGCAGTAAAAGCTATTGTTACTGACTCGAGATTAAAGGCAATAAGGACGACTATATCGGGTATAGCAAGTATGCTTGGAACAGTAGCCGGTTCGATTGCTAATATAGCACTTGTTATTGGACAATTATTCAGTGGCGCATTAGCTCAGTTCTTAGAGGATAATGGAAATTCGATAATTATATTCATTCAAACCATGTGTGGATTAATAGATAGATTAACGACAGATATATCCGAACTTTTCGTAGCATTAAGTGTTATATTAGCACCATTAGCAGGTGATGCCGCTATAAATATAATTGCAACAGCACTTGGTATTATATTTGACGCAGTGTCAGGACTTAAGACACTTGGATTAGATATATTAATATCATTATTCGAGTTATTTGTTCAACCTATAGTAGATAATGCTAATGGATTTGCAACAGCATTACAAGGCATTTTAGATATACTATCACCGTTGATAGATACCGTTCGTTCGTTCATTGATGATGTATTATCCGGAGTATTTGTTGTCTGGGAACAGATAAAAGGTATCATAGATGAGGTTAAGACTTGGTTATCCGAGTTGCTTGGTGTATTACTTGATTGGTGGAATAATGGACCTGGGCCGATGTTAGCGGGTTGGGCTGAAGATATTAAAGCTTTCTATACGAATTATATCAAACCAGTCATTGATGAGTTATTTGGATTATTAGGTGACTTGGTAAGTTATTTATCCGACATATTAAAACCGGTATTAAATGCAGTTCTTGCTGTTATACAATGGTTTTTAGATAATATATGGCCTTCGTTACAGGCAGTTCTTCAGACCGCATGGGATATATTGGTGGGTTTAGGCGAATTTATAGCAAAATTTGTTGAAACCGTTATTAGTACAGTAAGATTCCTATTTGGTGCGATTAAAGATATACTAACCGGTGATTTTAAAGGATTATTCACTCGTGCTACTGAGTGGTTTAGCAAACGAAAAGAAGATATAGTTAAGATATTAGAGAATGTCAAACTGCGCTTTCAGAAGATATTCGAAGGTATTAAGAACATCTTTTCAAACTTAGGTAAGGCTATTATAGCTGTATTCGATGTCATAAAAGGCGCTATAAAGAAACCAATTAACTTGATAATGGGTTGCATCGAAGCTCTTGTAAATGCAGTGATTAAAGGAATCAACTTTATGATTGGCGCATTGAATAAGTTGTCATTTGATGTGCCTGATTGGGTTCCTATCATAGGTGGCGAAAAGTTTGGTTTTAATATAAAGGAAGTTAAAGAAGTTTCATTGCCAAGACTTGCACAAGGTACGGTTGTTCCTCCTAATATGTCAGAGTTCCTTGCAGTGTTGGGTGATAATAATAAGGAAACTGAAATTGTATCGCCGCTCTCAACTATTAAGAAAGCACTTCAGGAAGTAATGGCACAGCAGAATATAAACGTAACATTCCAGGTAGAAGGTGACCCGAATGGATTATTCAAAGTTATTCAGAAAGAGTCAACAAGATACAATCAGCGCACGGGTTCAAGTGCCTTTGCATAATAAAGAGTTTACATTTTTATTAAATCAAGTTATAATAAATAAGAGAGGAGGGTGTTGATATGGCATACGCAGGATACTTGATAAAGATTCACGGAACTACGGATTATGAACTCCCTCTTACTCTTATTCAGGAAAAGACTTATCACGGAGTATTCTCAACACTCGATGTTGAAGGTTATAGAGATGCTTACGGTGTTCTTCATAGAAAAGCCGTATTACAAGTTCCTCATGCGACGTTTCAGACAAGGTCGCTTACTAATACTGAGTTAGGTGAGATGTGGACAAACATTCAAAGTCGATATACCAATGCGCTTGAGAAAAAAGTTCAGGCTACGGTGTATATTTCAGAAACTGACGATTATAGAACTGAATCATTTTATGTTCCGGATATTGACCCTACAATCGATAAGATTAAGGGCAATGTTATAAAATATGAACCCGTAACAATGGAATTTATTGGATATGGGAAGGCACCTACCACATGAGAGAGGAGGACAATAAATGATTCCTTATAATTCAGACATTTGGAAACAAGATAGTATCCTACATGAACTTATAATAACTGATGGCACGATGAATGTATCGGGAAGCACCTATACTATCACAGGCTCGTCAGTTATTATTACAAACAATGAAATTGATTTGGAAAAATTTGAACTGAATCAATCATTGTGCGCGACTACACAGATTGAATATGGTTCATGCAATGCTGGATACATCAAGTTTACAATGTACGAGAACATTGGTACCGTCAAAGGCAAGCAACTCAAGGTATATCTTATTCCTAATAAAGATGCTTCGTTGATGTTGCAGTTAGGTACTTTTAAGGTCGCCGAAGATAATCTTACGAGTGATAGAACAAGACGAGAAATTTTAGCATACGATGCGATGTATGATATACTTAATGCAGATGTGCGGGGTTGGTATAATACGATACTTCCTAATTCTACAAGTTCTGTGACAATGGCTCAATTCAGGGCATCGTTCTTAAATTATTTTGGAATTACAGCTGAGAGTGGAGCGCTTGCAAATGACCTAATGGTAATTAAACGAACCATCGAACCTGAGACGTTAAGCGGCGCAGACGTTATAAAGGCTATCTGCGAAATAAACGGCGTATTTGGTACGATTACACACGATAACAAGTTTCGCTTTGTTGAGCTAAGCGCTGACTTGGATTCAGGTTTGTTCCCTTCCGAAACACTTTATCCCGCTAATGATTTATACCCACAGGATGTGAATCATAGTGTAGACGTTGTAGAAAAATCATATTATATTGATATTCAGTTTGAGGATTATAATTCCGAGGGCATAACTCAGCTTACTGTAAGAACGGATGATGAGGATATAGGAGTTACGGTAGGCACTGCAGGAAATAGGTATGTGATTACTGGTAACTTCCTTGTATATGGTTATAATGCTACGTCATTAACAAGTGTGGCTAATAATATACTTGATAAGATTAGAAATCGTTATTATAGACCGGCGGTGATTAATGCATTAGGTAATCCACTTCATGAAGTTGGAGACGGCTTAAGAATACGAACTATTTATAGAGGAATCACAACTTATATCTTAGAACGTACATTATCAGGCATTCAGTCACTGCGGGATAAATATACAGCGCAAGGTACTCAATATCTTGACGAACAGCTTAATAGCGTTTCAAGTCAGTTTAAGCAGTTAGCAAATAAGACATTAAAGATACGGGCTGATGTAGACGAAGTATCGGCGGAATTAACAGAACAGCTTGACGATTCTATAGTAGGTTCCTACGCATATCAGACCGCACAGGAAATTGGTTTGAAGGTGAGCAAGGATAATTTAGTTGAAGATTTAGACGATGAAATGTCTGGAATCACAATCACTTCTAATAGTATAGAAGTCAGTTCAACCGGTACATTTACAGTAGATTCTACGAACTTCAAACTTGATGATAGTGGCGATTGTACTTTGGGCTCAGTAACATTTACAGGCGGCGAAATCCAAATGACTGACGGTACAGGATTGAGTCTGTATCATGGCGGTATTCAAGTATCGGGATCGGGAAGTGTAGGCAACAAATGGCTTGATATCAATGGCTATAACTCCGCACATGGTTCATCCGAATTTGCTAATGTGGCAATCAACGGTTCATCGGTTCATATAGGATATGACCACTCCGTTACTACCATTTACAACTGCGACAATATATATGCCGGAACGAGTACGAGTGATGCGTTTATCCGTATGGATGATTCAAGTAGTGGATTGAGAATACAAGGCCGGAATGACTCTAGAATTATTTTAGATTCGTCAGACTCATCATACCAGAACTGGGGCATTTCTTTAGTCGGTGACAATATCGACATCGGAATAAGTGCATCGACAGTAGTAACAATAAAAAACCGCACATGCAAATGGGAATCTCTAACGATGGATGGAGTAACCAGAACATTCTTGGTGGAGGCATAATATGGAAGAATTGGAACATGAAATAATGGAAATACTCCAGCAAAATAAATTACCATTAGAGGCTAAGCGCTATATACTTAAGCATATTTTCACTATCTTAGATAGTGGTTATAATATGGCTTTATTAAAAGAAAAGGAGGTGAAGAATAGTGAATAAATGTCATGTTAATATAGGTTGGCGTAATGACCAGACTCCTGCAATCAATGAAACCAATCTTAATTATATGGATGGTTGTATAGACACCATTGATGACAGAGTGGTGACTTTTGATACAACTAAAGCCAATGAAAGTGATTTGCTTACATGCGTGGCGAGTATAAGTTATGATACAGCAACAGGTATTATGACTATAACTCTTAAAAATGGCACATCAACAACCATTGATACTGGACTTAGTAAGTTATCTGTTAATTTTGATTATGATGATGATCCTACATCAGTTCATTATCAACAGCTGATAATTGAAATGGCTGACGGGACATATAAATATGTCGACCTATCAGCGTTACTTACTCAATATGAATTCACTAACACATCAACAATAGCCTTCACAACTGATATTAGCGGAGCAGTATCTGCAAATGTTGTTGACGGAAGCATTACAGGCACAAAATTACAGCCTAACTATCTTGCTGATGTTACGGCACAGGCTAATGCAGCGAGCGCTTCCGCGAGTTCGGCTAATACAGACCAGCTCAAATCAGAGGGTTACGCAAACGGTACACAGAACGGAACACCCGTTACAAGCGGCTCTCCTTATTATGAGAACAATGCAAAGTATTGGAAAGAACAGGCACAGGCTATAGCTTCGGCATCGTTAAGTGGTTTGTCGGATGTCAGCATTACGAGTCCACAGGACGGACAATTATTGACTTATGACGCTGGCAACAGCGAATGGGTAAATGGCGATGCTCCAAAGGGAATGTTGCCTCATATAAACATAACCACAACCACAGGCTCAACAGTTACGCTTACAAAGGGCGCAAATACCATTACGGCAACGGAAACCTCTACGGGATTGTTTGAAGCTGATGTTGATGAATTTGGTACATGGACGATAACAGTTTCGTTTAGCAGCGATACCGCTACTGACACGATAAATGTAGATACTGTTAAGGTGTATTCGATTACTATCACCTTCTTTGCGGCAAGCATAACCGCTACATATCCCGTAGGCGCAACGTGTACCTTGTCGGCAACAGGACAGCAGACACAGACAGCTACTACTAATCCTTATACCTTTGTGGTTGAGTCGGCGGCAACGTACACGGTAACAGCTACGGACGGGGTAAATACCGATACGAAAAACGTTGTTATCACTACCAGCGGACAGACAGAATCAGTCACTCTTTCCTTTATCCCTGACGGTTCGACAGTAACACCTGTGAACGATATTCAGACTTGGCTTCTTTGCGCTGGAATTAAAAATAAGCCCTATACCACACTGGCGGAAGTCATCGCAGATTCGCAGACGCTTCTTTCTCTGATCAGTGATAATAATGCGGTCGATTATATGGTTAGGTCGACTAGCTTTGCCAGTGATACATGCGCGGATGCGTTAGCTATGCTCTACATTGGTGAGGATAATTACTGCGCCACAGCATTACAGGCAGACAATACATGGAATACTGCTATAACCGGAAGTTCATATAGTGATCTTGTGTTAATCCCGCCGACAGCATCATCTCACACGCTTAAAACATTTGCAGCTGCTAATGAAGCAGAAATTCTTGAAATGGTGTGTAAAGCTGATAGAGGCGAAATTGATCTTTATGATGATGCAGGTTGGAGAGTAGGTCAGGAACATAGCACAACAATTTCAGCTATATCTAATAGCGGCACTTACGACGGCATTTCATGGACAGTATCCGGAGCAACAATGCCTGATGATACACAGATAACCTTAGCTCTCATGCACAAGGGATTATATGAATTGCAAACTCCTGTTTTAGACAAACAGGGGCAAACAAGGAACACTTGCTCCTTTGTGGTCGGCACTAAAGATTGTGTGACTCAAGGTTCAATGACTAGTGATACCTCTGTATCAGATTACTCCACATCTTGGAATGGATGCGAAAGACGTAATTGGTGCAATGGTGGATTCAGAGGTGCTTTAAGTGCTGCTTTAAGAGGTGCATTTAAACAGTTTAAAACAAAGACAATTAACACTTATAATGGTTCAACAATAACAACTAGCGTCGATTATTTTGCTTTACCTGCAGAAAAGGAAGTTTTTGGAAGTGCGTCAACATTTTCCAATGCAACAGAGAGAAATGCACTTACTCAGTTCACATGGTACGAAACAAGTGCAAATATATCCAAAGCAAATAGCGGTCGATATAACAGATGGTGGTTCCGTTCACCTGCCTATTTGAATGCAGCAAATGCTAGATGGATTTGTTATGCAGATGGATACAATAATACTCCACCAATTCCTGCAGGTTATTATGATGCTGTCTCGATTGGAATATCACCATTCGGTGCATTTTAAGGAGGTAAATCATGGATAAAGAAATCATGGCTTTATGGGATGCGATAGGACGCATTGAGAAGAAGTTATCCGATTTTACAGATATGTGTCACGAAGAATCGACAAAACGTTTAGATGAACACGAAGAAGCACTTATCGATGTTGACGAGAACTACGCACAGCGAGTAGCTGATGTCGAAGAAGCGTTGTGTGATTTGGCTGAATCAATGGAATTATAAGGAGGGCGAACAATGGCAAAGATTTACAGAAATCGTATTCTCGCTGGAACAAGAACATTTGACGAAGTACCGCAGACATGGAAAGCACAGGTTAAAAACCTTTTGAAAGAGGATGTCGCAAACGGTGTTATTACAGCCAAAGAATACGAAGATATTGTTGGCGAACCCTATGAGGAATAATTGCAATAATTCAACAGTTTTGCTGACGGAAAAGGATTAGGACATTGAAACTACGAGATTTTACAGTTCCAGAGTTGAATAGATTTAGAGCTTTATGTAATTTTACTCCGGATGAACTTTGGTATTTCAATCTACGAGCTAAAGATATGTCAAATGTTCAAATAGCTATGAAGATGAATGTTTCAGAACCTCAGGTTTCAAAGTTAGCTAAGCGTGTTAAGAATAAAATAATTCGTATTCTTTAAAAATCGTATAGAAATTGTATGATAATGATAGAGGAAGTGTATAATCTACACTTCCTTTTCTTCTGTACAATTAAAGTATAAAAGAGGGAGGAGATTGTGTATGTATATTCACAAAAATCCAAATCCTATTAAAAATCTTGTTGGAGATTGTGTTATACGAGGCATTTCAATAATAACCGGTCAGTTATGGGAAGACACCTATTGGGATGTGGTTATGGAAGGTGCTCGAATGTATGACATGCCTTCATCTAACGAAGTTTGGAGTTCTTATTTAAAATCATTAGGTTTCAAGAAACGTATTATTCCAAATCTATGTCCTGAATGTTATTCCATAAAAGAATTCTGTGTAGATAAACCATTAGGTAAGTATTTATTAGCTACTGGTTCTCACGTTGTCGCAGTAATTGATGGAAATTATTATGATACCTGGGACAGCGGCGATGAAATTCCAATATATTATTTCACAAAGGAGGATTAATCAATGGCATTTTATAACAACTCATACCAACAGTATAATAACCCATATCAGCCTTATACCCCACCGATACAGAATTATAATACGGTACCTCAGCCTGATACGAATATCATATGGGTTCAAGGAGAGAGCGGTGGTAAGGCATATCCTGTTCAGAATGGTAAAAGCGCTGTGTTATTCGATAGTGAAAGTGAACGCTTCTTTATCAAGACGGTAGATGCTAGCGGAATGCCTCAGCCTTTGCGGATATTTAGCTATTCTGAGACTAATGAAACTGAAGTTAAGAATACTAGCATAGATACATCTCAATTCATAACCCGTGACGAATTTGAAGAGGCTATTGAGAGCTTGAAGTCGCGACAGTCTCAGTCAAATACTTATCAGCGAAAGGAGTCAAGACCTAATGGCAAACCCTCTATACAACGAACAAATGAATAAGGGATTTATGAATCAGTTCAACTCATTCAAACAGAATCCTATGCAGTGGCTTATGAAAAGAAAGATAAATATTCCTGAACAGTTTGCTAATGACCCGCATGGAGCTGTTCAGAATATGTTGAATAATGGACAGATGAGTCAGGAACAGCTTAATAGATTAACTCAGATGGCTCAACGAATGGGCGTCAAACTTTGATATTAGAGGAAAGTGCGCATATCCTTTAATATAAATATCTGACCGAATGGTCATTAACCACAAATAGCTAGTGGTAGAAAGGAGAACTCATGGCACTTACAGATTCAGGAAATGGAATGTATATGCCGGTAGCTCCCGCTTATACGGGCGGTGGCTATGGAAATGGCTGGGGCAATGGCTTCGGCGGTGATGGCTGGTGGGTCATCTTATTCCTCTTTGCCCTTATGGGAAATGGTTGGGGTAATGGTTTTGGAGGATTTGGTGGTGGAGGCTACGGTCTTACGACTGACTTCCCTTGGCTTCTTAACGGACAGTCAAGCATCAATGCTAATACTAATGCAGGATTTCAGAATGCGATGTTGAATGATGGCATTACTTCAATCAGAGATAACTTAGCTGATATTTCAACTCAGCTTTGTGGTGGATTTGCTGGTGTAACAGCGGCAGTTAATGGTGCTCAGACAGCACTTTCCCAGCAACTCTATACTAACCAGCTCGCAGACCTCGAAAGAAGTTTCAACGCACAGACAGCTACTACTCAGGGCATGAGTGCGCTTCAGGCACAGCTCGCTCAGTGTTGCTGCGATAACAGACTTGCAACTTGCCAGACTCAGAATATTGTTCAGAATGAAGGCAATGCTACAAGATTTGCCGATGCTAATAATACAAGAGATATCATTGATTCTCAGAATAAAGGCACTCAGGCTATCCTTGATAAGCTTTGCGCTCTTGAGCTCGATGCTAAGAACGATACAATCGCTCAGCTTCGTCAGGAACTGCTTTACGCTCGTGGACAGGCTTCGCAGATTGAGCAGACGGCTACTCTTAGACAGGGTCAGGAAGCAGAAGTTGACGCTCTGTATAACAGATTGAGCAATTGTCCTGTTCCTACAACTCCGGTCTATGGTAGAACTCCTATCTTCACCTGCAGTAATAATGGTAGCTGTGGGTGTAGCGGTAACTTCTAAGGAGGTGCGTGATTATGGCAGAGTTTACGAATAACCTTGTTCAGACAGTGAATCCTAATCAGGTTGTCACCCTTAATACCAGCATTGGTTGTAGCAAGGGCTATGTATACCACAGAAACGGTAGTGGTATTGTAACTCTACGAGGCATCACCAATAATTGCTTTGCGAGATATCAGGTAACATTCAACGGTAATATTGCAGTACCTAGCACAGGTACGGTTGGTCCTATTAGTGTTTCACTTTCTCTTGATGGAGAACCTATACTTACTTCAAGAGCCATTGTAACACCGGCGGCAGTAGCCGAGGAACCTCCGACACAGAATAATTTCTTTAATGTAACGAGTACTGCAATAATCAATGTACCTAACGGATGTTGCTTCAATGTAAGTGTAGAAAATACATCAGCGGGCGCTACACCTACAGACCCTGCACCAGCAATTCTTGTTCAGAATGCCAATATGACAGTTTCACGCATAGCCTAAGAAAGGAGGACACCGTATATGATGAACGAATTGTATGACTTATGTGAGAGTCTTAAAGACGACATCAAAGAGCTTAATAAGAAAGGCGATATCTCTCCTACCGAACTTGAACGTGCATACAAAGCAGTTGATATTATAAAAGATATCAAGACAATCGAGGCTATGGAAGATGCTGGTAGTTCTTATGATAGGTATTCATATGACGATGGCGGACATAGCAATAGAATGCCTTATCCTTATTACTATTACGATGAACCTGGTACTTCTCATGCACGCAGAGGACGTGATGGAGATGGTGATGGTCGTTATAGTGAAGATTCGAGTTATCGCAGAGGCAGAGATGCTATGGGTCGTTATACCAGTCGAGACGACGGATACAGCGGCCACGACGAAAAAGATAAGATGATGCGTCAAATCGAAGAGATGAAACGTAAAGTCGAAAGAATGTGATTCATACTTGAGGGAGTTGAAATACACTCCCTCTTTTTAAGGAGGATATTAGAAATGGATATTGTAGCAATTAACGAAGCGATTGAGACGTTAGAAAACAGTGATACCACCTTTGATAACGTAAGCGAATTAGCTTCCTTATATATTTGTAAGGAAAATCTAAACCGTGGCTTAAATTTGATGGTAGACGGTGTAAAACAGGAGTATGATGATATCCTCCCTTATTATATGAAATACCGGGATACGAAAAGAAGGTATCAGCAAAATCAGGCTATAGATAGTGAAGTTATTCAAGGCATTAAAGACGTGTGCCGAGAGTTAAAGGAGTTTATAGCTGTTCTGTATCAAAATACGGATATGAATAAAGAGCGATTATGTATTAAAGATATGATACGAACACTTGCTAAGAAATATAATGATTGAAGGCTTTCATGTAAAGCCTTTTATTTTTTTGATTTTTTAGAAAAGATGGTAAAAAGATGGTGATGCCCTATTGACAATACCTTAAATGTGTTATATACTATTTACGAAGAGTGACTACTCGAAAAACTCAGAAGCAGGAGGAATTGAATATGTTAGATTATGTAGAGTTTAATGTAAATCCTAAACATCATAAGACAGGCGATTGTGCCGTTAGGGCATTGGTAGGTACATTAGGTATTAGTTATGAAGAGGCAATAGATAAATGTGCCTATTGGGCAAAGAAAAAGTGTTATGGCATTACAGATAAGCAGACTATGGAATTAGTATTAAAGGAATATGGATACGTGAAGAGGAAGCAACCCCGGAAGTTAGATGGCAAGAAATACACCGTAGGTGAAATGGACAAGATATTAACTCAGAAACAATTACATGAAGGAGTGTTAATAACAGTAGCTAATCATCATACTTGTATAACACAAGGTCATGTTCAAGATATATGGGATTGCAGGGGAATGTCAGTAGGTAATTACTATGTGAAAAGGTGGGCATAAAGAAGGAGGTGTGTGTATGATAAACATTAAGATAGATAAGTCCAAGCGTTGCAATGGAGAGTATTCATTGTATATAACCTTCGATTTCGATATGCGCATTGTAAATGCTATTAGAGAATTTTCGAGTAAGTTTTGGGACGTAGATAATAAGATATGGGAACTGCCTTTTACAAAGCTTGGTGAATTTATTAAGAAAGTTGATTGGGCTGAGATAGATATTATAGGACCGTATATACCGTTAGAAAAGCCTAAGGCAGTTATCCCGGAAGGATTTGAATTTAAGACTAATCCTTACGAACATCAAATAGTAGGTTTTAATTTTGGACTTACCAATGATAGATGGCTCCTCGGAGATGAGATGGGTTTAGGTAAGACTAAACAGGTTATTGATATAGCAGTAGCAAAGAAGTTGTCCAAAGGATATAAGCACTGCCTTATTATATGCGGTGTGAATGGACTTAAATGGAATTGGCAACAGGAAGTTGGAACACATTCTAACGAACAGGCTTATATCTTAGGACAGCGTATAATGCGTGGTAAGACTGTTATAGGGTTAAACGCAGATAAGCTTACCGATGTTAAGATGTTAGCAACTAATCCCGCATACTTTATAATCACAAATGTGGAAACTTTACGAGATGAAGAGATAGTAGCTGAGTTGCAGAAGTTATGTAGTTCAGGCGAGATTGGAATGATAGCACTAGACGAAGCTCATAAATGTAAGAACCCAACATCGCAACAAGGTAAAGGTATTCTTAAACTTCAGGCGGATACAATGATAGCCATGACAGGTACTCCTTTAATGAATAATCCGTTTGACCTTTATATCATACTCAAGTGGTTAGGCTATGAGAAACATGCATTTGGAGCTTTTAAAAGACATTACGCAGACTATGGTGGATTTGGCGGATATGAGGTTATAGGCTATAAGAACTTAGACGAACTTCAGGAGCGTCTGGATGAGATAATGCTCAGACGTAAGAAGGAAGAAGTATTAGACTTACCGAACAAAGTTTACATAGACGAATATGTTGAAATGTCAAGTCTTCAGGAAAAGATATATAACGAAGTGACAGCAGAGATTAGAGAGAATATAGACCAAATTAAAACAGCTCCTAATCCGTTAGCTGAACTCATTAGAATGCGTCAGGCAACAGGATACACCGGTATCTTAAGCAGTACTATTCAGGAAAGTGCTAAGTTAGATAGACTTGAGGAACTTGTTGAGGAAGCAAGGGAGAATGATAAACAAGTTGTTATCTTTAGTAATTGGACACAGATGACAGATGCTATATATGAAAGGCTCAATGCAAAATATCTGTTTGTTGAGCAGTTGACTGGTAGCACAAAAGATATTGACAGAGATTGGATAGTACAGAGATTTCAGATTGGTGAGATAAAGATACTTATAGGTACGACAGGTGCCATGGGTACGGGATTAACATTAACAGCAGGTACGGTTGAGATATTTGTAGACGAACCTTGGAATAAGGCATTAAAGGAACAAGCAGTTGATAGATGTCATCGTATTGGACAGAAAGATAATCTTACAATATATACTTTGATGTGCCGAGATACCATAGATGAGAAGATACATCAGTTGGTAGAGAAAAAAGGCGCTATGGCTGATATACTTATTGATGGTAACATAACAAAGGAAAACAGCAGAGAGATATTAGACTTCTTATTAAGTTAAGACTTGTGATATAGCATTAAATGTGTTATATTATGTTTATGGGTAACTACTCGAAAAACTAAGGAAAGCTGGTGATATGGATTATGAACGGAGGAAAATAGTATGAAAATTGAAGAAGTAGCAATGAGAATTGGAACAAGTGTTCAGACAATCAACAAATGGTACATGGTTAAGCGGAAACATCCGGAACTTGAAGCCATGAAGAAACTGCCTGATTACGAAATGATTGTAACATCATCGGGGAAAGTTAGGAATTGGACAGAAGATGATGTATGGCTCTTATTAGAGTTTAAGCAGTCTATCAAGTTGGGCAGGAATGGTATCATGGGAAAATATGGAGGCAAGGGTACAAATGGCAAGAAAGAAATTGGAAGAGAAGAAATTGACACTTGAGGAATTAGTTCCCGAGTATGGCGAGAAAAACACAGAGTGCAATGCACTGAAGAAAGTTGTAGCCGATTTAAATGATAAGCTTAAAGAAGCTATTCATAAGGTATGCAAAGAGAATGAGGATATTGTGATTGGCGGATGGAAATGTAAGTTGACTGTATCAGATACGTCTACGATGGATGAAGATAGATTAATTGATTTTGCTAAGAAGTACAATCTTAATATCATTCGAACGAAAGAGTACATCGACGCTGATGCGTTAGAAAAACTTATCTACAAAGGCGATATTCCTAAAGACGTATTACTCGAAATGGAAAGTTGTAAGATTCCGGGCAAGAAAGAATCGCTTCATATATCAAAAGCAAAGGAGTAATATCATGGCTAAGAAAAAGGACGATTATAAATCTTATGCAATACCTACTACAATTAAGGCAACGAGTCGTATAAGTCTTAAGGTTAATGAAACATTCTATACCTTAGAATATACCGAGGAGAGAACGATACCTTCCGACGCGTATATGCCTGATTTTAGCATCGAAAAGGAACGTGCTATCTTATGGGATACTGTAAATGCTGAGGTAGATAAGCAGGCAGAAGATGTGCAGAAAATGTATAAATAAGTCATTGACTTACAAAAAATGGTATATTATACTATAAAGGAACAAACAGGTTGGCTTGAGTCGGTCGGGGCTCTAGCAATAGAACCTCATAGTTTCAAGTCAGCTTGGACTTGTATAATTGGAACCGACCTTCCTTTTATACAGGTCCATTTGTTTCTAAAGGAGACGATATGAATAGTGAACGTGATTTTAAGGGTGTTTGGATACCTAAAGAAATATGGTTAAGTAATGAACTTACCTTGCTTGAAAAATGTATATTTACTGAAATAAGCAGTTTGGATAACGAAAATCATTGTACCGCCGGAAACGAATATTTCGCTGAATTTTGTGATTGCAGTGAATCTAAAGTGTCTAAATCTATAAAGAAATTACAAGACCTTGGAATGATTGAAATTATGGCATTTGATGGTCGTCATAGAAAAATCAGAGTAGTAAAAAGTACTACTCAGAGTAGTAAAAAATCCGAGTCTGAGTCGTACTTTTTACACTCTAATAATATAAATAGTAATACAGAAAATAGTAAGATATCTATATCTAAAGATATAGATATAGCTCGTTTTGAATTTGGTAAATCTAAAAAACCTGAACAGAATATGTATAGTAAATGCTTATTGCATATCAGAGAGTTTACAGATAATTCCGATGTATTAGAATGTTTAAAAGATTTCTTAGCATCTTTATCTCAGATGAATAAGCTAAAAGGCGAGAAACAGTTTATAGGTATCCTTAATAAATTAAAATCTATAACAGAGGACCCGGATAAGCAAATAACAGTTATTAAGAATAGCATAGAACATGGATATGGAACATTCTATGATTGCTTACAGGACAATCGTCCTCATTATAGAAAAGATAAGCAGTCGTCTACTGATATGGGACATACATCAGAGCGTGCTAAGAAAGGAGGTTTATCATATGAAAAATTCTAATTGCTGGTATGCCGATACCTGCAATGATAATTGTGACTTATGTACTGTCTATATGCAAATGAAATGGCAGATGGAGAATAGCGGGTTACCGGAAGCTAAGCAAAAACCTATAACCTTAGTTATAACTGATGATAATATAGGCGATAGAACAGCATTTTATCGATTAGCCGATATTAGAAAGGATATAGTCGATTTTGTAGGTTCCGGTAAGAATTTATATATATGCAGTGATGTTAATGGCAATGGTAAGACAAGTTGGGCGATAAAGATGTTGCACACATATTTTCATCATACAGCTATCGGCAATTATGAGAATTTGAAGGGTATGTTTGTATCAGTTCCGAAACTCATAATTCAGTTAAAAGATTTTAACAATCCATTACCTGCAAAATATAAGCAACAACTTGAAACGGTTGATTTGGTTGTATGGGACGATATAGCAGTAACCGGTATATCTCAATATGATTATACTCAATTATTTTCGTTGATAGACTCGCGAATGTTATCTGAGAAATCAAATATATTCACTTCAAATATTGTAGATGCTACACAGTTAAGCGATATTCTTGGAAGTCGACTTACCAGCAGAATATATTATTCAAGTGAAGTGATAAAATTCATAGGAAAGGATATGAGATAATGGTATCATTACAGATATTATGGAAATGCATAGCCAATGGTAATATAGATATAATTGAGGATAATCAATTAACGGAAGATTATTTTGCTGGATATGAAGATGAACGAAATTTTATAGTAAATCACTATAAGCAGTATGGTAATACACCGGACACCGCTACATTTGTTTCAAAGTTTCCTGATATAGATGTTGTTGAAGTCACGGAAAGCGACAGATACTTAGTAGAAACTATCCGGGAAGAGTATCTATATTATAAAGCAGTTCCGGTAGTTCAGAAGATAGCTGATTTATTAAAGACAGATGCTAATGCGGCGGCAGAGTATATGATACATGCCACGAAGGAATTGCAACCGGATTATAATCTTGGCGGAATTGATATTGTGTCTCAAGCAATTGTTCGTTATAATGAATTTGTCGAACGTAAAGAAAAACAGGATGACTGGTTTTTTACAACAGGTTTTCCGGAACTTGATGATGTGATACACGGCATACAGAGAGTAGAAGAGTTTCTTGTTATATTTGCAAGAACTAATCAAGGAAAGTCTTGGGTACTTGAAAAGATAATGACGCATATATGGGAGATAGGATTCAATGTAGGATACATATCACCCGAGATGGGTTCGAGTAGTATTGGATATAGATTTGATACATTACATCAGCATTTTGATAATAAAGCATTATTTTGGGGTAAAGACGAAGTTAATAACGAAGAATATAAGAAGTATGTAGACAAGTTGTCCGAATATGATAATAGATTTATAGTAGCTACCCCACTTGATTTTGATAGAAAAATAACCATTTCCAAATTAAGAAATTGGATAAAGCAATATAAACTTCAGGCTATAGCAATAGACGGCATTACATATCTTTCAGACGAACGAGGAAAGCGCGGAGATAATAAGACCACATCATTAACAAACATCAGCGAAGATTTAGTGAATTTATCAATGGAAATGCATGTTCCTATTTTAACGGTTGTTCAAGCTAATAGGTCAGGTGTTATGGGAGGAGATAATGACGATTTACCTGAATTGGAAAGCATACGAGATAGTGACGGTATAAGTTTCAATGCTACTAAGGTAATATCATTAAAACAAAATAAAGATGGTGACCTAATACTTCAGATAAAGAAGCAGAGAAATGGTATTGTGGGTAAGAAGATAGGATATAAATGGAGTCCTAATACCGGTGAGTTTGTAAACTTTCCTATCAATGATGACTTTTCCGATAAAGTAGAACGAACAGAACAAAAACCTAGACGTGGTAAGAAACAAGCTGAGAAGGAGGATGTGTTCTAATGTTTGCATGGAGTCATACTACCTATGCAGAATGGCACGGGATTATATTCAACTTCGAATGGAAGAGAGATTTGAATTATTTCTTAGCACACGCAGAAGATGCTAAAAGGATATCAGCTAACGAATCATGGGATAAGGTTCGTGGAACCGAGAAAGAATTTGTACGAGTATATTGCAGTGATGTTAAATGGAGAAACGATTATAGAAGACAAAGGATAAAAGAGTGGTATGCTAATAAATAATATTCAATTCAACGCAGATTTAGCTGATATAATAACTGAGTTACAATCTCAGCTTACTTTAAATCATATTCCTCTATTACAAAAAACAATAGATACATCTAAAGACATAATGGTGCAGTGTCCTTATCATGGTAACGGACAAGAACATAGACCATCAGCCGGAATAAGAAAAAGTGATGGACAGTTTCATTGTTTTGCCTGCAATGAAGTTCATTCTTTGCAAGAGGTAATATCTCATTGTTTTGGACATTATGAGGATGCTTTTGGTAGTTTTGGTTGGAAATGGTTAAATAAAAATTTTGCAAGTGTTCAAGTGGAGGAGAGGAAAGATGTGGAATTGGACTTTGGAAGAGTTAATAGTAACATTGGCTTGCCTGATAACTCTATTGCACCTAACAGTAAGAAAAATAATCGAGATAGTCAATATGTTACAGAAGAAGAATTAGACAAATACAGATACACTCACCCATATTGGAAAAAGAGAGGAATAACAGATGAAAATATTATTGAACTGTTCGACCTTGGGTATGACGCCCGAACAGATTGTATCACGTTTCCAACTCGAGATATTAAAGGCAATTACTTGTTCGTGGCAAGGAGAAGTGTTAAGACAAAGTTCTTTAACTATCCCGCAGGAGCCGAAAAACCTTTATACGGATTATATGAGTACCTTACATCTGTGCAAGCATCTGTGGATGAATTACGAACCAAACGTAGTGGTAAAAGTTATTACCTAAAAGTAGCAAATGAAGTAATTGTTTGTGAATCAATGTTAGACGCATTAACAGCTTGGCAATATGGAAGATATGCAGTAGCTTTGAATGGATTAGGAAATGAATTACAGTTCAAGCAGTTAAGAGAATTGCCTTGTAGAAAGTTAATTCTTGCAACTGATAATGATAAAGCAGGATTACAGGCACGAAAGAGAATACGAAAGAATGTTACGAATAAGATTATCACTGAATATGTATTTCCTACTGATAAGAAAGATTTGAATGAACTTACAGAAGAAGAGTTTAATAATCTAGAAGAAGTTTTTTAGAAAAGACTTGAAAATTTTTATTTTCGACTATTGACAATCACTTAAATGTGTTATATACTATTTACGAAGACAGAAGTTAAAAAACTCAAAACACTCAAGGAGGACAAGATTATGTTATACAACGAATTCATTGAAGGTACAGGATGTAAGGACAACGATTATAATTATAAGATATACAAGAGATTAGAGCTCATGTATATGGCAGATGATAGCATTACAAAGCAGGAGATTTACGAATACGGCAAGAAGTTGGTAGATAATAGTAAGTCTCAAGAAGAGTTAGAGGTTGAGAAGAAGATAAATATAGAGATAGGTCATTTGAAGGAAGAACTTAAGCAGTACAGCGAAGAGGAGAAAAGATATAACGAATATTATATGGCAGATAAGACAGATAAGTTTTGGAAGACCCAAAGAGACTGGTGTAGAAAATGTATAAAGACAACACGCAGTAAGATAGCAGAACTTAAGATGATTTTAGCATAAGCCGAAACGCCTGTTGAACAGGCGTCCGGGTAAGATGGCAACTTACACGCTGATGATGGCAAGCCACTATACACACTCACAAGGAGGAAGAAAATTATGAAGTATCAGCACAAACAGAATGGCAAGGTTATGGAGATTATCAAGGAAGACAAAAAGGCGTCAACTTATACAATTAGGTTTGATGACGGGAAAACAAGTATTATATCTCCAATTACATTGAAAAGGTGGTATGTACCTATGGAAGAACAGTACGATGCAGACGCAGAGGAATGTGTAGCCGAAGAAGTAGCTACATTACAGAAGACTGAAGCAGATTATGTAGCAGAGGTTATGGAACAGAAGAAGGAACTTGGAATTGAGTGTCCGCCTATCACTGAGGTAGAGATTGTATCAGAGGATGTTGCAGGTGATGGAACACCTTTAGCTGAGGTTGGTAAGGAAATAGTTGAGCAGGCTAAGGCGAGAGCGCAGGAAGCTAAGAAGGAAAAGAAGTCGCAGGACGTGGATAAGTTGGCAAGTCAGCTGATAGAGATTGTTGAAAGCTTTGGGTTCTCAGCACATCATAAATCAGGGTCACGGACAATGGCTATTAGTTCGGGTGGGAAAAATTCATACGGTATGTATATAGGTGGAACTAAGTGTGTTATCGGTATGGCGGGTAGTAAGGTTCCGAAAGGTTTCACAGCAGATAGGGTAAGAAATTGCCCGCAGTCACATTCGTTCGATATCGCGTACAGCGAATTGAATAAACTCACAGATATCTTAATCGCTATTAAAAAGGAGGAAAAGTAATATGGCAAGATTTAGAGCTGAAGACGCTGATAATTATGGCGGACAAGGAGGCGGCGGCTTCTTTGGAATAGCTAATGACAAGGAAGTTAAGCAGGTTAGATTTATGTATGACAAGGTAGACGACATCGAAGGTATGTCAGTGCATAAGGTACCTATCGGAGATAAAGACAGGTATGTGAACTGTCTCAGAGAGTATAATCAGCCTTTAGACGATTGTCCGCTCTGTAGAGAACATAAAGCAACCGGCAAGTATCCGGTTATGGCAAGATTGTTTATCCCGGTTTATAACATAGACGAGAATGTTGTTCAGATATGGGACAGAGGAAAGACTATGTTTCAGAAGATGACAAGTTTGTGTTCCCGATATGCTACGAAGGATAATCTTGTAAACAGCATCTTTGAAGTAGAGCGCAATGGCAAACCTAAGGACACGAATACAACCTATGAGATTTATCAGGTAGATAAAGACGATACTGAGATTGGTGATTTAGGTGATTTGCCTAAGGTACTTGGTACGGTTGTTCTAGATAAGACAGCAGATGATATGGAGTACTATCTGGAACAAGGCGAGTTTCCTCCTACAGGTGACGAGGATGAAGCTCCTGTAAGGAGACGTGATAGTGGAGATAGTAGACGTGCTGAACGTAGAACACCGGCTACTAATCGTAGAAACAGCTTTTAACAGCCCATTGTTTTCTCCATAACATCCAGGATGGCGGAATAGGTAGACGCACGAAAGCTCGTTTAGTGACAGACGAAGAGAAGTAAGACTTAGGGCTTGCACATAGTAAAAAGTCTGTTATGTGAGGTGCAAATCCTCACTCCTGGATTCTAATAAATTTTTGAGGTAATAGAATATGGCATTTGAATTTGGAAAAAGAACGGACAGGACAGCAGATAAGAAAGTGATTGCTAAGACTGCCCGTTCTGCTAAGCAGGTTACCACGGTTAAGGGTGGAACTGATATACTATCTCGGATTAATCAAATCAAAGCTATGGTAGAACGAAGCCTCGGACAGTATAAAGACAAGTATCAGGTTATCCGAAACGAGGATACTCTTAAGAGTTATATAGCCAAGGTTATTGAGAATAGATATATAGCTATTGATACAGAGACTGATGGATTAGACCCTTTGCAGAATAACCTGGCAGGTATTTGTATCTACACCTACGGATTGAAAGGGTCATATATACCGCTTAATCATATTAGTTATATCACCGGTTTAAAGGCAGGTAATCAGTTAGATAGTATATTTGTTAGGGAACAGTTCGAAAGACTGTTTAAATTGGATGGTAAGCAGGTAGAAATAGATATGTTTAATGCTAAATTTGATATAAGATTTCTACGCGCATTTGGCTTGAAGGATATTTATTGTACCTGGGACGGATATTTGGCAGGACGTATCCTTAATGAAAATGAAGAACATCACAATTTGAAATATCTGCATAACAAATATTGCTTAGACGGAAAAGGTGACGCATTTAGATTTGACGATTTGTTTAAAGGCATTCCTTTTACATATATACCGCCGGATGTAGGATATCTATATGCCGCACACGACCCGGTTATCACAGCTGAACTTTGTGATTTTCAGAGAAAGTATCTTACAGACGATACTGATAGAGAAGATATCCGGAATATGTATTGGGTATTTAGAAATATCGAAATGCCTTGCGTTAAGGTTGTAGCCGATATGGAAGATACCGGAGTATTATTTGATAATGATTATGCTAATGAGTTATCGGTGAAATATAATGCACTTCTTAAAGAAAAGGAACAGGCATTCTATAAGGCATGTGAAGAATATAAAGATAAAATAGACAGATATAGAATTAGTCATCCTGATGGGAAATTAGATTTTCCGATAAGTATTTCAAGCCCTACTCAATTAGCAATTTTATTTTATGATATACTTGATGTGGGTATTATTGATAAGAAGTATCCAAGAGGAACAGGCGAGCCTGTATTAAGTAAGATTGATAATCCAATAGCAAAGGCAGTTTTGGAATATAGAGAAATAGCAAAGTTGTTATCGACGTATATAGATAAGCTTCCGGATTGTGTTAATCCAAATGATAAAAGAATTCATTGTAATTTTAATCAGTATGGCGCTGATACCGGAAGAATGAGTAGTAGTGACCCCAATCTACAGAATATTCCTTCTCACAATAAAGATATTAGAAAGATGTTTGTAGCGAGTGACGGATATGTACTTATGTCAAGTGACTTTTCCCAGCAGGAGCCAAAATGTTTAGCGGCATTGTGTAAGAAAGACGGAGATGCTCAAATGTATGATACATTTATGGCAGGAAAGGATTTGTATTGTGAGATAGCAAGTAAGGCATTCAATAAGCCTTATGAAGAGTGTCGAGAATTTAATCCGGATGGGACTACTAATAAAGAAGGGAAAGAACGTAGAACTCAGGCAAAGAGTATTTTGTTAGGCGTGTTATATGGTAGAGGTGAAGCGAGCATAGGTGAGCAATTAGGTTGTTCTACAGAAAAGGCTAAGGCAATAAAGAATAGCGTATTCAAAGGTTTTCCGGCAATTAAGAAGTTTGAACAGGATAGTTTAGATATGGCATATGACTTAGGATATGTTACCACGGTATGCGGTAGAAAACGTAGATTGCCTGATATGCAGTTGCCTGAATTTGAATTTAAGTGGAAGAACGGAGTTCCGCCAGACGATGATTTACTTGATTTTGATGGCATGAATACTCCTGAATATGATACAAGTGAAGTTCCCGAGGATATACAGAATAGGTATTTAAGAAAACTTCGTCAGGCAAGGTTTGGAGAGAAACGTAAGATATTTGAAGCGGCTAACGAAGAAGGAATATGGATTGTAGACAATGGTGGCAAGATAGCTGATGCTACAAGACAATGTGTTAATAGTAGAATTCAGGGTAGCGCGGCAGACTTGACTAAGTTAGCAATGATACGTCTTAATAATAACGAGGAGCTGAAACGATTAGGGTTTAGATTATTAGTTCCGGTACATGATGAAGTAATAGCTGAATGTCCCATTGAAAATGCCAAGCAGTGTTCAAAGTTGTTAGCAGAGACAATGAGTAAAGCGGCAGAGAGCATATTACAGATGCCGATTAGATGTGATGTTGAAATATCAAAAGCATGGTATGGGGAGGCGATAGAAGTATGAAGCAGACATTTATATATGTGACGGATACGACAGAGTTTTTTCATTATTATCCTAATCCACCTGTTGAAGTAAGTTATCTTAGAACACTTCATAGACATCTATTACATATAAAGGTAAAGGTTGAGGTGTTTAGTACCGACAGAGAAATTGAATTCATAATGCTAAAGCATAAGCTTCGCGAATATATGGATAAGATGGAATATAAAGCAGATTGTTCTTGCGAATTGTTCGCCGAAATGTTATTATGTTTTATACAGTACGAATATGGCACCGAACGAGATGTTGTTATAACAGTCAGCGAAGATAATGAAAATGGCTGTGAACTTATATATAGAAAGGAGGAAGCAAATGCTTAAGATTTGGAAAGGTCCGGAAATGGAAGGTACTGATATAGGTATAATGACTATGTTTGTATGTAGTGATATTGAAGTACCTATGAAGGTTATTGTATCTTTATTGGAACAGAATAAAGATGTAAGGCGAGTTTATTTTGGAGGCGGCAGACATAGGTTTGAAGGAGTAGATGATTGGAAAGGCTTATATGATTATTTGTTTAGAAATTCCATCGATATTCTTATTGAAGTTAGCTATAGCGAGTTAGGAACATTCATAAGCCGGTATGATACGTTAATTACCACCTTTATATGTAGTGCTTATGACTTTCCTTATACATATAATAACCTTCAGTTTAAGACGGACGATACAAAGGTGGTAACTGTGTATAATGCAGTGGCAAGAACATCGTTGGCTACATTGAAAGAAAATAATTTGTTTTCATGCGATACTATGTTATTTGAGGAGGATTGATATGTTATACTATTTACCGTTAGAACCTTATATTGAGAGATATACCTATTATATGTCATGTGATGATGGGTGGGCTGAGACTTATTTTAAGAAATATGGTGTAGAATTTGTACGAATAGAGGGTACACGTCTTGGACAGACAATAAAGGACGGAGTTGTATTAGATGCGTGTGGCAGAAGTTATTATGCAATGTCACAGATAATGAAAGTTGTTCAGCTTATTAACGAAGGCAAGATAAAGGATAAAGATGTTATATATGTAGAGGATTTTTGGCATCCGGGAATTGAAAGTTTGTTCTACATCAGACAGCTTAAGAAGATGAAGTTTAAGATAGGTACATTCATACACGCACAGTCCGTTGATGATACTGATTTTGCATGGAAGATGAGAGATTGGATGAGACCTATTGAAACCGGATATGGCAATCAGTACGATTTCATATTTACCTGTTCACATATACTGAAGCAATTATGTATTGTAGGTGGAATAGCAAGAGAAGATAATATTTTCCATGTGGGACTTCCTTATAATAGCCTAAGACTCATAGAACAGATTACTGAAGACGGATGGAGGGCACAGGAAAAAGACGGGTCCGTTATATTTGCCAGCAGATTTGACGATGAAAAAGACCCTATGTTCTTCTTAGACTTAGTTCAAAGATGTCCGGATATCCATTTTAAATTGGTTAATCCGAGAAAAGATAGACCTATTACATCTAATAAAGAAGTATTAGATAGATTGGATTTGATTGTAAACACGCCGGGTTCGAATTTGGAAATAGTAGATACCTTTGATAAGGTTACATACTACACAGAATTATCTAAGGCGAGTGTTCTTATAAACTGCGCTCATCAGGATTGGGTTAGTTGGACATTATTGGAAGCTATTACCTTTGGATGTAATCCACTTTATCCGATATGGAAAGATTTTGAGTATGAGTTGAAAGGTAATTCGAAGTATCTGTATGAAAAGCGCAATCTTAACGACTGCGAAAAGAAGTTGAGACAGTTATTAGCAACTGATTTTAATAGAGAAGAGCTTCAGTATGTAGTAGATAAGCACGATGATAGTTGGCATCAGTACCTGAAGGTTATGGAGGAACTTTAATGATAGGTATCATAAGTTATCTACCAGACGATATAGATTTACGTCAGCGTCGATTTAAGCATTGTCAGGATACGGTTAATTTTATAAGTTCAAGATTTCCGGGACAGCGTATATATTGCGTAGCACAGAATTATAAAGACGAGGTATTTGATAACGAGTTAGTTGATGTAGAACATTTTGAGAAGCTCGGTCCGTCAGGCGCACGAAATAAGATACTTCAGAAATTTTACGACTCATTGGATAAATGGTTATATATGAGCGACGATGATGTTATAGATTACGACTATTATAATTCAAAAGAACTTGTATCGGATATCTACAATGGAGTTATTGATATAGAGGCTGATATGATTGTACCGTTGATGCCTCAGTTAGCGCCATTTAAGGATACGAATATGAAATATGATATAGCACATCAGTTTGTGCTGAGTCCATTAAGCATAAATAGTTGTCCGAATATAATGTTATTAAGAAATTCAGATGTTCATATATATTATGATGAGACAATTGATTTATCGCAGGATGATGCGGTTAGTGAGGATTTGAAGTTTCTAAGTGAGTGTATCTATAAAGGCAAGCGATTATATAGATTAGATTCTTGGATAAAGAAGAGTCCAGCACAAGACCACTCAACTATATTTCAGAATATAACCGTAGAAGCTAATAAGAAGTTGCATAGACGTTTGACGGATAATTTTAATTCATTTATTAAATCTACATATAAGGTTCAGACATTCAAGGAATTCAATGACCGATACAATGTAGTTCTTAGAAAATATATCGTAGTTCCAAGAAAGAACGTCTACGAAGTTCCGGATAACTTAAAACCAATCAAATCAACGAATAAGAATAAACTGTTTTGAAAGGAGTATCTCATGGCATTTAATCTATACTTTGCAGGACAGCAGGCAAAGGAAGTAGACGAGTATTTACAGCAACGAGGAGCTTTACGATTGTTTTCTCAAGCAAACGAGAGAAAAGGCATACAGGAGTGGAAGCAGAGCGGATATGGCAAGAAGTTGTTTATAGACAGCGGCGCGTTTTCTGTAGCACATGCAGGGAAGACGGTAGATATCGACGATTATATAGGATATATCAATAGTAATCCGGAAATACCTATATTTGTTGAACTTGATGTTATTCCGTTCCCGGTATTGAATGCAACGACAGCAAAAGAGTGTTGTGAAGCGAGTTGGCAGAATTATTTATATATGAAGGAACGGGTTACCAGTCCTTGCTTTTTGTTACCGTTATATCATTTCGGCGAACCTAAAGATGCTTTGAAAAGGATATTGAATACTGAGGTCGGTGGGAAATTGCCTGAGTATATTGGAATAGGCGGCAGACATGGGGTATCAACAGAACTTCAGGATAGATATTTCTATGAAATATTTGCTATAATACAAAAGAGTGATAATCCTAATGTAAAGGTACATGCATTTGGAATGACTGTTTTAAAGTTGCTTGAAAAGTTTCCATTTTATAGCGCAGACTCAACTACATGGTTGCAGTTAGGTATAAATGGAAATATCAATACAGCTTCATGCGGTATCGTAAATGTGAGTGATAGAAATAAATATGATAAAAATAATGCTAATGCATTTCCGGAACATATAAAAGAGAGATTGCACGAAGAGTTAGCAAAATATGGATATACATTGGAGCAGGTGTCGACAGATTATAAGGCACGGTTGAAATTCAATATTGATACGATGTTGAATTGGGCTGAGAATTATACATACAAAGGACCCAAAAGCTTCGTTTCAAGTAGATTATTTTAAGAAAGGAGTGATAATGATGAGAGGCGGATAAGATATAGAATTGTTTAGTCCTACCAATTCAAATGAGGATAGTTGTTTATCCTTACCAACTAATTAAATGAAGGAGAGATTTAAGAAATGAAAAAGACTCAAAAGAATTTATACTTACTCTATATGCTTTTTGGAGTATCATTAGTAACCGCTAACGCAATAGCAACAAAGGTTTTTGACATGGGCTTTACAGTATTTGGAAACGAAGTGACTCTTACGGTTGGGGTCATTTGTTATCCGGTAACATTTTTGGTGACTGATATCATTGGAGAGATATGGGGTAAGAAAGAGTCGTCAATAGCAGTAAAGTTTGGATTTATATGTCAGCTCGTTTCAACGCTGTTCATTATATTAGCAAGATATTTGCCAGCAGTTGACCCTGATATGCAAGACCATTATGTAGCACTGCTGGGGCAGAATTGGATATTTGTAATTGCTAGCATGGTAGCGTTTTTATGTTCGCAGAGTTGGGATGTATTTGTATTTCATAAGATACGTGATACTTATATTAAGAAGCACGGTTCCCGAAAAGGTGGCAGGTGGATTTGGAATAATGGGTCCACGATTGGTAGTCAGTTGATTGATAGTGTTATTTACGTGATTATTGCATTTGGTTTTGGTTTTGGATGGTTGTTCGATGCTAATATGCGCGGTATGTTGGTATCAATGATATTTGGACAATTCATTGTCAAAGCAGTATTAGCATTGTTAGACACTCCAATCTTTTATTTATTGACACGGAGGGAAGCCGATGCAGAATGAAATGCTTTCGACATTTCAGTTGGTTAATCAGGATAGGGTTATAAGCCCTATCCTAACAACCACAAGAATGTATGGTGTGTGGTTTGAAAATGTGTTTGATAAATACACAGCGCTGACTGAATTATATTTAAAGGCTAAGAAAAAAGACGGAGAACAGGTATTGGAATGGCATCCGGGAACACGAATTGGTCATTGGTTTGATACAAATGATGTAGATTCTACAGATTATAAATCGTGGTTTATCATGCAGGAGTCGCCGATGATGGAAAGACTTGTGAAATTAAAATTAGCGGAACAGAAGGATGCTATACCGATTTCAGTTAATGATATTAAGAATAGACGAATGATTAGGGTATACACCGTATCACAGATTGAATTATATCTGAAGAACGTATTGGATAAGAATTTTAGGATTGCAGATTATGTATCTACTCCGAAACAGATAAAGGTTAAAGATACCGATATGAATAGGCTCATAATGCCTAGAAAAGTAGCACAACGACGAAAATTATTTTAAGGAGGATTATATATGAAACTATCAATCAAGACTGTGGTATTGCAGGAAATGGTAAGTCGCGCAATGAAAGGAGCCGGTCAGAATAAGTTAATTGCTCTTACTTCGTTGATGGCTATTCAGTTAAAGGATAAGCAGTTGAAGCTTATAACTACTGATGCGTCGAATACCTTATATATCTTGCAGGATAATGTAGAGGGCGAAGATTTTTATTGTACGGTAAGAGTAGAACAGTTTTCACAGCTTATTTCAAAGACTACTTCAGAGAATATCACTCTTACACTTGAAGGGTCAGTATTAACAGTCAAAGGTAATGGTACTTATAAGATTGAGTTACCTATGGATGAGAACGGAGATATTATTAAATATCCCGACCCGGCGGCAGAATTAAAGGTAGAGGGTGAGATGTCAGAAATTAACTTATCGACAATTAAGACTATCTTAACAACGAATAAAGCCGCATTGGCAGTAACAATGGAGGAGCCGGTTTATACTTGTTATTATATGGGTGATAAGGTTGTTACCACAGACCAAAGCAAGATATGTGGATTCAATGTGAAGTTATTTGATACTCCTATACTGTTATTCCCGGAAACAGTTAATCTGTTAGATGTTATGACAGAAGAAAAGATATCTGTATATATCAAAGATGATATTATTGAGTTCATCAGCAAGGACTGTGTTGTCTATGCTCATCTGGCTGACGATATAGAGGACTTTCAGATTGATGCAATCAACGGATTGTTAGATGAGGAGTTCAATAGTAGCTGTAAGGTTAATAGAAATGATTTGTTGTCACTGTTAGACAGAATTGGATTGTTCGTAGGTGTATATGACGATAGAAAGATTACATTAACATTCACTGAACAGGGTGTTGAAGTATCAAGTGAGCAGTCAAACGGTGTGGAAGTTATTCCTTATCTGGATAATAAGAACTTCAAACCTTATACTTGTAAGCTTGATATAAAGATGTTAGTTCAGCAGGTAAAGGCTAATGTAGCTGATTCATTGACCATTCAGTATGGCAATGATGTTTCAATCAAGTTCGTAGACGGAAATATTACTCAGATATTAGCGTTACGAATGGATGATGATGTAGCAGAGACTGTTTGATAGTTGAATATATACTTGCAAGTCTTACATAAAGGCTTGCAAGTTTTCTATAGAAAAGACTTGAAAAAAGATGTTTTCGACTATTGACAACCACTTAAATGTGTTATATACTATTTACGAAGACTGACTACTCGAAAAACTTGAGGAGGATAAGCAGATGACAGTATTTGAGTATTTTAAGAATCAATACGATAAGGTTAGAGATTATGCAATTAAGTGTATTAACCCCGAAATCGAAGTAGATAGTTTTCACTTTGTGCAGGTGGCTTGGAGGAACTTTTTTGGCGGAACAGTAGACGTTGATATTTACTATAATATTAATGGTGTAGACAGCACTCAGGAACTTATTGAAGCAAAGCTTCTTAAGAAGTGGGACGATAATTCCTGGACAGCACGTCATAGTGGAACTTCCAGACACGTAGCACTTACTGCCAAAGGTCTTAAAGAGTTCTATAAGGCGATGTTTTAAGGAGGTATTAGATATGATAGTTTATAAGAAGACAACTAAAGATGAACCGCTTAAGATTCAGATAGCACGTTACGAAAAGATTCATAGTAGATGGGTTAGGCAAATTCAGAATTATAGAATACGTCAGGCGGCGGGTACATTGGATGCTAACAAAGCCGATAAGGCTATAGCATTTTGTAGAGCTAAGTTATCGTCGGTAGATGAGCAGATTGCTTTATTATCAAGATATGCAGAGGAGGATTAATGTTATGGCACGGAAGTCTAAATCAGATAGGTTTGCTGAGGCTATAGAGGAATTTGAAAGATTTAAGATTGAATGGGCTATCGAACATCCGGATGCAACTCCTGACGAATATGCTCAGGCAGTAGCTGAGAAGGCAGAGGAGTTGGATTTATGAATAAGCCTACACGTTTTTATTCAAGCAAGCAGGAGAAAGTAGTTGCTAAGGTTGTTGGAGGAAGGCAGGTAGCTAATAGCGGCGCAACCTCGTTTGCTAAAGGCGATGTTACCAACGATGAGTGGCTGATAGAATGTAAGACAGCTACGACGGCAAAGGCATCATTCTCCATTCAACGAGAGTGGCTGATAAAGAATAAGGACGAAGCATTTGCAATGGGTAAAAATTATAATGCTTTATGTTTTGACTTTGGACCTGATACTAATAGATATTATATTATAGACGAAAAGATATTTAGAAAAGTATTGCAATATTTCAAGGAGGTAGAAACATGAGTTGGGATTGGAAATCTGAGCGTGAACAGAAGGAGTATGAAAAGAAAGGGGAAGTAACCATCAGTACCGATGAATATCGTGATTTAATATGGGAAGTGGCTGACCTTCGTGAAAAAGGTCAGAAGGAACACGATGATTGGTATAAAGAGTATCGTAAGTGTCAGGATTTGGAAAAGCAGTTAACGGCTTGTAGCGAGAGATTGACTGAGATTGAAACCTGGATGGCAGAGTCAGACTTATATAAGTCTTTCAAGGCTTGGAAGGTTGATAAAATGGAGGAGGACGAGGAGTAATGGCACAGGCATTGGCAATTAAGTATCGTCCTAAGAGTTTTGATGATGTTATTGAACAGAGTACGATTAAGGCGATACTCAGAGAACAGCTTGATTCGAATATGATTCAGCATTGCTATTTATTTGTAGGAGGTGCCGGTACGGGTAAGACTACCTGTGCCCGTATATTTGCTAACGAGATAAATCAAGGTAAAGGCAATCCTATAGAGTTAGATGCGGCAAGTAATAATAGCGTTGACGATATGAGGGAGTTAATTCAACAGGCACAGACAAAGAGTTTGGATAGTGAGTATAAGTGCTTTATCATTGACGAGTGCCATATGATAACGGTGCAGGGTTGGAATGCTATACTCAAACTCATTGAAGAACCTCCGGCAAAGGCTATATTCATATTTGCTACAACTGACCCGCAAAAGATACCAAAGACAATTCTTTCGAGAGTACAGAGATATGATTTTCAGAGAATAAGTCAGCAAGGTATTGTGGACAGACTTACACTGATTATTCAGTTGGAAATGCTTGGTGGCAATCAAATACAGGCAAAGACGGATGCCCTTGAATATATAGCAAAGATAGCAGATGGTGGCATGAGAGATGCTATAACACTTCTTGATAAATGTTTATCCTTTGCAACGGATATAACATTGAAGAATGTAGTTTCGGCATTGGGCACGGTAGATTACTCAATTATGATACGACTGGTTGATGCAACCATACAGAATGACGAGAGTCATGTTGTATCAATCATTGAGGATATCCATAATGATGGAAAGGATATAAAGCGTTTCCTAAAGCAGTTCATTCATTTCTTACTTGATATTGAAAAGTATTCTATTGGGTGTGATTGGCAGTATATTAGTATTCCCAGGTTAGTTGAGTACGAGAAGTGGTTGTCTAACGGAAACGAATCACATTTTGGGATTATTCAGTCGTTGATAAAAGTTTTAATTCGGCTTAATTCGCAGATTAAGTATTCAGATACTGCTAAGCTTGATTTGGAAGCTGAGTTATTGGTATTTATGGGAGACAATCAATGATAGGTCAAGTTCATTTATTGCAGTTTATTGATAAGCTGATAGCCGATGGCAACTTTCCAAGATTTTCTATTGTTGTAGGCAGTCCAGGTAGCGAACGGAATAAGATAGCTGGTTATGTAGCAGATAAAATGTCGGCTATTTGTGCCGAAGTTTCGGATTGTAAGGTTGATACCGTACGTGACGTTATCTTTAATTCGTACAAGGTAGAAGTACCTACTATCTATAATATAATCGATGTAGATTCAATGTCACTTCAGGCAAGAAATGCTATGTTAAAGGTTACAGAAGAACCTCCGAATAAAGCATATTTTGTAATGACATTAGACGATATAAATAATACACTTCCAACGCTTAAGAGTCGCGGTATTGTATTTGAAATGGAACCATATAGTGTCGATGATTTAGCAAGATATTGTCAGAAGGTTCATAAAATGTATATATCCGGACTTTCGTTGTTTGCTGATACACCAGGTGATGTAGATATGTTAGCCTCATTAGACGTATTGAAGTTTCAGTCATTTGTTGAAAAAGTTGCAGATAATATAGCAACAGCAAGTGGTAGTAATGCTTTTAAGATAGCACAATCGATAAAGATGAAAGATAGCGATGAGACCGGTTACGATTTAAGAATGTTTTGGAAGGTTTTTTGTGCCGTTTGCAAAGATAAGAAATGGTTTAATGGATTAAGGATAACAAGTAAGTTCCTATCACTTCTTAAGGTAAAGGCTATTAATAAAGCTATGCTATTTGATAAATGGATATTGGATATTCGGGAGGCATGGGTAGATGGAAATAGCTGAACTTAAAAATCAAATCCAAAATAAACAATTGAATTCATTTTATATATTTTCCGGACCGGAATGGAAAGTTCAGAGATTATATCTCGAACAGATGGCAAAGGTAACGGATAAGGAACTTGTATATGTAGACAGCATAGTTGATATTTATAGTAAGCTTAAAGCATCTTCGTTAGTCTCAAAATCATATATCTATGTTGTCCGAGATGATAAAGAGCTTATGCAGAATGAGAAGATACAATTTCAACTTGATAGCTTATTAAAAAATAACATTCTCGTCTTACTACTTACCACCGTTGATAAACGGCTTAAATTTTATAAGACATATAAAGACACTATAATAGAATTTGAACCGCTTAAACAGGTGGTATTAAGAAAATATATACAGAAGGAAATTGCATTGTCGGATGCTAATGCAGATAAGCTGGCAGAAATATGTGAAAATGATTATGGCAGATGTTTATTAGAGATTGATAAGATAAATCAATATTCGAAGGTGTTTGCTGGAAATTATGGAGCTGATAATTTCTTCAGTATGTTGCTTGATAATGGAGCTATATATCAACCGCCGAAAGATGCGATATTTGATTTTGTAGATGCTATATTGGACAATGAAATAAATAGGTCATTTGATTTATATGAACAATGCTTAGCAGTGAATGAAGCGGTTATGGTTATGCTTTCGGTCTTATACAATAATGCAAGGGCGGTCTTGCAAGTGCAGAGTTGTAGTAGCAATGATGTAGCAAAGGTTACCGGATTGACTGGTTGGCAGATAACAAATGCTAAGAAACATATCGGAGTATTTAAGAATAGTGAATTGGTTGGTATATTAGATATATGTCAGGAATGTCAGCAAGGCATTGTGACAGGTACCATGGATGAAGAGTTTGTTATGGATTATATATTAACCAATGTATTATTCTAAAGGAGGTATAGGTGAGACGAGAAGTAAAGGAGTATCCGATGGAAAAAGAGTATCAATTCTGTTTACGATGTGGACGGAAGTTAAAGAGTCCGGAAGCGCGCTTGAAAGGATATGGTATTGTATGCGAGCAGAAATTAAAACAAGAAAAGAAGGTGAGGTTGTTCTAATATGACAAGAAGTTCATTAAGAAATGTTATCAAACTCTTAGATGATGTGAAAAAGACATTACCACCGGAACAGGATTTCTTAAATGATTTGAAAAGAAGTATCGAAATGACAGCAGAAAAGAATAGGAGAAAAGGAAGTCAGTCGTATAAACCGAGTTCGATGAATTGCTTGAGACAGATGTATTATATTGTCACGGGTAAAGAAGCAGAAGATATTGGAGAGACTTATACCGGGGTAGGTATATGCAATTCGGGAACAGATATTCATCAGCGTATTCAGCAGGCAGTATTGGATATGAAGGACAACGGTATAGATTGTGAATATGTCAATGTCGCTGATTATGTACGAAGCAAAGGATATGATTACTTAGAAATAAGAAAAGAGCCTGATTTTGAAAAAGGCGATTATGAAACTAAGTTATATTATACTTCACTGAATATGTCGTTTTTATGTGATGGAATAATACGATACAAGAATAGGTATTACATACTTGAATTAAAGACGGAGAATACGAATAAGTTTTGGGTTAGAGAAGGAGTAGACCCCGGACATTTTAATCAGGGTACTGCATATTCGTTAGCACTTCAAATACCTAGCGTGATTTTCGTATATATCAATCGTGATATATTGGATATGAAGTCGTTTATGTTTACGCCAACTGACGAAATGAAAGAGAATTTAATTGGTAATATTGAAGAATGTGACAGCTATGTGAAAAGACTTATTCCGCCTCCTAAGCCGGATGATGTTGCAAGAAAGACGTGTGAATATTGCGGGTTCCGAACGCAGTGTAGAAAGGACGGATAATGACTGTAAATCGTGGCAAAAGATTTGAGAAAGTTATCGAAGAAGCTTTTATGAAAGTTCCCGGTGTGAGTATTGACAGACTTCACGACCAAACAACCGGATTTGCAGGGAGTACTAATATCTGTGATTATATCGTATATAAGAAACCGTTCGAGTATTATATAGAATGTAAGTCAGTTCACGGTAATACATTGAGTATTCATGGTACCGATGATAAGCATAGATATGGAAATATTACTAATAAGCAATGGGAGGGATTGCTTGAAAAGTCGAAGATAAAAGGTGTTTATGCTGGCATCATATGCTGGTGGATAGATAAAGGTGTGACAAAATTTATACCTATTCAGGCATTGGAATTTATGCATCGAAATGGATATAAGAGTATACGATACGATTCGGGTGTTCCTTTTGGTTGTGAGTATTATATGATACCAATAGAAGGTGATAGAAAGAGAGTATTTTTTGATTATGATATGGATATTTTTTTCTATGATATAGAAAAGGAGGTAAGACGACATGGCAACGATTAATCTATATGACGAGATTAAACTTGATAAGGTTAAAGAAGTTCAATCGCATATCGAAACCAACTCTAAGACTATAAACGACATTGTCAATGATATTATTCAACCGTATTGTAAAGACCTCGACGATTATGTTATGTTTATAAAGGACTGCTTACAGGATGGGCAGACGCCTCCAACAGATGCTGAGCTCGATGATTTTTGTATGAACTTATCAACCTATATCTATTTTGCAGGCGGCATGGTAGAACAATTAGGTATTCGAGATGATATAGCAAAAGCAGTCTATAAGGAAACATATCATACATCACGTTCTAATCAGGAAAAGGGAACGGTCGCTGATAAAGACAGTATAGCTGAGCTTGATAGTCAGCAGGAGTTGTTGACAAGCATTTGCTATACAAGAGCGTGGAAGACAATGAAGGCAAAGGTAGAAAATGCGCAAGAATTATTGCAGAGTTGTAAGAAGGTACTTTCACGAAGGATGACAGAAGCAGAACTTACAAGGATAGGAGGAAATTAAATGTTGGTAGTCGCATACCCAAAGGTTGGCAACAAATTTGTTCTTACGGAGAAAGGAAATGAAATTGGTCGTGTTCGTTTTAAGTTTACAGACGAAAAGCATAAACGACAATATTCATATTCATCACCGCAGGCATGGCTAGATAAAGGTTGGATAACAGAGGAGGAAGATAACGATGGGAACAAAGCTTGATGAGATTATGAAGCGCGTCAATAAGGATTTGAAAGAGGAAGCATTTACGAAAGGTATGCCGGTATACGAATATAAAAAAATACCTTTTACGAGTCCTAAGATGAATTTCATAACTTATGGTGGATTGCCTGTAGGTAGATTGTCGGAGTTTTACGGAGAAGAAGGTGGGGGTAAGACAACGACAGCATTAGACCAGGTAGCCAATTTTCAGAATATGTATCCGGATAAAGAAATACTATATATCGACGCTGAAAACACACTTGATATTGAATGGGCAAGGAAGATAGGAGTAGACGTAGATAATATTAGATTGTATCAGCCTAAGACAGAATCAGCGGAATATATATTTCAGGTTGTTAAAGAAGCTACCGAGTGTGGTGAAGTTGGTATGTGGATTATAGATAGTATTCCATGTTTAACTGCCGAAAAGGACTTAGGTAAGGAATTAACAGAGGATGCAAGGGTTGGCGGCATATCCGGATTACTCACAAGATTCTGTCGAGAGATTGTAGGTCCGTGTGCTAAGAATGAGTGTTCTGGTATATTCATAAATCAAATACGAGATAAGATAGGTTCAACTATTCCGGGACAGACAAGTACACCGGGAGGTAGAGCGCTAAAGCATTTCTGTACTACACGAATGGAATTTAGAAAGGGAAGTTATTTAGATGAGGATGGCAAGACATTATCGCGCAGTTCCGGTGAACCTAATAGTCAAAAAATTATGGTTAATATGGTTAAGACAAAGTTCTGTAGGCCGAATAGGCATGTGGGACAATATACGATAAACTATGATTGTGGAATTGATTATATAGCCGATTTGATAGAGCAGGCTATATATTATGATATAATAGATAAGAGAGGCGCGTGGTTTGACATTATAGATATAACAACCGGTGAAATGATAAAAGACAAGATACAAGGACAAAATAATTTACATATTCTTCTAGACAACGATACTGAGATACTTCAGAAAGTAGAACAGTTAGTGGACATGAAATTACAAGAAGATTAAGATAGTAAGCAGGTGATAAAAACCTGCTTTTTCTTTTAGATTTTCACACAAAATGTATTGACAAAAATGCAAACGTACCTTATAATTTAAATGTGTTATATGGTATTTGTAACACCACTCGAAAAACTCGTAGAAAGGAGAAAGCAGATGACAGAGTACAAAGGTTATACAATTGAACAGGACCACGGACATTACATTGTAACGGGTCCGGAAGGTACTTGGACAACTGATACCGTCGAAGAAGCAAAAGCTGATATAGACGAATTGGACAAGGAGTAAGGTCAACGTGGAGGCGATAACCACTAAAACACCAGATTATAATAAGGAGTATTGAATATGATACAATATGAAGATGAATGTGTAGGCTGTCCGCCTGAGATGGGTTGTCTTGGAAGTATGTGTCCTAATCGAAATGTTCCTCGTATATATTGTGATATATGTGGAGAGGAAATAGATTCAGATAGTGAACGGTGGGATTTAAATACTGATTATCACGTATGTGAAGATTGTGAACCGGAGGAAGATGAAGATGGCGAAGAAGATTAATCGAGTAGAAGAAATACTTATGAAGCGAGACGGACTTAGTCAAGAAGAAGCGCACGATTTAAGAATAGAGTGCGCTGAGGCATTAGAGCGCGGTGATGAAGAAGCATTAGCCGAGTATCTCGGATTGGAAGATGATTATATCCTAGATGTGTTAGGTTATTAGAGGAGGCAGATATGGCAAGGTTAACATCAGTTCAGGATATGAAAGATATAGAACAGCAGTCAGAGTTGCAAAAGGTGATGTTGTTAACCAAGAAAATAGAACAGAAACTTGAGATAGTGAAATTTGCGGCGGAACTTCAGTCAGATGTTCCCGAAGCGCTTAAAGAACTTGGTAGAACACTCACAAAAGTATTGGAGGATTTGAAGATATGATTACGATGTTAGAAAATTGGAAAGGTGTTGTTGAGATAAACGATGTCAAGTATGATAGCATAGATACTGCAAAAACTCGTTTTAAGCCAGGTCAGGGTAATATCCATATAAAATTATATCCGAGACAAATAACACCGGTTAAATTAGATGGTAAGACGGTAGAATCAGCTAATAATGAAGTAGAAACAGCTGAGATTGAAATTACGGTTAAGAAGTATATGACAGAACCGTCAAGTCCCGGATTTGATTTTATGGCAAAGTTCAACAACGATAATCCAATGCCTCTTAGGACAATGCAGGGCTATATTGAGAAAGAAACCCGTGGTATGGTATATATGCATTTGCATGGTGTAGGTAGAGAAGAGATTCATTGTATGAGATGTGGCAGAAGCTTAACCAATCCTATTAGTAGACATTATGGAATAGGTCCGGAATGTATGCAAAAGGTTGGTTTTGTAGATGTTGATATTGACGAAGTTGATTTGATTAAGGAAAAGCTTCAGAATGTCACCTGGAGCGGATGGATAATCAAGTCAGCGATATTAGAAGAGAAGGAGGTGAGATAATGTTCTATATAGCATTCAAGACAGATAATGATATTAAGGTGAATGAAATATTTGAGAGGCTTGAAGGGTTAAACCTATATGATGTTGAAATCAATATAGGTCAGCTTAGATTAGAGTCTAGAATTTCAGAAGTACCTAAAAAGGATACTGTTATGAACGTTCCGGCGTGTGCAAGGTTGTTAGGATGTAGCTATACCACAGTCTATAATATCTTTAGACAGCCTGGTTGTCCTGTATTTTATAAGGATAAGCATCCTACTTGTAGAAGTAAGAAGTATATTATGAAATCAGACTTATTGGAATACGCAGAAAAATATGGATGGAGGATTAAGAAATGAAGGTAGATAACGATGGTAGAAGTATTGATATGACAATTGATGAAGCTCTAAAGATAATGACAATAGGTTTCAGACTTGTTTGTAATGATGGCAGAGTGGACGCTATCGTAGAAGAAGGAAAGAAAGGCGGTAGCGAGCGGTGAGAGTACCAATCAAGAAAGTATCGGATTTGGAAATCGGCAAGGTATATAGGTATATATCGGGAGGATTTACCTGCGGCGATGACCAAGGAGCAAGAACTGTATCTAAAGACGCTGAGTATGATGTTAAAGTCATTCAGATAGCACCTCATATCATAACTTTAAAGATGCTAGTTGACCAATCAACTATCAATAGGATATGTGTTCACGAGCCTTGTTCCTATAATTGGAGTATAAGCATTCTAGATTTCCGAGCCGGTAGAGAAAGGCTGTATGAGGAGGATTATGTTTATGGAGCGTAAAGAAGAGCGTGAAATGGTAAAGTTTTTAAAGATTCTTGCAGTGTTGCTGGTGATTCTGATAGCAGTAGAGCTGTGCAGATGTTCAAAAGCAAATGCGGCAGAAATCCGCGGGGAGAAAGTGTTATGCGGTGTGTCTGTTTGGATAAACAGCTATATTGAGAAATATGGGCACAGTCCTTATACAGAAGATATTGAACTGCTTGCAAATGTGATGTGGCACGAAAACGGCATGAATGACTATTACTCCATGTATTATACTGGAGCAGTAGTTATGAATAGAGTTAATTCACCAAAGTGGCCAAATACCGTTCATGATGTGCTTTATCAAAAAGGGCAGTACGCTACTGCTCCAGTATTTTATACGCAAGATATACCACCACATGTTTATTTGATAGCATTAAGAATATTGAAATTTGGTACTCCTGATGTTCCTGAGAATGTAATCTATCAAGCTATGTTTAAGCAAGGAAAAGGTGTATGGAAATCAATTCCATCGAGTTATGCACCAAAGATTGATATTGAATATTTCTGTTATGAGTGAGGTGATATAAATGAGTTTGATTTTGCTGTGGGTATTATACAGACTTGATGCACCTACAATTCTTTATATCATCTGGGTATTATTATTCTTTTATCAAATAGCAATAAACAGAAAGGAGAAAGTTGATGATGGGACAAACTGAGTATAGATGGGCAATTCCAACTAATATGGAACCTGATGTTATTATAGCAAATGCGAAGTTAGCGGCAGAAGCTATTGATAGACTTAAAAGACCTGTTTCTGATGAAGATATACAGAATATTTTAGAGTATTATGGTTTTAATCTTGGCACCTGGACAGTTAGACTTGACCTGTGTTCGTTAGATTATACATTGTATAATCCTGTTTATTCTTGCATGAAGAGGGGTTGAGATATGGGAATACTGAAAAAATATAACCGCGTTGATATGCTTGCAGACAGCTATTTGAAATCACTTGATACAACAATCACTTGCTTACAAGATTTTCCTACTGTACAAGAAACGCCTAAAGCAATTCAATCAAAGTTAGAACCAAGAATATGTCCTAACTGTGGTGCAACAGTAAAAAGTTATGTTTGTGAATATTGCGATACAGTATTTGAAAAGCCCCAAGAAACAAATGTTGATATAGATATGCTTATTGACGGTAAAGAGTTGTTTAGTGTAGTAAGAAAGTATGAAGATGAACTATACAGAGATGCCAACGGTCATCTTCATAGGCAGAGGAGGTTTTTTGAATGACAGGAGAGGAAGCGGTTGACATATTGCGTTGCCGTAAAGACGGTGATGCGGCAGAAGCGTTAGAGGTGGTGTTGAAGATAGCAGAAGCCGAACCTTGCGAGGACACAATAAGCCGTAAACACTTGTTATCACAGATTGACTATTTGATGAAATCACCGTGGTTTAACAGCGGAAAAGACAGTGATATAATTATGCATTACGGATATCTTGAGCGCAAAGAAGCCGTTGAGATTGTACGGGATTTGTGCGTAAAGGAAGAATCGAGCGTACAGCCGGAAAGAAAACATGGAACATGGATAAGACAAGGCAATGACCATACGGACTATTACGAATGTAGCGAGTGTGGATGGGCTATTGGATTGGATGATATTAGAACGTATTGTGGCTTTTGTGGCGCAAGAATGGACGGTGAGGAGAAATGAAGATAGTAATTGAAATAGACGAGCAAAGTTTTCTTGGGTGCAAAGAATTATCATTGAATTGGGCTGAAGAAGTGATTGCAAACGGCACACCACTTCCAAAAGGACACGGAAGATTGAAAGACGAAGATGCAATAGTTAAAGCAATCGAAGATAGAGTGGAGTTTTTAAGGAAGAATGATGCAATATTCATGCGGTTGCGTAAGGATATCGATATTTTAGGGTGCATACCAAAGATACGTTGTGAAGTGCCGACAATCATAGAAGCAGATACAGAAAGCGAGGATAAGAAATGAAATTACATGACTTTCAATTACAAACTTTTAACAAATGGATAACATTCATTCCAACGATTGAATTACACATAGATAATCCTATGTATATGGAGAAGAATATCGCCTTAATACTAAATATATTTATTTGGCATTTTAGGTGGTTGTTTATCAAGGAGAGGGAAGATAATGAATATGACTGATGAAAAAAGATTTTGTAGAAAATGTTCTTGGAATGATTGTGACTATGGATGTACTTGTCCACAAAATGAAGAAGTATATCAATGTAAAATGTATATGCACTATCATCCAGATGAAGTTAATGAATTTAATAAAGCTTTTGAAGAATGGGCAAAACAGAAAGCAGAAAGTGAGGATACCGCAACAAAAGAAAAGCAGATGAGCAATTCAGCAAAAGGCGGAGAACGATTGAAAATGGTGGAGATTAAAAAAACGACTTTTGAAGAAGTAAAGGAAATGTTTAAAAAATCAATAGATACAACGGATAACATGAATCAAGCAATAGAAAGCTTTATACAATCTTTATATTTAAAAGGATATAATGACGCATTAAAATATGCAGAACGTATAGAAGCGGTACAAAAAAGTGAGGATAAGGGATGAGCGATGCAAAGATATGTGATAGATGTGGACAGATAATTAAATTGTTTGAGGATGAATTATCGTATCAAGATGAAGCATGGCGATACGAAATAATAAAAGATTGTCACCCATACCCAGATAAAATAAAGATTGATTTATGTAGTGATTGTAAAAAGGATTTGAAACGGTGGTTAGGCAGAAAGTGAGGAATGATAATGGTAGAGGTAGGAAAACGATACAAGGTGTATGCACCAATGAAAAGAAGATTGCTGGATGAAGTAGAAGTTACAGAAATAGATGGTAGTGCTTTTTACTGTTATAGCAGATTGTTTGATTATGATACTGCCTATGATTTATCGGATGGAATTGTGGTAGAAAAGGCAGAAAGTGAGGAATAAGGAATGACAAGAGAAGAAATGTTAAATCACTTAGAGATAATGAGTAGTTATCCCGAATATCCTGGAGATGGAGAGGCTCTTGATATGGCTATCGAAGCACTCAAAGCACAGCCTTGCGAGGATTGTGTGAGCAGAGAAGCGTTTAAATGTGAAGTTGAACGCATTGCATCAGAAGAAGAAAAAGAAGATAAAAGGTGGACAGCCGGATTGAGGTATTCGCTTACTATTTTAAATAATCTATCATCTGTCACTCCGGCAAGGAAGCAGGGGAAGTGGATAGATGATAAATGTTCTGTTTGCGGAAAGGGAATTGAAGATTTAATTAGTAGTCCTGAATGGTATAGGAACGAAGAACCAAATTTTTGCCCTTATTGTGGCGCGGATGTGCAGACAGCAACGGAAAGAGGTAGTGCAGAAAGTGAGGATAAGGAATGACAGAGAATGAAAGAAAGTCAATAACAATACTTGCAGATACTATTACAGGCGAAATAAATAGGATGTGCGTTACAAAAGACTTAACCGAACTTGATACCATGTACGGACACGCTAAACGAAACCTTGATAAATTGTGGAAGATGATATATCATGCGAGGTTTGCGGTAGAAAGTGAGGATAAGGAATGATTTGTCTAAAATGTAATAAACGAATGAAATGTATGGAAACAGCTAATGATGGCATCAAAACTGCTAGAAGGTATAAATGCTTATCTTGTTATTCGTATGCTTATACCTGCGAGGTGCGGTGTGATAAGTTGTCTGTTACACCCTTATTCAGCAAGAAGCGTAAGAAATATTATGAATAAAGAACTTGTAAAATAAATTAAATTATAATATAATAAGTGTGCGGAGGTATATTATGACTGATGAGACATTAGCAAGCGAGTTATTACATCAGATTAAGATGAATAGCAAGCGTTGGTTTATCGCATTCTGTATCATGGTAGGTATAGAAATAGCAACTATAACAGGATTTCTTTGGTATATAAGCTTACCGGTAGAAGATGTAACAATAGAGAATGAAACAGGCAATGCTAATTATATAGGACGTGATTTACAAGGAGGATTATATAATGGCGAGAATTCGGGTACGCAAGAGGGCGGTCAGGAGTAGAGGTAGCAGACGTAGACGACGCAGAGGATAATATGGCAAAGGCATTTGGACCCCAAATTAAAAAACTCCAAAAGGCGATCAATGAAAAATTCGACTCAAAGATATTGATAAATAAGACTCAATATTATAGTGAGAAATCAGATAGGCCTTTGGAGTTATTAGTTATCAAGAAAGCAATATGGGATGATAACAAACAACGATATAAGAATGTAGAATTATTCAGTTCTCCGTCAGATGTGCAGATAGTATTATGGCTTAGAGATTATTGGTATGAACTCAATGGTTGGGAAATACCAAAAGATAATGAAGAGTGGAATAGTGCTAAAGAAGCTTATATGAGGAGACACGGGTAATGGGAGATAATAAAGGTTGTCCTTATCGCGATAAGAATTGGAAGATGTGTAGCAAAGAAGAAGCGGTATATGTCTTATATGAGCCAAATAAAGATAGAGATATAGAAAGAAATAAAGAGCAAGCCGAGGTAGCAAATAGACAATCAATTCAAAAAGTCGAACCGGCAGACTTAAGAGATAGAAATATTGGAACGGTTATGAATAAAGATTATAAGTCTATAGCTAACGATTGTTATAATAAAGCCAATGCGTATATAAAGAATCATACCAGCGAAATACACAGATTAAATTTGGATAATGAAAAAGCAGTTGTAGATAAAGCACGAAGTCTTGTTGATAATAAAGGTGTTTGCTACGGTACCTCAGCTGGAGTTGCGGCGATATTAGATGAACGAAAAATAGGATATAAGGTATATTCAGGTGTAGCAGAGATAAGAAGAAGTAATTCAAAAACTCCTACAATAGAACAATTAAAGAAATTCGGTTCGTCGCATGTATGGGTAGAAGCAGACAATGGAAAAACATACGAATGGTTTTCGGGGAAAAATAGTAATGAAATAATTCACTATTCAATAACCGACGAAATAATATTTAAGAAAAGGAAGTAGATATATATGAATACAGAAGGCAATAATAAAACACCAGATAAGAAACTTAGAAAACTCACAATCAAAGAAAAAGCCTTCTGCAGAGAGTATGTAAAAACAGGCAATGGAACGAAGTCAGCTATTAAGGCAGGATACAAGGCAAAGAACGATAATGTGGCGAGTAGTAAATCAAACGAGTTACTGAGAAAAACTGAGATACAGCAGGAAATTAGTAGACTCCTTGAAAATAAAGAGAAAAAAGCCATCATGGATGCGCAAGAAGTAATGGAGCTTTTCAGCGCTATAGCACGTGGTGAGGTGAAAGACCAATTTGGTTTGGAAGCGAGTTTGAACGATAGGCTCAAGGCAATGAATGAAATAGCTAAGAGGACGATAGATATAGAAAATAGAATCAAAGGTGTTCCGGATGGTAATATAAAGATAACCTTAGATTGGCAAGTGTAATCATTATTGCAGGATGGTGTAGTAGGTAGCACATTGGAATCATAATTCAAAGATATGAGTTCGAGTCTCATTTCTGCGTTTCGCTCCGAACCGGGAGCAACTGAGTTGTGGTGCGGACACGACAAAGGCAAGAGGAAAGGGGGAATGGTACGATGCAGAGTATAAATATACCGCTGAAAGATTGTATCATTCCCATGTACTTTCCTATATTAAAGGATATGCTTAAGCATGAACATACACATTATATCTTTCCCGGCGGACGTGGTAGTACCAAGTCATCATTCGTGGGAATAGATATACCACTTCTTATAATACAAAATCCTGAAGTTCATGCATTATGTTTTAGAAAGATAGCTAATACTATACAAACATCTATATTCCCTCAGGTTATATGGGGAATTCATCAGTTAGGACTTGAACAGTTCTTTCAAATACCAAAGACTTATAGCACTCCAATAGTATATAAACCAACCGGGCAGAGAATCATGTTTATGGGACTCGATGACCCAATGAAGGTAAAGTCGATTAAATTACCATTCGGCTATATAGGCATTACATGGTTTGAGGAGTTAGACCAATATGCTGGTGAGAACGAACTCCGTACAGTGACACAGTCAACCATGCGTGGTGGCGAAAAGTTTTGGGATTTCAGAACATTCAATCCTCCTATATCAAAGAATAATTGGGCGAATGAATATACAGAAGATTGTGAATTGTATAGAGACAATGATACATTGGTAGTTAGAAATACCTACTTAGATGTACCACGTGATTGGTTAGGTGAACAGTTCCACGAAGAAGCAGAGATGCTTAAGGAAATAAATCCTCGTGCTTATGAACATGAGTATATGGGAAAGGCAATAGGCACGGGCGGCGATGTATTTCCTAATGTTCAGGAATTCGACAGTCATGAGATTATTAACTATGGAGATAGACAGATACCTATAATAGACACATTCGATAATGTCTATAATGGTATAGATTGGGGCTTTGCATTAGACCCGTTTAGATTCGTACGAGTACACTTCGACCCCGCGCATTTGGATTTATATATATTCAGAGAATATAGCACGGTTAAAACCCGAAATGAAGAGGTTTATAACATACTATATAATGATATGAAGTTAATAACAAACGAAGAACAGGTTACAGCAGATAGTGCAGAGCCCAAGAGTATAGCAGACTTCAAAGCATTTGGTGCATTCATACGTCCTGCTAATAAGGGTCCGGAAAGTGTAAGGTATGGTATTAAATGGTTACAGTCCCTTAGGAATATATTCATAGATAAATACGAGTGTCCGGAAACATATAGAGAATTTACCACATATGAATATGAACAGGACAGAGATGGTAATTTTATTAGCGCGTTCCCGGATGAGAATAATCATTCGATAGACGCTGTTAGGTATGCATTGGAAAGGTATTATAATAGGAAAGGAAATTAACATGGAAGATATCAAGGCATTGTGTAAGAACATAGCTGACCATTATGGCTACCCGTCACAGAGTAACCAGCTAATGGAAGAATGCGCTGAGCTTATACAGGCAGTGAATAAGTATAAGCGTGCTAAGACATCGGACGCACAGTATATAGCATTTCGTAATTATGTAGAAGAGATAGCTGATGTGGAAATAATGCTTGAGCAGATAAAGTATCTTATTAATGTGAAAGAACAGGATTTAAACGAGACTAAGCTATATAAATTACACCGCACAATAGAAAGGTATGAACATGGTTAAATTCAGTATCATAATACCAGCGTATAATGAAGAACAGCGCATAGGCAAAGCATTAGAATCAGTGGTTATGCAGAAATACGATAATTTCGAGTGTGTGGTTGTAGCTGATGCGTGTTCCGATAGAACTGCTGAAGTAGCAAGACGTTATGGTGTAAAGGTAATAGAAGCTGATTTTAGAAATGACGGTATAAGTAGAAACGCTGGTATTGATAACAGTACCGGCGAGTGGTTATTGTTCTTAGATGCAGACGATTGGTATTTGCATGAATACGTTCTGGCACAGTTAGACAAGAGACTCAGGAATAACGATTGTGATATATTAGCATTCGATATTGTATGGAAGCATATTGGCGTGGTTGGACCGGTATCCGGTAGGGAGGATGGACAGTTTTTCACGCACTGTACCAATAAATGCTGGAAGAGAGCGTTTATAGGTGATACTCGGTTCATAAGAGTTAAACCAGGTAATGATGCTAAGTTTCAGGAAGCGGTGTTCGCTAAGAACCCTAAGATAGATATATGGAATGTACCGTTATACTATTACAATTTCTTGCGGGAAGGTAGTTGTTCGGATACATTAGGTAGGACAGTAGAAGATACGATTAAGTGGTGGAGGATAGATGAGATTTAGTATCATAATACCAGCATATAATTCGGCTAATCATATTAGGAGGGCATTAGACAGTATTAAGCAACAGACATTTACAGATTATGAACTGATAGTGGTATGTGATAGTTGCGTTGATAACACTGAAGAAGTAGCAAAGGAATATGGCGCAAGGACGTTTACAGTTCAAAATCATTGTGATGGACCTACACGCAATAAGGGTATAGAGGAAGCACAAGGCGATTATATCCTTTTCATGGATGATGATGATTGGTGGTTGCACGAATATGTATTAACTCAACTAGACGAGAAACTGAGACATGAGAAGGAACCGGATATATTATGTTTCAGCTTTATATTCAAAGGTTGGATGTATGCAAGTCCATTAGCTAATCGTGGTAGGCATTGGGTAGCTACTTGGAGTAAATGCTGGAAGAGAAAGTGTATTGGCGAATCAAGGTTTTCAGATGCTCATTCAGTAAGTGATGTGCAGTTCCATAATCAGATGTTTAAGAAGGATTTGAGAGTAGTAGATTGGGATATGCCTATGTACTACTATAATTTCATGAGAGAAGGAAGTCAGACTGAAATAGACAGGAGGAAGTGATGGCAAAGTATCTAATTCATGCATATCCGAAACGAATGTGGTATGTAAATGAATTTATGATTCCGGCAATGCTAAAGCAGGGTATCAAGGAAGAGGATATCGACGTATATAATGATGAGAAAGGCGAGGGTAATCTCAGAGCCTGCATGAATGCCTTTGGAAGTGTTCCTAATGATGATGGTGGGACATGGCATTTACAGGATGATGTTCTTATATGTAAAGATTTTAAAGAACGAACCGAATGGTATGATAACGGTCTGGTGTGCGGTTTTAGTTCTTTGAAATATGATGGCGACATAGCAGAAAAGAAAGGAGCTGTTCCACGAGAAAAAATGTGGTTCAGTTTTCCTTGTATTAGGATACCTAATAAGTGGGCACGAGAGTGTTCTAATTGGGTATTGAAGTATATTATAGGCAATCCGGTATATGAGCGGTTTTGGAAAGATGGTGTGAACGATGATTGGGCATTTAGAACATACCTAGGTCAGTTTCATAAAGATTGCGTGGCACTTAATATCATGCCTTGTCTGGTAAATCATGTTGACTATCTTATAGGCGGAGGAAGCGGTAAGCGTAATCGGAAGCATCCGGTAACAGCTCAATATTGGACAGATAATGATTTGGTGGAGGAGTTAGAGAAATGCCTGTCAGAAAGGTAAAGGGAGGCTATCGGTGGGGTAGCAAAGGCAAGGTATATAAGAGTAAGGCAAAAGCCACAAGGCAAGGAAGAGCAATTAAAGCAAGTCAGAATAGAAAAAGGAAATAATTGTTTATTTTAGATTTAAGTTATGTTATAATAAAGACAGAGGTAGAAAGCGATGTCATTATGGTCAAGTATAGTATCTAAATTAAAGGAGATTTTAAAAAAGATGGTAGGAAGCAGAACCATTGAACAAACATTACATATCGCGCCTATTATGTCATCGCAGATGGAACATGCGATAGAGAAGTGGAGTGATATGTATAAAGGACAGGCTCCTTGGTTAAAAGAACCAACATTTGGCGACCCTGTTCGTATCGTATCTTTAGGACTGCCTTCACTGATAGCAAGTGAAAAGGCAAGAACAGCATTACTTGAATTTCAGTCAGAAATAACAACCCCCACAAAAGAAGTAGAAGTAGAAAATCCTAATTACAAAGAGCCTGAGCCTGATGAGTTTGGTAATATAATGCCTACCTTTGAGCCTAAGGTTATTATTGAAGATAAGCCGGTTACCACCACGGATAGGGCAGAGTATTTGAATGAGCAGTATAAGAAGCTTAAGAAACAGCTCCGTAAGCAAATTGAGTACGGTATTGCTAAAGGAGGACTGGTTATTAAGCCTTATCTTGTAGCTAATCAGGTTGACGATAAAGACACTGATTGGCAGATGGAGTTTGATTTTATTCAGGCAGATGCGTTCTATCCATTAGCATTCGATGCGGCGGGACAGATTACAGAAGCGGCATTTATTCAGACTCAGGTAGAAAAAGACATTGTATTTAGAAGACTTGAGTATCATAAATGGCAGAACAATAAGGTAACCATTATCAATAAAGCCTTCAAATCCACTAATTCAGCTAACCAGCAAGGCGATATGACAGGCTTAGACCTTGGACAGGAAGTACCGTTGTCAAGTGTAAGTGCTTGGAAGGATTTGCAGGACAAGGTTGAGATAAAGAACATTCAGAAACCACTGTTTGCTTATTTTAAGATGCCTGAGGCTAATACAGTAGACCCGAGTTCTCCTCTTGGAGTAAGTGGTTATAGTAGGGCAGTAGACTTGATTAAGGACGCTGATTATCAGTATAGTAGACTATTGTGGGAATATGAAGCTGGTGAGATGGCTATAGATATTGACCGTGATGCTATGGCGTTCAAAGAAGGACCTAAAGGCGAGATGCATACAGTTCCAAACCATATGCAAGCAAGACTGTTCCGAAAGGTAGACTTAGGCGAAGCAGATACATATCAACCTTACGCTCCCGGACTACGTGACACATCATTTATTCAGGGTCTTAATGCTATACTTATGAGAATAGAAGATGTAGTTGGTTTGAGTAGGGGTACATTGTCAGATGTTACTTCCGAAGCAAGAACAGCTACAGAGATTAAGATACTTAAGCAGAGAAGTTATCAGACAAATGCAGATATTCAGCAGGCAATAGAGGATTGTTTGAAGGATGTTATTTATATAATGAATGCTTATTGTGATTTGTATGAAATAACTAAATCCGGCGAATACGATGTAAATTTTGAATGGGATGATAGTATTATAGTAGATGTAGATACTGAGCTTGGTAAGCATATAACATTGCTACAGAACGGACTTACAAGTAAGACAGAAGTTCGTATGTGGTACTTCGGTGAGACAGAGCGTCAGGCACAGGAAGCACTGATGAAGATAAACGAAGAATCCGTAGAAGATATGGAAAGCGAATTGATAATGGAATCAAATAAAGGTAATAAACCTACAATGAAAGGAGCTCAGAAATGAAACTAAAGGATTTTTTAGCAGGATTGACAAGTACCAATATCCAGGTAACTCTTACAGATTTGAATTCGGGTAATGAAATCGTAACATTCAAAGCTTCCGGATATGCCAGCTTAGATGATACGATAGAGGACAGAGAGGTAAAGCAGTGGTCAATAGCTAGCGTGACAACCATAAAGGTTGTACTCGGCGATGTTGTAACCACTGAACCATGATATAGGAGGTGCGTATGATTAAGGTAACAGAATGTATCAATACTGATACGGATGGTAATTCTTATAGGATTTCAGCATTTGCGGATACCAAATCCGAGGTAACAAGTGACGCTGAATTTGTAGGTTTACCTGCAGGAGCTACAATTGAAATAGGTAGTGATTTGATAACAGCCGCTGGTGAGCTTGCATTTATGAAATCAGATGGTACTTGGAATTGGTTAGGATAAGGAGGTGAGTATCAATGGCATTAACTCCTATTCAAGCAATAGCTGTTGCGAAAGGCTATACAGATGAAACAGTTATTGGTGGAGGCGCTATAAAAGGCAAGAATTGTGTTGTTGATAGCATAGAGAATATAACCGGCGGACATAGGGTTAATTTCAAATGGACACTTGACGATGGCACTGAAAAGACTGGTTATATGGATGTTTTAGACGGCGCTCCCGGACAGGACGGTGCTGACGGTCTTGGAATCAAATCGGTGGCGGTTGACGCATCAAACCATCTTGTTGTCACTTATGATGATGATACCACGCATGATGCCGGAGAGATTCAGGGCGGTGGTGAGAGTAGCGATATTCCGTCTTACTATCAGACCGAGTTTGCAACCACAAAGGCAAGTGTGGAAAATCATAGCACGAATGATTCTTACAATATTCTTGCTATGTTCGATTTACATTTCTCGTCAGAGGGAAGTAATTATTATGAATCGCAGCTTCGCACTCCGCTCTTTACTACTATCAGAGCATTAAAGAAGTTTGCGGCAGAAGTACCCACGGATATGATTCTGTTGGGTGGCGATTATATGCAGATGCCGGATGATAACACTAAAGAGATGGGAATTTCTAATCTTGCGGAGATCAATCAAACATTTGATGAAATCGGCACTCCTTTTTTCCCGATTGAGGGCAATCACGAAGCAAACTATAAGGGTGATGGAACTGGTTCGGGATTAACGCAAGACGAAGTTTACCGCTATCTTGTAAAGAAGTGGGTAGGGCGTAACGGAGTAAAGAAAGTATCGACAAGCACGTTTTATCGCATGGACGATGTAAACGGCGTTTGTCATGTATTTGTATCAACCTTTACCGAGTACGCAACAAGTGCGGCGATAACCGCAGACTTCGCTTCTGTTGTTGCGGCAAACACGAACAATTATCCGTATATCATATATAATCACTTCGGTAATAAGGCGGATGGCGTTGAAGATGGTGTAAAAACTTCAATAGATTATATCAGAAACACGCTTGGTAAAACAATCATTGCATGGATCAGCGGACACCGCCATTATGATTGGGTACGTGTGTATAACAACACGCTAGTAGTGACGCTCCTTAATTCGGGGTATTGGATGAGTGTAGAAGGTCAGGATGGACAGACTTATTCAAAGACCGCCAATACATCTTCGGAAAGTGTCTTTTCGGTATTAACGTTTGTACCTACAACGGGAAAACTTTTTGTTACTCGCTTCGGAGCCGGAGTCGATATGGAATGCAATTACAATACCACAAGTGGCGCGGTTGGTAGAGTTGGTTATACACCTACACCGACAACCTATACGGTAACGCAGACATTGAGTGGCGCGGTTTCGTCAAGCAATTCCTCGTCAAGTGCAAGCGGTGGAGATTCATATACTACAACGTTAAGCGTTCCTGATGCTCATTTTACCTTCGGAACTGTTACAGTAACGATGGGCGGCGTGGATATTACATCGACAGCTTACGATTCTACCACGCACGTTGTATCAATCGCTTCGGTATCCGGCGATATAATAATCACAGCAACCGCAACAAATGATTATCCGTGGACGGTAGTAGATGCAACCGTAGCACAGCATAATAGTAGCGCACAGTGTACCTATGAAAAGTCAGGGAATAATATTAGCGAAACGGTTACGCTTGCAAATTCAGGACTTAATATAACGGCAGATTTAAAGCAATCTATTACAACCGAAACAAAAATCAAAGTATCCGCTGACAATGTAAACTATACCTATCAGAGCAACGAAAAAATATTGCCGTTAGCTGTTGAGTTATATAATAACAACAATACAAGATTAGGCACTTGCGGAATTGTTAATCCCAATACAACCGCAAGGCTTGAAGATTTGACAACGGGAATAACCGTTTCAATTAGTTGGATAACAAACTATCAGACTACCACAAAAATGCGTGTCGTTATGAGAACTGACACAACAGCCGAACTCGCGGATTTACCCGCAAGCGTTTCGTTAGAAAATTTGCGCATAGAGCTAACAACATAAATGTGTACGTAATCCCATAATATCAACAGAAACTCAACAGTTTCAGCAACGGAAACTGACATACAATTATACTGCGGGAGGTAAAATACCCGCAGTATAATTGGAGGTGAGGAAATGGTTGTCGCATTGAGCATAGTTCTTGGCTTTCATATAGGCTTCTGGACAGCGGTATTATGGAAAGACCGCAACAAAGAGAAGGGGTGACCATATGGCTACAAGAAGAGAATATTGCGCTATTATAGAGCGAATGTACGACACGCACGGCGTATATGTCGGCGGGGCGAACGGTAAAGCTCTTGTTAGAGATTGTAAGTGTACTGTAACATTGCCGAATTCGTAAAGATGATGATAATTAGAGCATAATTAAGTAATACAAAATATCTGTAGAAAG
>Ga0310786_10000544_pt1 | contig 61358 bp, 36 predicted proteins | sample AusTroGonzalo_MG_FD_203881 | JGI IMG/M metagenome (GOLD analysis project Ga0310786, IMG submission 203881) | Bovine rumen microbial communities from tropical cattle in Woodstock, Queensland, Australia - Gonzalo_03 (v2) (version 2) | ecosystem: Host-associated > Mammals > Digestive system >...
GTATTGCTGGAAGCCGGCATTGCAGGTGGATTTGAGTTCAAGGCAACAGTGAGCCTCGGGATCGCCAACTACACCTACGGCATTATGCTGCACAAGGAATATACCAAGAACTCGGATGCCATCTGGTACACCAACACGGGTACTATCTACGCAAGCACGACAACCCTGCCTTGGGACTTCACGACCGATGGTGCATCCGAGAACGGCACACGTTGCGGTATTCACACTGACGCAACCGGCGAATACGAGTTTACCGTTTCGTTCGGCACAGGTAAACCGATGGTGAACGTAACATACCCTGTATCCGTAAACGACTGGCGATTGGTATATAAAGACCGTGCGGCTTGGTCGGGCAGCAAGCATGACGCAAGTTGGTTCCATGCATCACGCGTCATCAAGGCTACAGCAAATGCGGTAGATACCGTTTCGTTCTACATCAACAAAGCCGACAGCGCCAGTGCGACAGTAGAGTTGCAGAAGTGTACGGCTATCAATCCTTCCACCGGAGCACAGACATGGACGAAGCAAAGCGATGTTTCGCTAAGCAGTATTCCCAGCACAGGCATCTACAACTTCCGCGTTGTGCAAAACGAAAGCAAGGTTGCTTCGGCTGCGTCTGTCGGAGGGTATGTAGGCAACTTCTACATCCGTACGGATGCATCGGACGGCGGCTGGTCGAACTATAAGACTTCCGGCACGAACACGATGACCTACTCAGAGTACTCACTCACGCACGGCGGCAAATTCGGTCCGTACTCACACTACTTTATGCGCTACGTCAACCAAGGTCAGAACATCAAGTTCTGTATCGCCAACGACTACAGCCCCTGCCTGACGGAATACTTCGAGGACGATGATTATACCGACGAGTGGATCGAGGCTAACGGCAATGTGCGCTTCATGTGGTACTACGAATCGAACAAAACCGGCCGCGCATACATCAGCGGATCGTCCATCGTCTCCGACCGATTCCTTGTACTGGAAGGTGATGACAAGATGTTCAACGAAGCCGGAACAGCTCTGACCACTGCCGCAGGCGGAAAAGTTACGGGACTGAACGAATATGAGATGAACTTCACCGACGACCAGAACTGGATCTACGAAGCCACCGTGAAAGCTAAACCGGGTGCGCGCATCAAACTGACAGCGAAGTTCAACGACGAAATCCAGTACTTCTACGGCAAAGAAGGTGCCCGTTCGACCGAGACGACCGACCTGCTGTTAGGAGGTTCGGATACGGAAAAATACAAAATCCGTATAGTCTATGACTTCAAGACCAACCGTCTGATGAAAGCCTTCATGCCGGATGGCGCTATCAACACCGATCTTGAGATTAACGCCGACCTGATGATTGTGCGCGAGGCACAAGGCGACGCACAGCAGATCACATTCGGCGCCAATGGTGCGCTATCTGAAGTTAAGACCGTGTATGGCGCTATGAAATTCAACAAGTATAATGTCAACAACAAATCGAAAGAGGGCGGACATGGCAACTTAGGATGGAGCCGGTACAAACGCGACTTGTTCTACATCTCGTTCCCGTTCGATGTCAAACTCAGCGACGTCTTCGGCTTCGGTACGTACGGCACACACTGGATCATCGAATACTACGATGGTAAAGAGCGCGCAGCGAACGGCTTCTGGGCTGAGACGGAAACGTTCTGGAAGTTCGTAATGCCGTCACAACGTAGCAGTTTCACGATGAAGGCAAATGAGGGTTATATCCTCGCTCTCGACCTCGATGAGATGACCGAGAGCTCGTCTATCTGGAACAATGACGTACAAGATGTGTACGTTTACTTCCCGTCCAACGGAAATGTTAACGATATAGAAGCGACCAACAAGTTAGTCACCATTGACCAAACAGGTTACGAGTGCACCATTGGCCCGCGCTTCGATGGAGGCGATGACCGCACAAAGAAAGATAGTTACTGGCATTGTATCGGTGTACCAGGCTTCGCTAATTACAATCGAGACCTGACGGTAACAAACGGCGGTGCAACGATTGACTGGAGTGATGACGACGGAACGATTGACTGGAGTACGGCAAGTTTCCCGTACTTGTACGAATGGAATTCAACGGATAACTCGCTGTCAGTAACGACCTCTGCCACATTCGCATTCAAGCCGATGTACTCCTATATGGTACAATATGCCGGAGCATCCATCTACTGGTCGCAAATCAACTCCACACCTTCCGGTGTTGTGGCACGCCAGAAAGATGCACCGACAAACATTGAATTCCGCTTGGAGTTGCAGCAAGGTGAGCAGAAAGCCGACCAAGCTTTCGTACGTCTGACTGACGACGAGTTTGTCACAACAGGCTACGACTTCAATTACGACCTGAGCAAGGAGTTCAACGGCGGCAAGGCGAACATCTATACGATGATCACCTCTGTCACCGACAACCAGGCCTCGCTCACCGAGGCAGCCGGTAATGTGTTGCCGATGTCGGAGCAGACAACCGTTGTGCCGGTAGGCGTGAAGATCACCACGGACGGTGACTACACATTCTCTATCCCAGAGGGCACAGAGGGCGTAGGCGTAACACTGCTTGATACCGAGACCGGCATCCGCACCAGCCTGAGTGCACTGGATTATACCGTTTCGCTCGAAGCCGGTACGTACAACGACCGCTTCCTGTTGGAGATATCACCGATACAGCATATAGCGACGGATGTCGAGAGCACAGGTAACGACGCCATGAATGGCGTGCGCAAACTGCTGATTGACGGATTGCTGTACATCGTACGCGATGGAAAGATGTATGACGCACGCGGAGCCCGCGTAGAGTAATTTTATGGTAATAGTGATTGTTTAACTTTAAATGAGATTACGATTATGAAGACCATGAAATATATGACAACGATCCTGGTAGCAAGCTTACTGATGATTAGCATGCACATGAATGCCACATTCAAATATCTGCCCATGCAATCTACCTCCGCCATGCAGGCGACAGGCAGCATGCACCAGACCAAAGTGACTGCTGTAGATGCACCACAAACTCAATACACTTATCTGCAGATGCAATCAACATCTATAATGATGGAAACAGGAGAGATTCCTACCCCATTTTCAGACGAGGAAGAGGGGAACGGCCCCAAAGGTAACCTGCGCCGCGGGTTCGACCACGGCGCAGAGTCCGGGCAGTCGGATGAGTCCCCCATCGGCGAACCGTGGATACTGCTGCTGTTCGCTGCCGCTACTGCCGCGACGATTGCCTTGCGCAATCGCCGCAGCACAGCGGAAGCGACCTCTTGCTGAAGGATATGAGTCGGTGATAAATTGTCACCAATTGAACAAAACCAACTGCTTACAAATTGTAAGCACTTTATGAAAATCAAATAGTTACATTCTGTTTGTAAACAAAAACACTATAATATGGCTATACACGATTTGGTTAAAGCTTTCGATGATGCCAAGATTCGCGTCTTATGGGATGATGTCGTTGAGAAGTGGTACTTTTCCATTGTAGATGTTATAGGAGTTCTCACTGAACAGCAGACATCACGTGGCGCAAGCACATATTGGGCTGTTCTTAGGAAACGTCTTGCTGATGAAGGAGCAAATGAACTGCTTACAAATTGTAAGCGGTTGAAATTACCAGCTGCTGATGGGAAAATGAGAGAAACGGATGTTGCTGATTTAGAGAGCACATTACGAATCATACAGTCTATACCATCCAAGAAAGCTGAGCCTATCAAACAATGGTTGGCACGTGTAGGTAGCGAGCGATTCTATCAGATGCAAGACCCCGAGCGAAGCATCGAGCAAGCTATCAAAGACTATACACGCCTCGGGTATTCGGAAAGTTGGATCAACCAGCGCATCAAGACCATAGAGATACGCAAAGGGCTGACTGACGAATGGAAACGTAGCGGATTGACAGAAGAAAAGCATTTCGCAGCCCTTACTGACCTAATGAGCAAGATCTGGAGCGGAATGACTACACGCGAGTATAAGGAATACAAAGGACTGACAAGTCAGAACCTGCGCGACAACATGACGAATATGGAATTACTGCTTAATGCCCTCGCAGAGCAGACTGCTACTGACCTGAGCCGTGAGCGCCAAACACAAGGCATCGTCGAGGCTGTCGGTGCAGCCAAAGACGGGGCAGAGGTCGCACGCAACGCACGGGCAGATGTGGAGCACCGCTTGGGGCACTCGGTCATATCTAACCAGCGGGCTATAGATCATATCAAGCCAAAAGATGAACTACCTTTTGAGAAATAACAAACAATAACAACATACAATAATCATTTATGAAAAAGAGAACATTACATTACCTGTTCTTCGCGATAGTCGCGGGGATAGGGCTGGCGGGCTGCAAAGCTGATGTCGATCTGAAAGACGTGAACATTGACAGCAAGCTGAAGGCAAAACTCAGTCTGCCACTCGGCGAACTGACAACATCGTTCGCAAACATGATGGGAGCGTTCGGCGAGGAAGCCGACATCCACATCAATGAGGATGGACTATTGGAAATGACCATCGACGAGCACCACGAGCGCGAGTTCCACAAGATCGAACTCGCCAACTACGCCGGTGTATATGACGATGACATAATGATTCCGGGAGGTGTGTCAAAGATCAACAAAGGCGTCGCCACGCCGCTGGAGTTCCCGCTGACGATCTCGTTCAACAAAGGTATGAACTCCGACCTGGACAACGAGCGCATCGACAGTGTGGTAATCGAGAAAGCACTGTTCACCACACGCATCAGCGCCGTGGGACTCGGCATCACAGATGACGACATCGATAAGGTGGTCATCCGGCTCGGTAGCCAGTTCCGCCGCACAGAGATGGAGAAAGAGCTCACGGGATTCCATCTGAATACCGATGTGGATGTAGAGATTGACAACTTCACGCTCGTGATGATGAAAGACCCGACCCTGCCGCCCGGAAAGGAGAACATACTCATCCCGGCTACCGCAGGTATCACGTTCATCATCACCCTGAAGACAGGCGAAGACGTAGTTGTAACATCCGCCTCGGGCTTCCACTTCAATTTCAAGGTAGAGATGATGTCCTACGACGCAGTGTACGGCTATTTCGAGCCCAGCGACCAGACGCGTGACGAGAGCTCAGTGGAAGTGCCTATCAAGTTGCCAGGCGACTACCCGTTCGTTATGCCAGCCAAGGATCCGGAGATAACAATGACGTTTACCTACGGCATAGCTATGCCGCTGCAGACGTACTTCTACTACATCCGAGCAATCCACCCGAAAGACGAGTACACATCAGCACTCTGGAACGGCAGCGAGACAACCACCGCTCCGCTGAATAACATGGTTCCGCTGGATTCGCCGTACGACACCAGCGTGAAGAGCGTAGTGCTACTGAACAAGCAAACCACCAACGGCGCTATTGACCGGTTCTTTGAGAAGGAAGTAACTGACATGGCATACAAGTACGAATTGCAGATCAACCATGGCGAAGCCACGGCAAAGGGCATCAAGCAGTTCCGTATGACCAAGAACACGCAGTTCGTGCTTGACTTCCACTTCAAGATGCCGTTTAACTTCAAGCCCGGCCTGGATGCCACCTACGCCGATACGATCAAAGACGTATCGCTGGAGAAAGCCTCACTCGACTCGATAGCGAAGATGACCAACGGCTTCATCAAGGAGATCGGTCCGGCTGACGCCGCACTGTATCTGGTATTCACCAACGAGATACCCGTCGAGCTGCTGCTGGATATGCAGTTCCTCGATGAGAACAACAAGGTGCTGGAGCTCTCGCAAAAGCCGCTGAAGGACATCCAGGTTGCCAGTGCGAACATGAAGAGCTTGACAGATATCACGGCCACAAAGAGCACTGCGGTGGTAGGCATTAAGACCGAGGACTTCGAGAAACTGTCGAAGACGCGCGCGATGCGCTTCCTGATGCACATGGGCGATGAGGTTAAGGAGTCAGCATTCCCTGCAAACAAGAAGTTGTCGATCAAGGTTGGCGTGACTGCCGACGTGCAAGCCACACTTAATCTGGAACTCGGCAACATAAACAACAAATAACAACAGGAGGACTGAATAATGAAACATCTATTTCGTTCCATCGCAGTAAGCGTCGCCCTCCTCACGGGCAGCATGGCGCTCACGGCACAGGAGGTAAACACCCTCTACTTCCTCGAGAATGCGCCAATGCGTAGTCATTTCAACCCCGCCCTGATGCCAGTGAGCAGCGGATATATCGTATTCACGCCGCTGGGTTACACCAGCCTGTGGGTTGGTAACAACTCCATGGCGCTACATGACTACATCTATACCAAGAACGGCAAGACCATCACCGCGCTGAACCAAAGTGAGACAGGTAAGTTCCTGAACAAACTGCACACGAACAACCTGAACAACCTGGATATGACCACCACGATCCTCGGCTTCGGTGCACGTACCAAGAAAGGTGGGTACTTCCACGGAGGCATCTACCTGCGTGCCGATGCCGGACTGAATATCCCCAAGAGTATCGCCAAGACCTTCATCAGCGATGAGTTTATAGGCATCGACCTGACAAAGCCGCTGACAATGTCGGGTCTGAGTCTGTCAGCGCAGGCGTACATGGAGGTATCAGGCGGTTACACCCGTCCGCTGAATGATGAGTGGACGATCGGCGGTAAGCTGAAGTTCCTCGTAGGTCTGGCTAATGCGAACATCAACATCAACAAGTTCACCTTCAGCACGACGGACAAAGGCGCTGAAGCACATATCAACATGCAGGGCGACCTGGGTATCGCCACGTTCGGCGGACTCGATCCCGCAGCCCTGCTGCCCGCTCAAGGTGAGGGACTGATAGAGAACTTCGACAAACGCATGTCAGCGTTCACCGCACCGCTCAAGAGCGGCAATATCATGTCGATCATCCGCCCGGCAGGCTACGGTGCTGCTATCGACTTCGGTTTTACATACAAGCCTATCAAGTACCTGCAGATCTCCGCTGCCATCAACGACCTCGGCTTCATCTATTGGACGAATGCCGTCAAGGGTAAGGTGAAGGGCGACATGGCATTCAACGGTGTAGGTACGATCGAGCTCAAGACCGATGAAAACGGCAAGATCAACACCGAGGCTATCGGCAACCAGATCAGCGAGAACCTGCGGAACTACGTCAACTCCCTCGAAACGGAAGCCGGCGCCGGCGGCTACGCACGTATGACACGCGCGCGGTTAAATATAGGTATAGACGGTTTGTTCTGGGAGAACCGCGTGGGTGTAGCCCTGCTCTCGCAGACGAAGCTCTATAACTACAAGCTGTACGAGGAACTGACTATCGGCGGATTCTTCCGTCCGGTGAACTGGTTCAACATCGCAGCCAGTTACTCGCTCATTAACGGTCACGGCGGCAACATCGGCGTAGGTTTGGGCTTTGCGCCATACGACGGTATCATGCTCACGCTGGCTACGGACTTTGTTCCCTGCTCGTACGCTGACATGAGCGCTTTCACCAACAGCTCCAAGCCGCAGTATTACCTGCCGTACAAGACTCCGGGTGTGAACGTAGCCTTCGGCTTCGCTATCGTCTGGGGCACGAACAAGAAGTACGACGCCGACAAGGATGGCGTGCTCGACAACCTCGACATGTGTCCCAAGACGCCGCGTAACATCCGCGTGGATGCCTTCGGCTGTCCGGCCGACACCGACGGCGACGGAGTACCTGACTACATCGACGAGTGCGCCAGCACTCCGAAAGAGGCATACGGCTTAGTCGATGCCTCCGGCTGTAACAAAGACAGCGACCTTGACGGTGTGCCCGACTATATGGATCTCTGCCCCGATACGCCGGAAGAAGCCCGCACCTCGGTGGACGAGAATGGCTGTACACGCGACACCGATAAGGACGGCGTGCCTGACTACCGTGACGACTGCCCGAACACCCTGCCCGAAGCTGCAGCATACGTCGATGAGAATGGCTGCGACAAGGATAGCGACGGCGACGGCGTGCCTGACTACCTCGACAAGTGCCCGAACACCCCGCAAGAGGCATTCAACTACCTCAACGAGCACGGTTGCCCGCTCGACCTCGATGAGGACGGCGTGCCCGACTACCTCGACAAGTGCCCGCGCACGGTTTATGCCGCACGTCAGCATGTGGATAGTTGCGGTTGTGACAAGGATACCGACCTCGACGGCGTGCCCGACTACCTCGACGAATGTCCGTACGTACCGGGCGTGAAAGAGAACAAGGGCTGTCCGCAAGTCAAACGTGCCGTAACGAACATCCTGAAGAAAGCTATGACCGGTATCCAATTCGAGACCGGTAAGGCTACGATCCTCAAGAAGTCGTACCCGATCCTCGACGAAGTAGTCAAGGTATTCGAAGAGAATCCGGACTATATCATTGAGGTACAAGGCCATACGGATAATGTAGGTAAGGCTGACGTGAATATGACATTGTCAGACAAACGTGCACACGCCGTACGCGACTACATCATCAAGAAAGGTATCGATGCGTCACGTATCACAGCACACGGCTACGGCAGCACCGTGCCTATCGCAGACAACAACACGAAGGCCGGACGCGCTAAGAACCGCCGCGTAGAGTTCAAGATCACCTTCGAGGAAGTGAACTACGAGATCATCAACGACCGTAACCCTGATGCCGTGCAGCCCGCAGACTCCACTGCGGCTGCCCCGGCTACAGCACCACAGAACTAAAAAATATTGTTAAACCATAAAAACCTCTCAATCGGCATAGAGGGTCTCCATCCTCGGGGCGAGCGCTAACGTAGTGCGCTCGAACCGAAGAGTGGAGGCATAGGGAGCCCCGATGAGCGCGGTGCGCTCAGCCAGTGCGACCTATTGCCGAACACGAATGGGAAGAGCATTTGAATATCGCAAAGCGACAAAACTCAAACGTTGGGGTCATATGGCCCGTACATTTACCAAACTTGGCAAGGAGATCACCATCGCAGCCCGTGAGGGCGGTCCGGATCCGGACAGCAACCCGCGTCTGCGTACGTTGATCCAGCAGTGCAAGAAGGAGAACATGCCGAAGGACAACATCGATCGCGCTATCAAGAAGGCGACCGATAAGTCTTACGAAGGCTACAAGGAGATCAACTACGAAGGCTACGGTCCGCATGGCATAGCGATCTTCGTGGAGACCGCTACGGACAACAACATGCGTACCGTGGCGAACATCCGCTCATACTTCACCAAGCACGGCGGCACACTCGGCACACAGGGCTCGCTGCAGTTCCTGTTCGACAGGAAAGCATGCTTCACCGTCACGATGAAGGACGGCATTGATCTGGACGAACTGGAGCTCGAGCTCATAGACTTCGGCGTCGAGGAACTTGGCGTAGATGAGGAGGAGAACACCATCGTACTCTACTCGGACTTCGACCAGGCGTCAGCATTGCAGAAGTACCTCGAAGACAACGGATTCGAGATTCAGTCGTGCGAGTTCGTTCGTATTCCGAACGACACGAAGACACTGACCGACGAACAGCGCGAGTCCGTACAGAAACTCATCGACCGCATCGAGGAAGATGAGGATGTACAGAATGTATTCACTAATCTGGCTGATTGATCAAATAATCTGATTGCTGAATGCTGATTACTGAATACTTTCAATTAAGCGAGCGTCAGGCTGAGCAGTTTGCTCAGCTTGATGCTCTTTACCGTGACTGGAACGCGAAGATCAATGTCATATCCCGAAAGGATATCGACAACCTGTACGAACACCACGTGCTGCACTCACTGGCAATAGCGAAGTTCATCCGCTTCAGCGCAGGCACAACCATCATGGATATCGGTACAGGCGGAGGCTTCCCCGGTATACCGCTGGCTATACTCTACCCCGACTGCCGGTTCGTGCTCGTGGACTCCATCGGCAAGAAGATCAAGGTAGCCTCAGCCGTTGCCGAAGCGTTGGGACTGACGAACGTCGAGTGTATACAGGAGCGCGCCGAGGACGAGAAACGACTGTTCGACTTCGTGGTCAGCCGCGCCGTGATGCCCCTGCCCGATCTGGTAAAACTCGTGCGGAAGAATATCCGTCACGCAGGGCAGCACAACGCTCTGCCAAACGGGCTGATAGCCCTCAAAGGCGGCGGGCTGGATGCCGAGACTGCGCCCTACAAGCGTATCGTAGAGGCGACCCCAGTCAGCAACTGGTTCCCGCAAGAGTGGTTCAAAGGAAAACATGTAATCTACTTACCACTATGATTATCAATAGTTTTGTGTGCAACCCGTATATGCAGAATACGTACGTTGCGCATCTGCCGGAGCGGAAGGAGTGCCTGATCATCGATGCCGGCATGTATGAGCCGGGAGAAGAGCAAGCCGTGAGCGACTACATCCGTCAGCAGCAGTTGACGGTAGCGGCTGTGCTGATCACGCACGCGCACCCCGATCATGTGTGCGGATTGAAGTGGATCAAGCAGACCTACCCTGAGGCACAGATTGTGGACTACGGTTATCTGAAGCGCCTGACGGGGGAACATGAGCCTGAGTTGCACTATGCGGATATGACGATCCGTTGTCTCTATACACCCGGACACAAGGAGGATTGCGTATGCTACTACCTGCCGGACTACAGTGTTTTGTTCTCGGGCGACACGCTGTTCAGGCAGTCCGTCGGCCGCACCGATCTGCCTGGCGGCGACTACACCACGCTCATTGAGTCGCTGCATTACCTGATGCAACTGCCGGAACAGACGAAGGTCTATCCCGGACATAGCGAGCCCACGAGCATCGGTTATGAGCAACGGTTTAATCCGTTTCTGTAGCCTACCTGCGGACACGCAGATAGAGTACGAATGCAATAATCAGGAAGATAATATTCGGTAGCCAGACGCTCATGAACGGCGACATCACGCCGCTGACCGAGAAGGTCGTACTGACGGTAGAGAACAAGATATACAAGGCTGTCAAGGTGATACCTATACCCAGATTCTTACCCATGCCGCCACGCACTTTCTTGCTGGAGAGCGTCACGCCGAGCAAGGTCATGATGAACGCGCCGAGCGGCCCTGCGAAACGCGTGTACCACTCCGTTTCAAAAGCTTTGACATTACCTGCTCCGCGCTCGCGGAGTTTTTGTATATAGTTATACAGTTCCGGATTCGTCATCTGTTGCGCCTGTTCGGCAGTGATGAACAGTTCTTCGGGCAGGATTGGTATGATCGTATCCATCGTCTGCCCCTGCACGAGCGTCTCGCGCATACCCTCAAACCGGCGTTCGGTATAGTTCTCCAGACGCCATGAGTAATCCTTGACGTGACGGATGCGTTCAGCAACTATTCGCTGCGTGAGCGTCTTGCCGTCAAAGTGCTCCAGCGCTGCCCGGTAACCGACACTCGTGCGCATCTGGAAACTCTCGATATACAGCACCGTGCCTTCATCCACCACCATCTGCACGTTACGCATACTCTCGCGGGTGAACTTCTCGACATACTTGTCCGTGAACGTAAGCATCTTCTCCGACGCACGCGGTATAACCCAACCGCCTAAGCCGAACGTGAAGACGAACAGGAACGCAGCCGTCACCAAGTACGGACGCAGGAACCGTTCGTAGCTCACACCGGAGGCAAGGATAGCTATCACCTCGCTGTTACCTGCCATCTTCGAGGTGAAGAAGATCACCGAGATGAAGATGAACAGCTGGCTGAACATATCCAGATAGTACGGGATGAAATTCAGGTAGTAGTCAAACACGATCTCGCGCAGCGCAACCTGATTCTCATAGAAGTCATCGAGTTTTTCCGTGAGGTCGAACACCACGGCGATACTCAGTATGAGTACGATCGACAGAAAGAACGTGCTCAGGAACTTCTTGATGATATACAGGTCTATCTTCTTCAACTACAGTCTTTGTTTTAAGCGTGGCATGAGGTCGGTTTTCCATTGGTGGAAATCACCGGCAAAGATATGCCGGCGTGCCTCACCTACCAGATGGAGGTAGAACGCTACGTTATGAATACTCAGTATCTGCAAGCCTAACATCTCTTGCGCATGAATCAGATGACGTACGTACGCTCGCGTGTACGCATGATCCACGAGCGATGTGCCCGAGGGATCGAGCTCCCTGAAGTCGTCTTCCCACTTCTTGTTGCGGAGGTTCATCACGCCGTTCATGGTGAAGATCATTCCGTTGCGTCCGTTGCGGGTTGGCATCACGCAGTCGAACATATCTACGCCGCGTTCGATCGCCTCGAGGATGTTCCACGGCGTGCCGACACCCATCAGGTAACGGGGTTTATGCTCAGGCAATATATCGTTGACCACCTCAATCATGTCATACATCGTCTGTTCGGGTTCGCCCACCGCCAGGCCGCCTATGGCGTAACCGTCGCGGTCGAGATCGCGCAGACGCTTGGCAGCCTGCTGACGCAGGTCTGCGTACGTACAGCCCTGCACGATAGGGAAGAGATGTTGCTTGTAACCGTACAGGTCTTCCGTGCTGTCGAACCGTGCTATACAACGATCGAGCCAGCGGTGCGTACGCTCCATCGACTGCGTGGCGTACGTCCTGTCTGCCGTCCCAGGACAGCATTCGTCGAATGCCATCATGATGTCCGCGCCTATCTGACGCTGGATGTCCATCACACCTTCCGGTGTGAAAAACAACTTACGTCCGTCAATATGGCTGCTGAACTTCACGCCCTCGTCCGTCATCTTCCTCAAGTCAGTAAGCGAGAATACCTGAAAACCGCCGGAGTCTGTCAGTATAGGATGCGTCCACCCCTCGAACTTATGCAGGCCTCCGGCGCGGTTGAGGATCTCCGTGCCCGGACGCAGGTAGAGGTGGTAGGTGTTACCTAAGATGATCTGCGCATGGATATCGTCCTCCAACTCATGGCGGTGAATACCTTTGACCGAACCGTCCGTGCCGACGGGCATGAAGATAGGCGTCAGTATATCCCCATGATCCGTATGGATCACGCCGGCACGCGGGCCGACGGTCTGGGGAGAGGATTGCAGTTCGAAGAAATTCATGATTCGAGATGTCGATATATCGAGATGTCGATATCCCGATTAGAGTTTGTTGTTCGTTGGGAAGACTATCGCTGGTTTGAAAGACCTCTGCTCCTCGGGCGTCATCAGGGCGTACGCCATGATGATCACCGTATCGCCGACATGCACGAGGTGCGCGGCTGCGCCGTTGATGCAGATGCATCCGCTACCGCGGCGACCGGCGATGACGTAGGTCTCGATCCGTGCGCCGTTGGTGTTGTCCACCACCTGCACGCGCTCGCCGGCGTAGATGTTCGCAGCGTCCATCAGGTCCTGGTCAATAGTTATACTACCTACGTACTCAAGGTTAGCCTCGGTAACCTGCACGCGGTGAATCTTCGATTTGAGTATCTGTAAAAACATATCTGTTGTGTGTCAACGCATATTTTGCGGACGCAAAATTACAAAAATAATCTCACTTATGCAAATTTTTGCAGTATTTTTTATCAATATGCCTGTTTCTGCGTCACTTTTGAAACATCAGTTGGCAGCTTACGGTTTTTTCTTGTTCATGATGCCCTTACCCAGTCCGAACGGCATAACCGTCTGTGCCATCCCGTCCACGATAGCCGCTATGAAGTATGCGGGGAAAGGTTGCATCGGGTCGTAGGAGGCTTTGACGGTGAATGCTTTGGGCTCCTGATCGGGGAAACGCGGGTTCTTGTCAAACAGCACCACCGTAGCAAAGGCATTGATCAGTCCGGATAATGACGACAGTTCTTTGACCGGTCCCTTGTCATCCACATGCAGTCTGAGTGAGTCGTAGCGCATACAGAACGTACCGCCCAAGGTATCTTTATCCCCGTGGCAACGGGTAGATATGCTATGGAAGTTACAGCCTATCTCTACGCCATACAGCGGCTTGGCTATGGATGTGAGGCTGCTGCCCTTGACATTGGTCAGATCGGCATCGAAGGTGAGCGCACAGCGTTCGTTGACCTTCATAGCCGTTGTCACGCGTATATCTCCTCCGCCAGCGAAATGCGTGGTCAGCGCTGCGTGCATCGTGCTGCCCGGAGCATTCACGATGTTCGTGATGCGGGCATTGGTGTGCATCAAGTCCAGATATCCGGCGTGCACGGCATCCGTAGTCATACCTATATGCAACTTACCTAACGCCGCTGTCATGTGATTGATCTGCAGAGGCATCTTGACTGCCGCGAGCGACTGCTGGGGCAGAGGGTAAGGCTGCTTGGGCGGGTAATGGGTGTCGTAGTAGAGATCCACCAGCTGACCGTCTATGCGGAGCGAATCCAGACTGAGCTGTTGCTGCTGCACCATGCGGATGATGTTCAGCGGCGAGGTACTCACCTGCCGGAGTTTGAACTGTGCCCATGTCGTCTCGCACTTACCCATCTTATCGGCGTGCTCCTCTTTCTTGTCGGTGTTACCGCCGGCGATGTCCGTCAGCGTGATGCCACCGGCATCCTCGGTCATCAGACTGCCTATGACAGCGCGGAACAAGCCGTCAGGAGTGGTGTAGTCCACATGCGCGGCACTGATATGATACAGCGAGTCGTTGTAGGTGAGCGTCGTGTCGGCTATGGAGTATCGGATGTCGCGTACCGTCAACGATAGCGAGTCTGCTGACAGACGGGTCTTGTCGTTCTTCTTACGGAGGGCGACAGAGGCATCGCTGATGCTTATCTTACCTATATGCACCACGCGTTTGCGGGCAAGGGTGATCCAGTGTATCGGCGCTACGTGCAGACGCGGTACTGTCAGGTCCACAAATGTCGTGTCACCCGTCAAGGTATCGGGCAGCGCCAGACTGACTGACAAGGTGTCCAACCTTACCGAGCCGTGCAGCAGACGTACCTGCATATCGCTCAGCGTGAGCATCAGTTCGTTCTCGGCTGTCAGACGCGCCAACTGCTTCATCGCCACGCGGCGTGCTATCCGGTCTGCCGTCAGCACCAGCGCAGCGCAGACCACGAGCACTACGGACAGGATGATGATTAGTCTCTTATGTTTCATAGCTTCCATTATTTACCTATACAGAATCGTTCGAAGATCGTATTGAGCACGTCCTGCGATGACACCTCACCGGTTATCTCGCCCAGTGCATCCAGCGCGTCGTGCAGATCTAGCGCTATGAGTTCGCCGCTCAAGCCGTCCTGCAAGCCGTAGCGCACACGCTCCAGGGCATCACCGGCACGGCATAATGCCTCGTAATGACGTGTGTTACTGATCAGCACGCTGTCGCTATGCTGCGTCAGGCGGCTCACCTCCTCTTCTATCCGCGCCATCAGCGGCGCTATGTCGCCGTTCTTCGCACTGATGCTGATCGCTGTTGGCTGTTGGCTGTTGGCTATTGGCTTTTGGCCGCTGATATCTGCCTTATTGTACACGCGCAGCCAGACCTGCCGTTCGCCAATCATACTCTCGTCCACCACGGACTGCGGGTCGGTGCTGTCCAGCAGTTCGATGACTATATGTGCCTTGCGGATCGCTTGCAGGCTACGCTCTATACCGAGCTGTTCGATGGTGTCGGCGGTGGTCTGGATGCCTGCCGTGTCGGTCAGTCGCACCAGCACGCCGCGGATCGTCATGGTGTCCTCCACGGTATCGCGCGTCGTGCCGCGGATGTCGCTCACGATGGCGCGTTCGTCACCCAGCAGCGCGTTCAGCAACGTGGATTTGCCGGCATTCGGTGCGCCGACGATAGCCACCTGCACGCCCTGCTTGATGGCGTTACCCGCCTCAAACGATGCGGTCAGGTTCGCGATCATCGTCTCGGCGTCTTGCAGCACGCCCAGCAGCTGCCTCCGGTCGGCGAACTCCAGCTCCTCGTGGTCGGCGAAGTCGAGTTCCAACTCCAGCAGCGAGGTGAACGTGAGCAGTTTGTCACGCAGCTCGGCGATCCTGCCCGACACGCCGCCACGCAGTTGGCTCAGGGCGATATCTTTCTCCGCGGCGGAGTTGGCGGCTATGAGGTCTGCCACAGCTTCCGACTGCGCCAGATCCATCCTGCCATTCAAGAACGCGCGCTTTGTGAACTCTCCCCTGTCCGCCATCCGCGCGCCGGCATCCACGAGCCAGCGCAACAGCTCCTGCTGGATGAACAGACTGCCGTGGCATGCTATCTCCACCGTGTCCTCGCCCGTGAACGAGTGCGGCGCACGATAGACGGTACATACGACCTCATCCAGCGTTGATTCACCGCGTACGATAGTGCCGTAATGTGCGCTGTGACTAACCGCCTCACGCAGCGGACGACGACCGCGAAACAGACTGTCCGCAACAGCTATGGCATCCTTGCCGCTCACACGGATGACGGCTATGCCTGCCGAACCGTACGCCGTGCCGATGGCACAGATCGTATCTTCCTGTAACAACAATTTACGCATTCTGATAGAATTTTCGCACAAAGATACTATTTTTTTTGCAAATTTGCAAATTTATTTGTATCTTTGCAGCATATTTGATGAATTTTAGTAAAATATCAACGGATTTTGAAGACAACATTACTCGTAGTGGGCAAAACTGTCGGCAATGAATTGCCGAAGATGATCGAGACGTACGTGCAGCGGCTCAGGCATTATATCCCCTTTGACATACAGGTTATTCCCGATCTTCGCAACACCAAGAGTCTGAGCGAAGCGCAACAGAAGCAGCTGGAGGGCGAGGCTATCTTGCGCGCTGTGGAGGGCAGTTTCGTTGTGCTGCTGGATGAGCACGGCAAGGAGTATCGCAGCCTGACGTTCGCCAGCCAACTGCAACAATGGCTGAACTCCTCCACACGCGGGCTGACCTTCGTCATCGGCGGACCGTACGGATTCAGCGAGGCGGTCTATCAGCATGCTGACGCGAAGATCTCCCTCAGTCAGATGACGTTCAGTCATCAGATGATCCGGCTGCTGTTCGTCGAGCAACTCTACCGCGCCATGACGATCCTGCGCGGCGAACCCTATCATCATGAGTGAGGAAAGAAGTCAGAGGTTTTCGTTGATTTTGACATAAAAAAGCAATTATTCAAAAGAAAAGTCCCGAGAAATTTGCAAATTTGGGATTATTTTTGTATCTTTGTAGGCTTTTTGAATTACAACGGGCTATATTGGTTCACGAATTAAGCCCATTAAACGAATTACGAAGAATAAGATATATGAAAAATTTTGTAGAGGAACTGCGCTGGCGCGGGATGTTGCATGACATCATGCCGGGTACAGAGGAGCAGTTGATGAAAGAGCTGACCGTCGCCTACGTGGGCATTGACCCTACGGCGGATAGTCTGCATATAGGTCACCTGTGCGGTATCATGATGCTGCGTCACCTACAGCAGTGCGGGCACAAACCCATCGCACTGATCGGCGGAGCGACAGGTATGATCGGTGATCCGTCGGGCAAGAGTGCCGAGCGGAACCTGCTCACGGAGGAGGTACTACGTCATAACGTAGCCGCCATCCGCGCACAGCTGGAGCATTTCCTTGACTTCAACTCCGACGCACCGAACGCCGCCGAGCTCGTGAACAACTACGACTGGATGAAGGACTACACGTTCCTTGATTTCACGCGTAATATCGGCAAGCTCATCACCGTGAACTATATGATGGCTAAGGACTCCGTCAAGAAGCGCTTCAACGGCGAGTACAGCCAGGGTATGAGCTTCACCGAGTTCACCTACCAGCTGCTGCAAGGCTACGACTTCGTCTATCTGAACGAGCACAAGAACTGCAAGCTCCAGATGGGCGGTTCGGATCAATGGGGCAACATCACCACGGGCACCGACCTGATCAAGAAGATCAGCGGCAACGAGGCGTACGCACTGACCTGCCCGTTGATCACCAAAGCCGACGGCGGCAAGTTCGGAAAGACCGAGTCCGGCAATGTATGGCTGTCGAAGGACTACACCTCGCCGTACAAGTTCTATCAGTTCTGGCTGAACGTGAGCGACGACGATGCCAAGCGATACATCAAGATCTTCACCAGCCTCGGGCGCGAGGAGATTGAAGCGCTCATCGCCGAGCATGAGCAGGCACCGCACCTGCGCACCTTGCAGAAGCGTCTGGCGAAAGAGGTGACGATACTCGTACACAGTGAGGCTGACTACAACGCCGCTGTGGAGGCATCGAACATCCTGTTCGGTAACGCTACCGCCGAGACCTTGCACAAGCTCGATGAGCAGACGTTCCTGCAGGTCTTCGAGGGCGTGGAGCGCTATGACATCAGCCTGGACGAGCTCAAAGCCGGTATCGGGCCGCTCGATCTGCTCGCCGAGAAGACGCAGATCTTCCCCTCCAAAGGCGAGGCACGCAAGATGATCCTGGCCAACGGCTTCTCGATGAACAAAGAGAAGCTCACCGACCCGCAGACGCCGCTCACCGATGCAGCCCTCTTGAACGGCAAGTACCTCCTCTTCCAGAAAGGCAAGAAATCCTACTATCTGGTGATAGCACGATAGTTAAAATGGTTCACTGCGTGAACGTTAAATAGTTAAAATGGTTTCATTCCATGAAACGTTAAATAGTTAGTCATGACAGTTCAACGGTTCGAAGATTTGGTTGTTTGGAAAGAAGCACGTAAGATGTCTAAATACATCTACGCTACCTTCCTGCAAAATCCAGATAGAGGTTTTAGAGACCAAATTCAACGGGCTGCCGTGTCTATAATGAATAATATTGCGGAAGGCTTTGATCGCAGTAAGTTCGCCAAAGACAACAAGCAATTGATTTCGTTTCTAAACATCGCTAACGGTTCGTGCGGTGAAGTAAAGAGCATGTTGTATCTTGCACAGGACTTGGACTACCTCAGTTTTGGCGATGCAGAGTTCTTACGCGATAGATGTTTAAACATCTCTGCTAAACTGAATAACCTGTTGAAGACTTTGCAAAACAACAACGGTCAAAACAATCGCCAAACTATCGACGAAACTATTTAGTTAACGTTTTTCGCCAGAAAAAACCATTTTAACTCTTTAACTATTTAACAATTTTTTGAAAAAAAATTAATTCACTAAATATTAAAATCTATGGCAAAGGAAAACACTCCGACCCCGCACATTGGGGCAAAGTATGGCGAGATCGCCAAGACAATGATCATGGCAGGTGATCCCCTGCGTGCTAAACTGATGGCTGAACGTTATCTCGAGAACCCTGTTCAGATCAACAACGTTCGCGGAATGCTCGGTTACACCGGCACGTACAAAGGCAAACCCGTCACGGTTATGGGACATGGCATGGGTATCGCATCCATCGGTATCTACACCTACGAGCTGTTTAACTTCTACGACGTGGACACGATCATCCGCGTAGGCTCATGCGGCGCACGCCAGGAGTATGTCAAGCTCGGCGATGTCATCATCGCACAGGCTTGCTGCACCGACAGCAACTACGCTCTGCAGTTCCACCTCCCGGGTGACTTCGCACCAATCGGCGACTTCAAGCTCTGCCGTCTGGCTGCTGACGCTGCCGAGAAGTTCGGCTACCGCTACCATGTAGGTAACGTCTTCTCCACCGACGCGTTCTACTGCGAGGATGACCGCAAGGTCAACTGGACGAAGATGGGTGTGCTCGCCGACGAGATGGAAGCTCCGGCTCTGTACATGAACGCTGCCCGCGCAGGCAAGAAAGCCCTGTGTATCTGCACCGTCAGCGACCATCTGATCACCGGTGAGGCTACCTCTGCCGAGGAGCGTCAGACCACCTTCACCAAGATGATGGATGTCGCATTCGACGTTGTCACCAATCTCTAATGGTTAAGATGGTTTTTCTGACGAAAAATGTTAAATAGTTAATATGGTTTTCTCTGCCGAGAAAACGTTAAGTGATTAGTCGTGTTTACCACAAATGTTATCAATTAACGTTTTGATGAAATCAAAACCATTTTAACTCTTTAACTCTTTAACATTTTTGAAACAGAAATGGAAGTTATCAAGACTCCTATAGAAGGTCTGCTCATCATTGAACCCCGGGTGTTTGAGGACGCCCGTGGGTTCTTTGAGGAGACCTACAACGAGCAGCGTTACCGCGACGCGGGTATCGATGTGCGTTTCGTGCAGGACAACCTCTCCGCCTCATGCTACGGTGTGGTGCGTGGTCTGCACTTCCAGCGTCCGCCTTACACGCAGGCGAAACTCGTGTCGTGCATCGTCGGCTCGGTGCTGGACGTGGCAGTCGATCTGCGTAAGGACAGCCCGACCTTCGGACAGCATGTGGCGGTGGAAATCAGTGACAAGAACCATCGTCAGTTCTTCATCCCCAAAGGCTTTGCACACGGGTTCAGCGTGCTGAGCGAACGCGCGCTGTTCAGTTACAAGTGCGACGAGTTCTACCACCCCGAATCGGACGGCGGGATCCAGCTCTCCGATCCTGCGCTGAACATCGACTGGCGTATTCCAGAAGCAGAGCGCATCCTCTCCGACAAAGACACCAAACACCCGCTGTTAGCGGAGTTAAAAGGGTTCACGTTGTGAACGTTAAATAGTTAAGATGGTCGCTGCGCGACGTTATATAATTAGTTATGCGAGTGTAATCTATTAACGTTCTGATGCAATCGAAACCATTTTAACTCTTTAACTCTTTAACATGAAATAGCTTTCATTATGAATATTTTAATCACCGGTGCCAACGGTCAGCTTGGCAATGAGATGCGCATTCTCTCGGCACAGTATCCGCAGCATAACTACCTGTTCAGCGATGTCATTGTTCCTGATGACAGCCCTGTGGCTATCCATCCGCTGGACATCACTGACGAGGCGGCGGTCTGCGGGTTTGTGGGCGAGCACTGTGTGGATCTGATCGTCAACTGCGCGGCGTACACCAATGTCGATAAAGCCGAGCAGGACGAAGCCACAGCCCGCAAGATCAACGCCGATGCCGTAGCTAACCTCGCCCGCAGCGGTGCCAAGGTGATCCATGTGAGCACGGACTACGTCTTCTCCGGCGACGAGCACCTGCCCTGCCGCGAGGATGATCCTGTTGCTCCGCGCACCGCCTACGGCCGCACGAAGCTCGCCGGTGAACAAGCCTTGCTTGCCGAGCAGCCCGATGCGATCATCTTCCGCACAGCGTGGCTGTACTCGGAGTTCGGCACGAACTTCGTGAAGACGATGATCCGTCTGGGGCAGACGAAGCAGGAGATTGGCGTAGTCTATGACCAGATCGGTACGCCCACCTACGCCCTCGACCTCGCTAAGGCGATCTTCGCCGCCATCAATGCCGACACATGGCACGCAGGCATCTACCACTACACCAACGAAGGCGTATGCTCGTGGTACGACTTCACCCTCGCCATCCACGAGATCTACAACATTATCCTTGCACATAGCCATCAGCCCGCCGCCGAGCCTATACGCTGCAAGGTGCGCCCCATACTCAGTGAGGAGTATCAGTACCTCACCCCCCGCCCGCACTACTCCGTGCTCAACAAGGCGAAAGTCCGTCAGACCTTCGGCATCACGATCCCGCACTGGCGCGACTCGCTGATAGCCTGCCTGAGGAACATGTAACACCCCTAAACACCTACTCCCATGAAACACCTGCTCACCATCTTAACTTGCCTACTTCTGTTCGTTTCCTGCACCAAGCAGACCGAGATCACCTCTCCCGACGGCACGTTGCGCGTGGCGTTCGCCCTTACCGATGAGGGAGTGCCGACCTATAGCGTACAGCAGGACGGTCAGACGGTGATTGCCGAGTCGGCGTTAGGGCTCACCTGCGCCGAGCAGGATCTGACACGCGGATTCACGCTACTGGATACCGACACCCGCTACCACCACGACACATGGGAGACCGTCTGGGGTGAAGAGCGCACTATCGATGACACGTTCTGGGAGCTGACCGCGCACCTGCGGCACCGTTCGGGTATCGATATGGATCTTATCTTCCGCGCTTTTGATGACGGTTTTGCGCTGCGCTACTCGTTTCCCGAGCAGGAGACCAAGCAACTGACGATCACCGACGAGGCTACTGAGTACCGCTTCACTGCCGACCATGAGGCGTGGTCGCTGCCGTGGCGAACGGAGTACTACGAAGGGATCTGGCAGAAAGCTCCGCTGTCGCAGAAGGACACGATGTGCTCGCCCCTGACCATCGAGCGCGCGGACGGCGGCTATGCGTTCATCCATGAGGCGAACCTGAACAACTACCCTGCGCAGAACTTCTACGTCCGTGACGGTGCCCTGCGCACGTACCTCACGCCGTGGCTGGACAGCAACGCGCAGATCCTGCCCGACAAAGCCTACCGCTCACTACCCTTCCCCACACCCTGGCGTATGGTGATCCTCACGCGCACGCTGCCCGAGATGGTCGAATCGCGGATCATGCTTAACCTCAACCCGCCCTGCCGTATCGAGGACACATCGTGGATCAAGCCGATGAAGTTCATCGGTATATGGTGGGGTATGCACATGAAGAGCATGACCTGGGAGCAGGGACCCAAGCACGGTGCTACGACCCGGAACATGGAGCGTTACCTGCGTTTCGCTAAGGAGCATAATATCGAAGCCGTGCTTGCCGAAGGCTGGAACAAAGGCTGGGAGACATGGGAGCACTTCTCGTTCACCGAGCCGTACAGCGACTGGGATATGGATTACCTGAGCAACCTGGCGCAGGAGCTGGGCGTGCATATCATCGGTCATAACGAGACCGGCGGCAATGCTGCCGACTACGAGTCTGTGCTTGACGAGGCGTACGCCTACCATCGGGCGCATGGCATCCACGTCATCAAGACCGGCTACGTGTCGCCAATCATCCGCACCGTCGATGGTTTGCAATTCAACAAAGGTCAGTCCGGTGTGCGCCACTACCGCCGCGTGGTGGAGACCGCTGCTAAGTACCATATCTGCATCGACAACCACGAGCCGGTGATGCCTACCGGCTGGCAACGCACGTGGCCGAACCTGATGTCGCAGGAGGGCGTACGCGGACAGGAGTGGAACGCCTGGAGTCAGGACGGCGGCAACCCGTGCAGCCATGTGACGATCCTGCCGTTCACGCGAATCATGGCGGGTCCCGTGGACTTCACGCCGGGAGTGTTCAGCTTCGAGAATCCCGTGATGCCGGGCACGCGCGTGCACGCCACACTCGCCAACCAGTTAGGACTGTTCGTATGCCTGTACAGCCCGCTACAGATGGCGTGCGACCTGCCGGAGAACTACATGAAGCACCCCGAGGAGTTCGAGTTCATCGAGCATGTGCCCTGCGACTGGGAGCGCTCGCTGCTCGTGGACGGTCGGATTGGCGAGTACTGTATCTTCGCCCGTCAGGAACGCGACGGCGAGGATTGGTATATAGGCGGTATCAACAACGAACACGCGCGCGAGGTGAGCGTGCCGCTCAGCATGCTCGATGACGGCAAGCAGTACCGCGCCATTATCTACCACGACACCGAGGATGCCGACTGGCAGACCAACCCCTACGGCTGCGTCAACGAGCAGGCGGATGTCACCGATACCGACACCCTGCACCTGCTCATGGCATCCGGCGGCGGCTTCGCGGTGCAGATACTAGCACTATAAACAAAAGAAAAAATTGAGGCACACGCCTCAATTTTTTGCTTATTACCAGTCATTGTTGATGGTTGGTACACCGTCCGGCTAACCGGCATAGGAGTGCAGTCCGCCAAGCAGATATGTCACTCCGAAATACGTGAACAGCACAAACAGGAAGGCTATCACGCTGAGAACGTGATAAACGATTCTTAATTTTTCATTCTTAATTTTTAATTTCCCCGCGAGCCGCGGCCAGTGGAGCAGCGCGGCATAGACGAGCATCGTGATGAGCGCCCACGTCTCCTTCGGGTCCCAGCCCCAATACCTTCCCCATGACATGTTCGCCCAGACGGCGCCGATGAATATGCCTGCCGTGAGGCAGAACAGTGCCGGATAGAGCAGCAGTTGTGACAAGCACATGAGCCGTTCGCGGTGACGAGGCAAGCACAGTCCGAGCAATCCGTTGATCATCATGACCGCAAACAATGTGTAGGCAAGCATGATGACTGACACATGTATTCCCAACAGCGGCGTTTGCAGCACCGGTTGCAATGGCGGTTTGGGTGTCACCACCTTTGTCATGACGATAGCCAGCACGACAATCAAGACCGCTAACGCTGAGAGCAATGCGAGCGCTCTGCTGCGCGTCCACTGCATTGTGAGGCGGTGAAAGAGCGCACGAAAACGTGTGTTGCGCTGGCAGAAGAACGCTATCATCGCCACAAGCAGCATCGCATAGCCGGTGTAGGTGATAGCGATGCCCCACGGGTCATAGTTATACGCCAGCACGACACCTGCCTGATCGCTGTCGTAGTCCGATTGGCAGAATCGGTAACCGTGATACTTGAGCGGCTTGTTCATCCGCACGATGCCTTCGTCAACGGTCAGACCACTATGTTGCGACGCTTTACTTCTGTCCAGCATCCGCAGTTCGGAGATAAAATCCACAGGGTTACCCTGTTCGTCACTGACGATGTGGAAATCCCAGAGGAACAGGCTGATCTGCGAATCAGGCACACGTTCCGCCTTGTCTGCGCGGACATGCAGTTCGCCTTGCCTGCCGAAGAAATGCGTCACACAAGCCCCCGCGACGATGGTCGCGAGGGCTATGTGCAACAGTAAGGTTACAGGTCTATATCGCATTGATGAAAGCAACGATAGCATCTCTGTCTTCCTTGTTTAGTTTGTAGAACTGCTGCGTCGGGTAGTACGCGTCACTCTGTTGGCTGTAGCCGTGCCACATGATAGCCTCGATGACATTACGTGCGCGAGTGTCATGCATGCGCGCCTCGTAGGCATCGCCCGTGGCTTTCTTATGCAGACCACGTCCCCAGAGCGGTGTCGTACGGCACCAACCGGTACGGATATCATTCTCCATACACAGTTTGTGCTGAACCATGTCCGTATAAGGCCAGATCTTCTGGTTCGGGTAACGCGGCATAGATGCGGTAACAGGGAAGTGATTCGGGTCACGCACCTCGTCCGCACCGGTAGTCCACGTCGGGCGGTGGCAATAGTCGCAGCCAATCTGTGTGAACAGTTCCTTGCCTTTCAGCACTTTCTCGTCCGTGACGTTACGTGCAGCCGGCACAGCCAGACCGCGGTGCCAGACCATGACTTGTGTGAACTCTTCATCGGTCATCTCGGCAGGCAGCTCCTTGCTTGTCAGGTAGTTGTAGATCTCTTCCTGTGTGCCGAAGGCCTCTTGTACTTCCGGATCTTTGGATGCGTACTCGGCATAGATCGTGCCGTTCAGATCCAAGTAATGATACGTGCGGTCGCTGCGGGTGACGTTGGTGATGTTCCAGATAGCGTTTGCGCCTGCTGCATCCATGATCGGTCCGCGGGTAAGAGCATACGTGAATCGCTTCGGTCCCCATTGCGGATCGTTCTTGTAGTAGCCGCTCGTCTGGAATCCTCCGTCCCAGAACGCAGGGTTCAGGCCGTTCTTGAGTTTGCCGTCCGCTGCCTCCTTGGCGTACTGATCGATGATGTCCTGGTCCGGGATAGCATCCAGCAGTCCCGAGCCGTACACTCCGATCGTGTTCTCCAGCTTGACTTCGTAGCCTTGGGTCTCCAGCAAGCCGTCCGGATCGCGGTAGCCTTGGTTATAGACATACACCGCTGTGTTCGGCATCTTCACCTCGGGATAGCGCAGCTCATACTTCTCGCCGTCGGCAAACTGGTTGCCGTGCTCGTCGGTAGCCTGCTTCCATGTTACGGTGATCTGATCCGGATCGAGCGGCGCCTTGAACGGTGCAGCACCGAACAGTTGGGGCATGCCTGCCAGCCACGGCACATAGGCCTGCGTAGCAGGATTGATAACTACGAGCAACGTACCGTTGCCTTGGTCTTTGGCATTGTACTTACCTTCCGGCACACTCGTTCCGTGCGAGTAGTTCGGGTGGCAGTGCTGACATGACGAGCGCACATACACCGGTCCCAGACCGTGCTGACGACCGCTCGTGTTCGTCACGAAGTCTTTCTCGGCGATATTGTCGCCTTGGGCGAACATAGTACCGAGACCGGCTTTTTCAGTGGCAGGTGTGGGCTGACGGAACGTCATCGAGCTCAGGTTCTCCGTCGTACCTAACTCACCGCCGGTATAGTACCAGTCGGGCTTGCTATCGACTACAGGCTCCGGGCTCGGTGTCGAAGGCTTGCAACCGGCAAGGAATCCTATGAAGCATAGGACAACCAGGATGTCTAATGATAAATTCTTTTTCATACTATTACTTGCTTAATAATGGTAAAACTTCATCGTCAAGTACCTGCTCCAGTGCCGACACTTTCTCGATGGCGGCTTTCACTTGCGGATTGCCTTTCGCTGTGTTCTCGAAATCGTCGATAGCCTCAATGGCAGCGATAGCGTCCTCGATGGCTTTGTGCACCTTGGCATCCAAGTCGGGATTCTGACGATATACATAGTTCGATACCGAGTGATCCCCTGCCAGCGCCCCGCAGTAGGAGTGCTGGATCGAGCGGATATTGTCAGCAAAGTCTTCGGTCGAAGTGCAGCTGTACGGCGACTCGATATAATCGCGCTCGTCGGGCGTGCTGCTGATGTAGGGGTTACCCATCTTCAGGTCAGCCACCTCGCCGGCTATGTCCACGCAGCCTGCTACGATCTCCTCAGCCACCTCCTGATAGGTCAGATAGGTTGAGCCCGGCTTGCCTGCATTGATCATCTGCCAGCCGTACTTGTCCTCGTAAGTATCTACTTCGCCATCCTCAAGGATCTTCATCTTGGTTGCGCTCACCTCGCCTGCCCAGCAGTACTCCAGCAAGATAGCCTGCTGCGCCAGATCTTCGATGATGCCGAGCAGATACACCGCTTCGGCGTGCGTGAGGTTCGTTGCGTGGGGTTTGCCTGTACCTACGGCACGACCGTCTTTCTCAATGCTCTCAAACAGCAGGTACTCAGCCGCGTGGAATCCCTTCAGGGCATAGCCGAGTTTATCGCCTACGTAGGCACCGCCTTCCTGCTCAATCTGCTTCATCTGCTCCTCGTTGTGCAGCAACGCGTTCATCGCATTGAAATCCAACGGCCAGCTGTCAATGTGCGGATCGATAGTGTGCGCTGCCGCAGGTCCGTACAGGAATGCCTCGCTCTGCTCCCAATGCTTGCGCATCAGACGCCACGACGCATCGGCATCCTTCATCAGTTGGGTGTAATCCTCACTCTTCTCAACCTTGTCAAGAATCTGTTCAGCCTGGTTGAGCAGCACCAATGCGGCATCAGCCATGGCACTGTAGGTGGCAATAACCGTGTTCTGTACATACGGAGTCACAGCTTGTTGCAACGTCGCCTCCTTGTCCGTGGTGACCGGAGTTTCTGCTTTCTTGCAACCTACTAGAGTTCCCAGGATTCCCAGGAATACTAAGATAAATAGTGATACATTCTTTTGCATAATTCGTTATTGTTTTATAATTGATAAAATCCAGCATATACTATTCCGACGGCAATCTGCGGCTCGTCGTTATACAACTTCCCGCGCGTTCCGTCCGCCCGTGTGCCCGGCTTCAATATCCCGTACGCGCACTCCGCCTTCACGGCTATCTGCGGAATAGGGAAATAATTGATGCCCGCTGCTATGCGATGTCTGCCGCACCACGCGTACATGTCCGTCGGCTTGCCGTCGTAGCGGAACATCGAATCGTAATAATCGTACCGACCGAACACATAGAACTGCTGATGCTTGGCAGCCAGAGCCCGGCTTAGGCTGAAGAAGTCATACCCCGCCTCAACACCTGCCGTCAGCGCATCGCTCGCTACCCATTGCTTGCTTGACACCGAGCCTTTGCGCATGGATATGTTGTACTGCGTGATTGCTGCTGCGTCACTGAGATGACCGTACGTGAAATCTCCGCGCACAATCGCGCCGTGGCCCTTGTACGCGAAGTCAAACGCGCCGATGGTAACCGTACCTTTCACGTCCTTGTACGTACTCGCGTCCAGCTCGGCATTGGTCTTGCTCAGCGTGTTCCGGAACGAGTTGCCGCAATAGCCGCTCAGACTCAGGCGCAATCCCTTGATGCCCGTATAATCCACTCGTGCCGCTCCGGCGAACACGTTAGCAAGTTTGAACTCGTACGGACTGCCGGTGCCGGGCTTGATCCAGTTCTTCCGGTTGAAGCGGTCGCTGTCCAGACCGGGCAGGAACATTGCCTGATAGTGCCATCCTCCGGGTGTCGAGCCCATGAACGTCAATGCCACCTCATGCCATGTGCTCGGCATGATAGTGAACTCGCCCTCGTTTCGGTAAACGCCGAAGTACTCCGTGGACTCATGATGAGCGTTCAGACCGCCTACAGGTATGACCTGCATGCCGGCACGCAGGATGGCGTATTGGTTGAACTTCTTCTGCACCCAGAACTGCTCCAGTGCGACCTCGCCGCCACGTTCTATCTCACTCTCATACTCACCGCCTTCCTCCTCTTCGATCTCCACTGCCGATTCCGTGCCGCCATGCTCAAACTCAATCTCCGTGCCTACACTCCAGCCCTTGCCGAAGTCATAACCGAGATAGATGACTACATGCGGCAGATCGAACTCACCGTAATGGTCGTTGGCGTACTTCTCGGGGTTCTTGCCGTAACGCAGATAATTATTGCTGTAGAAGCAATGCTTTGCCGTCACCTCACCATACCCACCGATGGTAAACCGTCCTCGTCTTTGGGCTTTCGCGGTATCCTTGCGCTGCGTAGCGCCGGTCATGGCATCAACGCTAACCGATTTGGGGGATGCGCTATCTCTGCGTTCCAACCGCTCAACCCGCTGTATCAGCGCCTGCAGGTCGGCAGCGCTCACTTTTATCGAATCTTCTGCACGTGTTACCAACGCGCATATAATCAGCAATAATGCAACAAGTATATGCCTTTTCATATGATTATTCTCCTGCCGTTTTTCGTTATCCGTTCTTCGTCTTATTTGTACTGCAAAGTTACGATTTTTTTTCGGTTTTCGCAATCCCCTAATGCTGGGATTTTTGAGAGGACAACAAGCTTTGCTATGGTTTTGCAGCTATCCCCAATTATTGGTAGCGCAAACATGCCACAACCTTTGTTCGTGTTGTTGCATCGGAAACACTTATCCCAATTTGTAGGGATTTTGCGTTTGCGCCTTGCAAATGTGCAAAAAATTCACTAACTTTGTACCCGCAAATCTATAAAATAATGTACAAAGCCAGTGACAAAATATGCGACCTCATGTCGCACGAGGAGGACGCCATACAGATCATCAGCCGGTTCGGGCTGGAGATGGGAGTCGGTGAACAGACTATCGAACAGGTGTGTGACGCACATGGTGTACACACGCCTACGTTCCTCGCTGTCGTTAATTACAAAGTATTTAAGTTACGCGCTCTGCCTGCTGACATCGACATCCCCACGCTGCAACGATACCTGCATAATGCCCACACGTATTTTCTGGATTTCCGTCTGCCACGGCTGCGGCGGTCACTCATCGAAGCGATCATTCCCGCCGACCCGACGACGAAGATTCCCGGTCTGATACTGCGCTGCTACGACGAGTTTGTGGACGAGATACGCACGCACATTCAACATGAGAATGAAGGTCGCTATGACGAGCATGAGCACGACGACCAACGCATAACAGACAAATTATCCGAGATTAAGAACCTGATTATCAAATACTACCCAACCGCCCCGACATCCACAGAGGGAACGGTCACCTACACACTTATCAGCGTGATGAGCGACCTTTGGCACACCGAGCACGACTTCTCCGATCATTGTGCCATTGAGGACGACATCCTGCGCCCGGCACTGATACAGAAAAAAGACCGCTACGCTCAACGGCAAAAGACAGTTGCACCCAAAGACGCACAAGAGGAACTGAGCGCACGCGAACGGGACGTGCTCGTGCAGATTGTTAAAGGATTAAGTTATAAGGAGATTGCCAATGTTCTACACATCTCCACCCACACGGTGATCTCTCACCGCAAGCATATCACCCGCAAGCTGAACATCCATTCTTCCGCCGGACTGACAATCTACGCCATTGTCAACCATCTCGTAGATCTCGGCAGCTTGGAGTGAAACACTTATCATACGCGGATTAAATCTTCAAAGCGAGACCAACGAACCACGTGCGGGGCGTGGTGATGCCATATATATACCCCGCGTCACGGAGCGGACCTTTATCCAGATCGCGCTGGTACTGATCGAGTACATTCTTCACGCCGGCGCTCAGCTCGAGGCAGTAATGTTTGTACAGATGCAGGTCGTACGCCAGGCGAATACCGAGATCCCAGAATGAGGGAGTGACAGTCTCCTGATCCTGTGCAACGTAGCCCGCCAGGTGCGGCACGATCATCGAGCCCGTAGCCTTGCCGTTGATGGAGACGGTGAAGTTTCTGACAGGCACTATATCGAAGAGCAGGTAGCCGTAGTTATCCGGCGTGCGTAACATCCTCGTCTGCGCGGGCACGGCGGCACTCCACTGCAGCGGCACGGTATAACGGCTCTGCTGGAAGGTGTAGCCTATGGATAGTTGACAGTTGACAGTTGAGAGTTGAAAGGATAGTTTGCCCTCGATGTTCAGTCCGCCGACCCATGCGCCGTGTGCGTTCGTGCGGGTGAACAGGATGTTCCCCGCGGCATCGGATCCTTCCTCCCTGAGGTAGAACACGTCCTGCAGATAGGTGTAGAACCCTTCGGCAGTGAGGTTGAGTTCGCACGGTCCGAAGCTATGGTACCAGTCGGCGCTGAGTGTGACGCTATGCGAATACTCCGGTTTGAGGTTCGGGTCGAGCGTGATCAGGGACACGTTACCTCCTACAGCGGCGACATGCAGATCCTCGTCATAGGCTTGCGGAGCACGGTATCCGCTGCTGTATCCTGCGCGCAGGACGAGTCCGCTGAGCGGTGTGTAGCGGAACGTGGCACGCGGTGCGACAACGGGTTGGCGCAGGAAGTTATGTTTCTCCACGCGTGCACCGGCAAGCACGCTCCACTGCTCGGTCTTCCACTCGTTCTGTGCATACGCGCCGACCACATGCACGTTCTGAACGATATCGCGGTTATATCCGAGCATCTGGTCGTGCAGTCCGTTGTAGTTGTACTCCGCGCCGACCGTCAGGTCGCCTTGCGCCGCGCCGCAGGGGTAGGAGAAGCGGTACTGCAGACCGGTGTTCGATGTCAGATCGCTGCTACGGCCGTAGGCGTTGAGGTCTTGTGCCGTGCCGAAGTAACTCTCGCGACCTATATGCTGCACAGCCGAGTAGGCAGAGAGGAAATGGCGGTTGTCCTGCGAGTACCAGTCGAAGGCGAGAGATCCGGCATCGATATTATGCCTCAGCTGCTCGGCTATATCCGCTTTGTGGGGTTCGAGTTCGATCAGGTTACCGCCACGGCGGTAGTCGGTGGTGTGGTGGTACTCGGCTGTCAGTTTGCTATACGCGCTGGTCTTGAAGAACAGCCGTGTGCCTGCCGTTGTGGCACGCAGTTGCGGCACCTCGCTGTAGCCGTCCTGGTCGCGGTCGTAGGGGCTGCGCGTACGGTGCGAGGCAAACAGATACGCGCCGATCTTCCTGTTCTCAGACATGACGGAGGCATTCAGATCGGTGTGGATATCGTAGCCTGCATGCTCGTTGATCTGTGTGTTGTTGGATATGTTGATGAAGTTCCGCACGGGTTCCTTGGTGATGATGTTCACCACTCCGGCTATAGCGTTAGCGCCGTACATAGCCGATCCTCCTCCGCGTACGACCTCTATTCGGTCGATCATCGCCGCAGGTACCTGCTCCAAGCCATAGACCGATGCCATGGACGAGAATACAGGTCGCGAATCCATAAGGATCTGGGTATATTGCCCTTGCAGTCCGTTGATTCGCAGATCAGTCTTGCCACAGTTGCTGCAGGAGTTCTCCACGCGCAGGCCGGGCTGAAAACTCATCGCCTCCGCCATACATGCCACAGCGGTCGTCTCAAAGAGTTTGGGCGACATGACGTTGACGATAGTAGCCGCCTCCTGCCGCTTGGTGGCATAGCGGTTGGCGGTTACCACCACGCTGTTGAGCTGCTGGCTCACCTCGTGGATGGTGGCTTTCAGTTCGATAGTCCGGTCGGCTTCCATGTTCACGGGCAGTTCCAGCGTTTCGTAACCGACATAACTGAACAGGATCGTCTGATGCCCGATGGGCAGATCCTGCAACAGGTAGTGCCCGGACTCGTCGGTGACGGTACCGATGTTCGTTCCTTTGACCTGTACATTGACATATGGGAGGTGCTCGCCCGTGCGTTCGTCCAGCACGTGTCCGGTCAGGTGGGCATCGTATTGGGCGATCAGGGGCGCTGCTATCATCAGCAAAGCAAGAGTGAGGTATTTGTGCATATTCAGTGATCAGTAATCAGTAATCAGTTATCAGTTATCTTCCGGTCGGTCGAGTGCCCAGCGGAAGCCGAGGTAGATCTTCCATCCGGTGGAGGGTGCCCAGACCATCGAGGCGTCGAAGGGTTGCGAGTAATCGAGTACGACCTGTCCGTTGGCGTCGTACGTACCGGCTATCGGTCGATCCTGCTTGAAGTTCGTCATGTTCTCCGCCCCGACATACAGCGAGCATGTGCGCCAGTACTTCGTCACCTGCGCCAGCAACTGCGGGTACCACTTGTGGTAGATGTTACCGTTCTGCTCGAAGTACTGCGTGTTGGTGACTGCGTGTTGGAAGCCATCCGGCATACGTCCGGGGCCGTTGAACTGCGCGGTGACATCGAACTGCCACTTCTTGAGCGGCGTGACGTAGCTCATGGTGACCAGTCCCTTGAACTTGTTCTGCAATGCCTTCTCGCGAAGCACCAAGTCACCGGTGGCGGAAGCGGTAGATGTCTGGCGCACATCGTTGTAACGGAACGCTGCGGTGACCGTCCAGCCGCGCAGTACCTCCATCGAGGCTTCGATCTGCGCCGTATGGCTCAGCGAGCGTGCACCCGGGACATCGCTCATGTTGTAGAACCGCACCTCATCGGGCGAGGCATCCAGATCGACCAGCACGCCGTCCAGGAAGGCCGTATAGTAGTACTCGGCACTGATCTGCAGATTCCGTTTGCCGACAGGTATATCGAACACGGTGGTCAGTCCGGCATTCAGGCTGCGCTCCTGACTAATGGCTAATGGCGAATGGCTAAAGTCAAAAGCACGTGTGGATGCGAGGTACGCGGCGTTATCCGCCACAATGTTCGGCGAGCGGTAACCGAGCCCTACGCTGCCACGCAGTGTCCACCACGCGAAGGGCGCATAGCGGATGTTCATACGCGGGGTGCAGAAGGCGCCGTAACGCGTGGAGTAATCGCCCCGCACGCCGGCGATGAGTGAGAGCTGCTCGCCGTGGGTGAGCGTGTATTCGGCAAAGATGCCGGGTGTCAGTTCGCGGCGGTCGAACACCATGGGCTCCGAACCATATATGGTCGGAGTATTGGACAGCGTCTCCCAGTACTGATCGTAGTTGACGGACAGACCGGCGGAGAGCTTGTGGGAGAGTTCATGCTCCTCTTCCTGCTCCGCTTCACCGTGGTGATGGTGGTGCTCGTCGCTCCACGTGTTCTGGAAGATAGCATTGAGGTAGCCGTTAGCCTGCGCTGCGCGCCATTGGGTGCGGCCGTAGCGGTTATCCTGGTCGTGGTACGAACCCGCGGCGATGATGCCCAGCGACATTTCGGACTCCTCGTCAAATACGATGCCGTTCTTCATAAATCCGTCGATCCTGTCCGTACGGAGGTCGATGAGGTAGGGTGTATGGTGTACGGTGTACGGTGTATGGTGCGTGGGGCGTTGTCCGCCGTGGCGCTCGTCATGCAGGCCGCGGACGAGCAGCTGGAAGGTGTATTCGTCATTCTTGTAGTACCAGCGGTTGAGCAGGTTCAGATTACGGTTAAGCGGCATATCGAGCACGCCGTCACGGTTGTCGTCCATCGGGAACGCGCCTTCCTGATAGTGTGCGAGCACCCCCGTGGAGAGCGTACCGAGCATCGGATCGTCGGGGATAGGTATATCCCATCCGCCGGTCAGGTTCGCCTCGGCGTGCAGCTCGGTGTTCAGCATCAGGTTCACCGCCACCGGCTGTTGCGTCTGGGGTTTGAGGTACTCGACGTTGATCTGTCCGGTGATGGCTTCGTAGCCGTTGATGACCGACGAGGTGCCCTTGCTGATCTGCACGGCGTCCATCCACGAGCCGGGTATATACTCCATCCCGAAGGACTGCGCCAGTCCGCGCACGGCAGGGGTGTTCTCGGTGAGCAGTTGCACGTAGGTGCCGCTCAGTCCGAGCATCTTGATCTGCTTGGCTCCGGTAGCGGCATCGGCGTAGGACACATCGACGGAGGCGGTGGTCTCGAAGCTCTCGCTCAGGTTACAGCACGCTGCGCGGCAGAGTTCGCCCTGACCGAAAGACTGCACATCGAACGCCGAGAAACGGGACTTGAGCACCGACTGCCGGCGCGCCTCGATAGTCACCTCGTCGAGCTGTTGGTCGTCGGGGACGAGGACGATAGCCAGAGGTTTGCGGTCACGGACACGGGTGGTGTCGTTGCGGTAGCCGAGGAACGAGGTGACCAGCAGTTTGGTCTGACGGACGAGCTCGATCTCGAAGATACCATCGGCATTGGTGATCGTACCGACGGTGGTCTCTGCCCAGCGCACCTCTGCGCCGGCGAGAGGTTCGCCCTGGTCGTCATACACGATGCCTTGCAGGTGCGCATGCACGGGCAGGGACAGCAGCATAAGGCACAGCACCACAGCCGCCTTGGCGCAGCCGGATGCCAGCGGACAACCTTTGCAACCGCTTGAGCAGTCCGTACAGCCTTTCGCACAATCCGCACGCCGCTCACGGCGCACAACAAGCCACATGCCTATAGCAGCACCAAGAACAATCAATATAGTAATAATCTTCTGAATCATAGCAATACGTTACAAACAAACGCGGCGAGCCAGGCGACGAGCAGGGAGTTGATGACGGAAAACGCAGCCCAGCGCCAGCCTACCTCCTTGCGCAGCGTGGATACCGTAGCCACGCAAGGGAAGTACAGCAGTATGAACACGAGGAACGCGTAGGCGGTGCCCGGGGCGAGCGCCATAGTCGTCAGATCCGAGCCGAACAGGATAGCGAACGTGGCGGCGATGGCTTCCTTGGCTGGGATACCGGTCATCAGGCACACGCACATCTGCCAGTCGAAGCCCAGCGGCGACATCACGGGCTCGAGCCAGTGACCGATAGCCGCCAGCCACGAGTGCTCGATATCCGTCACATTGCCCGCAGGGAAGAACTCCAGCGCCCAGATGATGATCGAGGCGAAGAGCACAACAGTGGTGATCTTCTTGAGGAAATCCTTGACGCGGAACCACACGTGCGATGTGATCGAGCGCAACGACGGCATCCGGAAGTCCGGAAGTTCGTTCACGCAGTCGTCCTCGCCGGTGCGGAACCACTTGGTCTTCTTCAGCACGAACGCCATGACGAAACTCAGCAGCATACCGAGCAGGTACAGCGAGCCGAGGATCAGCGCATGATGGTGCTTGAAGAACGTGGTGATGAGTAGAATATACACCGGCAGGCGCGCCGAGCAGCTCATGAACGGTACCATCAGCATCGTCACGGCGCGGTTCTTGGGGTTGGGGATCTGGTCACGCGCAGCGATGATAGCCGGCACATTGCAGTCGAAGCCCATGAGCAGCGGGAAGAAGCTCCGGCCGTGCAAGCCCATGAGGTGCATGATTCGGTCCATGAGGAAGTTCACACGCGCCGTGTAACCTATATCCTCAATCAGGCTCAGGCAGGCGAATAGGATGATAATGTTCGGCAATGCCGTGACGAGCGAGCCGACACCCTGCACCACGCCGTCAGCCAGCAGGCTACGCAGCCAGCCATCGGGCATATGCGTGAAAATAAGGTCATAGAGCCAGTCCACTCCACCCTGCATCCAGTCCTGTATAGGTCCGCCGATGGCGAACGTCGCCCAGAACACCGCTGCCATGACGGCAAAGAAGATCGGGAAGCCCGTCCACTTGCTGGTCAGCAGGCGGTTGATACGCTCCTCCCACGTGGCGGTATCTGTCTCGGGGTGAACGAGCACCTGCATGAGCAAACCTTCCATGTACGCGTGCCAAGCCTCCTCATCGGTCTGCTCCCAGCCGTGAACGATAAACCGCTCCTGACTTCTGATCTCTGATTTCTGACTTCTGACTTCTGTCAGCAATGCTGACAACTCCTCCAACCCTTCGCCCGTGACGGTGGATACAAGCAGCGTCGGTACGCCGGTCTGCTCACGGAACACCGCGAGGTCGAGGCTGTGACCTGTCTGGAGCAAGAGGTCGTACCTATTGATGGCTATGATCATCGGATGCCCGTGCTCCATGAACGACGGAGTCATCTGCAAGCACTCCCTGAGCCGCAGCGCATCCACCACCTGCAGCACCACATCCGTCGGCGTGGTCAGCTCGTCCATCTGCTCGTGGGATGAGCACTCCGCAAACACCCTGTCCGGCGACGCAAGACGCTCAATGACAGCACTCTTGCCGCTGCCATCAAGACCGACTACGGTTATATATAATGGTTTTGTATTCATCTTATACCGAAAAACGATGCAAAGGTACAACAATTTTTTGATATTTGCAATAACCATTTATTGGTATTTTCGCAAAAAACAGCCAAAAGACTTGCAAATGTCAAATCTTTTTCGTAACTTTGTGGGCTTTTTGCGCAAAATAACAAACAACAATATGGAAAAACAATTCAAGTTGTGGAACGTGATAGTAGGCTGGCTGGTGTTTGCCGTCGCTGCAGTCACGTATCTGCTGACTATCGAGCCCACCGCCTCGTTCTGGGACTGCGGTGAGTTCATCTCATCGGCTGACAAGCTCGATGTAGGTCACCCACCCGGAGCACCGTTCTTCATGCTGATGGGGCACTTCTTCTCGCTGTTCGCGAGCGACGCTTCGCATGTGGCGATGTGCGTCAACGCCTTGTCGGCACTGGCTTCGGCATTTACTATCTTGTTCCTGTTCTGGACGATCACCGCGCTGGCGAAGAAACTCGTTGCGCCGGACAGCATTGCGCATATCATTGCCCTGCTGGGTGCAGGTGCGGTAGGCGCGCTGGCATATACGTTCAGCGACACGTTCTGGTTCTCGGCAGTCGAGGGCGAGGTGTATGCTTCGTCATCGCTGTTCACGGCGGTCGTGTTCTGGCTCATCCTCAAGTGGTACGACCACGCCGATGAGGATGGCTCGGACAAATGGCTGATACTCATTGCTTACCTGATGGGACTGAGCATCGGCGTGCACCTGCTAAACCTGCTGACTATACCGGCTATCGTGCTCGTGTATTACTTCCGCAAGTACGAGTTCTCGTGGGGCGGCGTTATCCTCGCCTTCCTTGCGTCGGTGGGTATCCTTGCGTTCGTGCTGTACGGTATTATTCCGGGCGTACCGACCATCGCCGGATGGTTTGAGTTGGCGTTCGTCAACGGCTTGGGTCTGCCGTTCAATACGGGCTTGGCAGTCTATCTGGTGCTGCTCGCTGCTGCACTTATCTGGGCGGTAGTATGCACAGCCAATGGCCAACAGCCAACAGCCAATGGCCAACAAATCATCGCTTTCCTGTGTGCATTCACGCTCGCCGGTACGCCGTTCTTGCGTGAGAGCGTGCTCATCGGTGTGCTCGTGGTAGCTGCGTTGGCGGCTATCCTGTTTGCCAAGCGGGAGCTGGTATCACCGCGTCTGCTGAACACCGCTTCGCTCATGATCGCAGTGATCATCATCGGCTACAGCTCGTACGCCGCGCTGGTCATCCGTTCGAATGCCGACACCCCGATGGACCAGAACAGCCCGGATAACGTCTTCTCGCTCAAGTACTACCTCAACCGCGAGCAGTACGGCGATACGCCGCTGCTGTACGGTCAGACCTACAATGCGCCTGTCGAGCTGGAGATACGCGGCAACATGTGCATCCCCGTGGAGAAACAAGGGCACGCGCAGTACGCTCCCGCGCCGCGCGTGGAGGGCGAGAAAGACCACTACGCCATCACCGGCTACAAGACGCAGTACGTGTACATGAAGGAGTTCATGATGCTCTTCCCGCGTATGTGGTCGGCACAAGGCTCGCACGTCGGAGCTTACAAGGAGTGGGCGGACATCAAGGGTCGCCGTGTGCGCTACGACTACTGCGGACAGCAGAAGACGGAGTACGTGCCGACCTTCGGTGAGAACCTCCGGTTCTTCTTCCGTTACCAGGTGAACTACATGTACTGGCGGTACTTCATGTGGAACTTCTCCGGCCGTCAGAACGATCTGCAAGGCTACGGCGAGATACACAAAGGCAACTGGATCACCGGCTTCCACTTGATCGACAACGCGATGCTCGGCGATCAGGATGCGCTGCCTGCCGAACTCCGGGAGAACAAAGGCCACAACGTGTATTACATGCTGCCGCTGCTGCTCGGACTGATCGGTATCATTTGGCAGGCCACCAAAGCTAACAGCAAACAGGTCAAAGAGAGCGGTTTGACTAAGACCGTCAAAGATTATGTGGGCTTGCGCTCGTTCGCTATCACGGCATTGTTGTTCCTGCTGACGGGCTTGGCTATCGTCGTCTATCTGAACCAGACACCTTACCAGCCGCGTGAGCGTGACTATGCGTATGCGGGTTCGTTCTACGCGTTCTGTATATGGATCGGCTTCGGCGTGCTGGCGCTCATCGACAGCGCTGCACAGTCTTTGAAATCCGAGTCAGGTAAGGCGCTGGCTGCTGCAGTGATAACACTGGTAGCATTGCTCGTGCCGGCACAGATGGCTTCGCAGAACTGGGACGATCATGACCGCTCGCAACGCTACGTATGCCGCGACTTCGGAGCGAACTACCTCATGTCATGCAAGCCGAACGGTATTATCTTCTCCAACGGCGACAACGATACCTTCCCGCTCTGGTACAACCAGGAGGTCGAGGGCGTCGGCACCGACCTGCGCGTATGTAACCTCTCGTACCTGCAGACCGACTGGTATATATCGCAGATGAAACGCCCGTACTACGACTCGCCGGCGCTGCCTATCTCATGGGAGTACAAGGACTTCATGCCCGGCACGAACGAGGTCGTATGGACGGACAACCGCCTTGGTCAGCCGCTGGAGGTGAGCAAAGCCTTCCAGTTCTTGCGCTCGGACGACCCGAAGACCAAGAACCGCGAGGGCGACAACTACCTGCCTGCCGACCAGCTCTACGTGCTTGCGCCGGACAGCAGCCATATCAACTTCAAGAAAGCCCGCCGGTTCACCCGCTCGGAGATGATGATCATGGAGATGCTCAGTCAGAACAACTGGGAGCGTCCGATGTACTTCGCCGTAAGTGTGGGGCCGGACTATTACATGGGCTTGGAGCCGTACTTCGAGTGCACAGGCATGGCGTACCGCATCACGCCTAACCGCTCGCCGAATAACCAACCGCGCGTGGCGGTCGAGGAGATGTACGACAATATGATGAACAAGTTCCGCTACGGCAACTGCAATGCCGAGGGTATCTATCTGGACGAGAACACCCTGCGCATGTGCCGCACGCACCGGATGATGTTCTCGCAGCTGGCAGAAGTGCTCGTCAACCGCCATGATTACGAGCGCGCGACAGCCGTGCTGGACAAGGCCTTTGAAGAGCTGCCGGGAGAGAACGTCGGCTTCGACTACACCGCCGCATCGATGGCGCTGCTGTACGTACGTATGGGCGAAAAAGAGAAAGCCGAGCCTATCCTGCGTGCCGTAGCCAAGACCAGCGCCGAGTACCTACAGTGGGGCAAGTCGCTCAGCAAGGAGCACCGCAAGGCGATGAAGAGCACGCTCGATCATCATGACGCCGTGCTCGGATATATCCTCCAGCAATGCGAACGCAACGGCATGCTCGAGATTGTCGAGGACTACTACAGCATCTACGAGCAAGCCGGCAGCTAACTCATCCGTTTCTTCAACCCATCGCCCATATATGGCCTCTGGTCATGTATGGGCGATTATAGTAAGGGGATTGTTGATCCAAAGTTAAGGGGATATTAGTCCGTTGTCGTATGCATCTCGCGACCATTGCGAACATGACAATACAGTGACAGTAGCGATTCTGTACTATAATAAGGAATTTTTAAGGAACTTATGATACAACAAAAGCGGCGCATCGAGATGATGCACCGCTTTTGTTGTATCATCTCCCACTGCGCAAGGTAGGGGAGATGACTTGTAGCATATACTACTTGACAACCAGTTTGGCGTTATATACGCCCGTGGCATCTGTCAAGCGAACGAGGTAGATACCTGCGGCCGGCATACCCGGGAGGGTGATCTGACCGTTGTACTGCTGACGGAATGCGATAGCACCCGTAGCCGTTATTACCTCAACATTGGCGTTGCTGAACGTACCAACAACCTGTACCGGCTGGCCAACACCTACGAGGTTCGGCTCTAGAGCCAAGCTGTTAGCGAAGATGTTAGCCACGGCGTCAGCTTTATCAACCACGATCACGAGCGTGAATGTTACGTTATCGCGCGTAATGGTCTTCGCATATTCACCGGGTTCTGTACCTTCGGGAAGGAGTTCCTCTTCGTCAAGCACGTACGGCAATTGGGCTGTAGTAATGGTATCATAGATCGTACCATTAGGCTGAGCAACCATCAAGTGCAGAATCGTGGTAGAGTCACAACCGTAGATGTTATCCTGTGATATAGGATAATCACCGGCACGTGACAAGCCACGCCACGGATCCTTGCTATACGTATCACCCGAAACGATTGCAGCACGCAGAATAATGGTGTCAGCAAATGCCTCAATCACATTGAGCGTAGCAAGCGAGTCGCATCCGTCAGCATCCAGCACGCGGCTGTAGATACCCGGAGTGGTGATTGTCGTATCGCCAAACGTTACTTCAGCGTTCGGGCAGAGGTATACGGTCTCTTCGCCTGTCAGGATCTCACGTACGGTGAGGTGGTGACGCACGATAGAGTCACAGCCGTTGGAGCCGGTATATACGCACTCGTAGATACCTGTGGTGTAATGCTTCTCATCACAGTACTCCATATACTTACCGTGGCAGATCTCGTCGAACAGATCCGTATATACCTTAGGCAGAACGGTCAGGTTCAGAACAGATACACTATCGCAGCCGTTCTCGCAGCTGAGTTTCTGCTGATATACGCCACTCTGCGATGCTACGAAGTTGAAGTTGAACTTCTCGTAGGTAGCACCCTCGCAGATCTCGTCGTCGCGCTCCGAACGTTGATCCTCGGTTACTGACAGGTTCATACGAACGAGACGGTCTGCGCCAATCACATCGCCCGGAACATACTTCTCGTAAGCAGTAGTCTCACCGACAATGAACTGATCTACGCCTACCTCGAACTCGTTGTCTGCATAATCCTCCCAGCGACAGGTGGATGCAGCATACTCATTCTTGCTGTAGGTATTGATCTGTACATTATCAATATGAACGTCGTTATCCGCATTCGATACGGTTGACTCGCCATAGAATGCGAAGTTGATGATCTTACCAGCGTACTTGCTCAGGTCGATGAATATACGCTCACCACCAAACTTCGAGCTGATGTTGTTATATACATACTTCGGCTCAACGTAGGTTGTATCATTGGTATTGTTCGGGTTAACGTGAACTGCAAACGGTTGGTTAGCCCAAACGGTCAGATCCTCGCTCTTCCATGTAGCAGCGTTATCAAGCGATATAGCTACTACAAACGCGTCATCGTAACCGGTTGTACGGTCAGGCTCGGCACCCTTGTGCTCTACACCGTCGGTCATGGCCAGATCGAAGCTCATACCTACGAAATCGCCTTCATTAACCATCGTCAGGTCAATTTGCTTGGATACGATCCAGGTGTTATGACTTGTCGAATAGATGTCGTCCTTGAGGTGACCGGCTGCCAAGCCGACAGCTGACGGATAACGATACCAGTTAGTCGTAACGGTTTCAGAAGCCGGAGCACCCAGCTGGTTGGCAATCGTATCCACTACGTTGATCATTCGCTTGCTATAACGTGTCCAGCCCTCCGGGAAGAGGCGCAATGCAGTGAACGTCTCACGGAACAACGGTTTAGCCAGCGTGAGGAACGAACCTCCGTTCTGCCAATCACTCTTCTCGTTCTCACCGCATACGGAACGTGCACGCAGATAGAGCTTGGTCTCTGGCGGCAGGTTCTTCAAGTTGAGGACATTGACATTCGCAGCTACAAGCGAGTCAAGCAGCATAGAATTGTCACCGAAATCTTCGGTCATAGCTAACTGAACCTGAACTGTGCGGTTAGCTTTACGCCATGAGATTTGTGCACGATCGCTATATACACTATCATACTTCAGACCTGTCGGACGGAAGCAATAGTTATCCGGCAATACCTCAAGATTGTCTATGAAGTAATATGTAGCGCTGGTATTGGTCGCTTCCAGAGCTATCACAGGAGCTGCTCCGTTGAACTTATCCAGCGGCACAAGGAACTCCTGCCAGAACTCATCCTCATCATCCGTGTAAAGCATAGAAGTGGTCAGATTATGCGTGTATTCTATCGAATCGAGTTTCTCAAATGTCGCATAATCTTCTACATCGCTCATCGTACCGATGTACAACTTCTTGATGTAGCTGGTATTCGCCGAGGATGCTTTCTTCGTGGACTTGCTGAAATAGCCGGCACGTGCCCAGAAGTGGAGCTGCATATTATCCGTAGAAGCCAGCTTAGGCATCTGTGCCCATACAACCTTTGCTGCAGTTGTGCTCGGCAAGGTATAGAAGCGCAGCGCGCGATCCGTGGTTTCCGTGCCACCTTGTGCATACAGATTGGATGACGTATTGGCTATCGCATACGGCATGTTCGATTGCGTTGTCTCCACCGTAACAGCCTGTGTGGACTTGTTGATACTGATTCCACCAACCTTCCAGCAATCAGGGATGAGGTACGAAGCAGATGCACCGTACTGATAGAGGTTATCCTCGAAGTTCCAAACCGACTCTGCTACCGTGTATGCAGCGCAAGGCGTAGAGAAGTCTTTCTCTGCCACTTCGCTCTCATCCTCATCACCGCAGATACTCTTCACGCGGAGCGTGTAGTTCGTGTTCGGCTTGAGGTTCTCAACAAGCTCCTTGGTCTGGTATTGAATCTCTGAAGCAGTCACAACACGGTCAATCACCACTTGCGAGGTCTCAGCATCCACCTTCTCTATTACTTGGAGGTTCCATTTGAGTTTGTTGCTAACCCAAACAACCTCGGCAGATGTAGCAGTCAGAGTCTCCTCTACTACACTCAGTCCGCTCGGAGCACCGCAACCGGTCTGTGCTTCAACAACGATGTTGTCAATGTATGCATAGCTGGTTGCCTTGTAATCCGTAGCAAATGCAATGTATTTGCCTTTGAGCTTAGCTCCGAAGAGGTTAAGCGTGTAGTGGTTCCAGTGACTGTGATCTTCGTCCGCCGTCGTAGCCGTAATCTCAGGGAATACAAACTCGCCCAGTTCGGTGAACGTGCTCCAATCAGTAGGATCGCTCATTATACCAACCTTTACGGAGTGAGGATACGTTCCTTTCGCGTATGTATTGGTTAGTGCCATCGTCGAACGGTTGCTGATATATGCCGAGGTTGCATCAAAGCGGAGTTGGAGTTGATCCATATCCGCATCTATCTCCGGCAGAGCAAACCATGATGTAGGATAAGTTGACGTTCCGTACAGACAGATGGAGAACTCGCTCTTATATCCGTAAATGGCCGCTGTTGCCGATGTCGGGACAGAAGTCGGACGCAGATACGGGAAGTACGAGTAAGTTGCAGCATCATTAGCACAACCTTCCGTGAACTGCGGATCGGTCAAATACGTACGGCTCGTCGCCTTCGGAGAGATAACCAGATAGTTAGCACGCTCGTCATCCGTGTACTCGAAGTCCCAGTTAGCCTGATCCAGCGAAAGCAGATACAGCGTCTTCATCGAAACAGGCTTCGACCACTTGCTCACGTCACCGCCGCCACAGTTAGCGCGTACATATACGTTGAACTGGGTGCTGTGCGGCAGGCCTTCGATTACGAAGTTACCCTTTTCGTCTGCATTAGCAGCCTGTACAGACTTGATGATTCCATCTTCAGGCTCCTGGTTGCCGACGGTGAACGACAGATCCCAAGCCGTCTGGTTGAAGTTATCGGTAATAGCTACCGTAACGGTCGATGATGTAGCAGCTTTCTGCTCAACCGTTGCCGGGAAGCAGGTCGGAATCTTCTCTATCAGCAGATCGTCGATATACAGACCACCAACCGTAGTATTGGTCGCCGAACTTGCATCCGAGCCCTTGTATCCCATGAATACGATATATTCACCTGATCCGGTGTACTCATTGAATGCAAACGTGTAATCTGTAAATGAAGTATTGTTACTGCATATGATCTCATCCAGCCATACGACAGTCTCTTCCAACTTGGCCTGGCTCGACACATCCGTAGCCACACCGATCTTCATATAACGGTTCGGTCCGCCGGAAGTGCTTTGCGTAGCTGTCTTGGCGTTGGACTTGTAAACGAAGCTGATCATCAACTCCTTAACAGCCTTCTCCATCTTCGGAAGAACTGCATACGATGCGCCATTCTTAATGGTACTACCCATATACAGGCCGTTACCAGTCGAGCCGTTCTTTGCCGTTGAATAAACACAGCAAGTAGCTGTGGTAGCACTGGTCGGGTTAAAGTAACGTTCCCAACAATCCGGGAAGTATGCAGCTCCGCTGGTGTAACTGTCAAAGTTCTCGCTATACGGCAATGTAAATGCAACAGGACAAGATGACTTGAACTTGCGCATGTTCGACCAGATACTCTTGCCCTCGGCATTCGTCGAGCGTACATATACATAGTACATGGTCAAGCCGGGCAGGTCGGTCAGCGTAACGGTATTCGTAGCCGAAGTAACGGTCTTGATGGTCGCTTTCGTTCCAGCTACCAATACGGTGTCTTGCTCCGGATCAATCTCTGCCGTAGCGTATTTGATGTCATAGCCGGTAGCGCCATCCTGTGCGTCCCAATTAACTATAGCCTGACCAACGGTAATCGTAGAATCAGGTATCGTCACCTTGATAGGCTCATTGAGAGCAGCCAGACGGCGAATGCTCAGGTTCTTGATATAGATGTAATTGAGAGCATTCATGTTCCCTCGGCCAAGAAGAACGATCTTCTTTCCGAAGCGACCTTCAGCATCACCAACATAATCCGTGAAACGAACAGTATAGTACAATGCTTCAGCGAAACCGGCGTAATTGGGAGCAGCGACTGCTGTAGAAGCAACCGTGCCCGGATGCAGCGTATCAACACGCATGTACGAGTCGAAGTTATCTACACATACACCAATATCCAAGATACCGTCACCGGAACCTGCACCTCTGTGGCACTGGAAGGTAATCTCTATATCATTAACCTTGTCAATGTTCAGCGTAGGCATAATTACGTATGCCTGTCCCAGCGATGTGGCTGTTCCCTTCGGATTGTACAGATAGCAATAGCCATTCGCATTAAAGTGTCCCGAAAACGTAGGAGTTCCGGTGATTTGGTTAATACCCGTTGTCCAGCAGTCCAGACGATCTGCACTGGTAAAGTCCTCTACGCCGAAGCTCTCCGGAGTCTCTGCCATACAAGCGGTCTTGAACGCAACGACGTTAGACCACTCACCGGTGTTCGTCTCAGAGCAGTATGTACGAATGTATGCATAGTATTGCGTATTCGATGCAAACGCTGCTTCTGTATTAAGAATCTTCGTCTGGAAGGTTGCTACCTGCTTGCGCAGCAGAACTTTCGATGCGTCAATGTTATCCATATCAGCAAGCTCCTCTGTAGCAATCAGGATCTCATAACCGTCAACTTCCTGAGCACTCCACTTGAAATCCGTACCGTCGTCCAGACGCGTGGCGGTGATACCGCTCACCTTGCTACCGCAGTTGCTCAGCAACTTCACCTTCACATCATCGATGTTGAAGTAATGCTGATCTTTCGCCGCCTTCTTGATACAGATATATTGGCCTTGACCCGCATACGGCTTCAGCGATACGATGAACTCTTCCCACGTGTTGCCCTTTACGTTAATGGTTTGCACGTTAACAAAAGTGGCGGTATCGGTCGGATCGGTCAGCACGCCGACATCTATCTTGTCATCGTACGCTGCTCCGTTACCCTTTATCCAGAAGCTGATTTGCAAACTGTTGACATTCTCGACATCCATCTTCGGCAGTCCTACCCATGCTTGCTGAGTTGTATTGCTCTGGCTGAATGACAGGTAACCGGAGCCGCTGTGCGCACCTGTTGAAGAATTGGAGATGTACGGCGAATAATTTGTCGGCGAGCTGGAATAGGTATAACTAACGTATTCCGTTGTCCAGCAGTTGGCAATTTTCTTAACCGTGCTGCCCACATCCGTGTAGCCTTCAAATCCTTCAATATACGGCAGTGCCTCACCGGCAATGCGGCATTCGGTGGTGAACTTGGTCCACTGACCGCTTTCCTTGTCGCAAGTCGGTGCTACATAGAATGAATAGGTGCTGTGCGGTTGCAGATTCTTGATCTCATACGAGTTCTTGTTGACTGCCAGCGAGTCCAAAGTGGTACCCTCTGCGTCCTTAACAACCACAACCCATTCCGTCATATTACTGCTACCCCAGGTTGCATTTGCGCTATAGTCTGCCGGAACGATCTGTGCTGAGCCTGCCGGCAAGCAATCACCTGCAGCCTCCAGCATGATACCATCCAAACCTTGGATTGATGAATAATAGCCCGTATATGCATACCCCGCAGAACTGCTACCACTACCGCCTTTCCGTACATCGCCGGACGGATGTTCTACTGCCATGATAGCTATATACTTGCCATTGCCGGTGTAATCCGTAAAGGTGCGTACAAACTTCTGGTACGTTGATTTGTCAGCAGTAGCGCTGAAGATTTCCAATGTATCAAACGTAGTATAATCATACGGATCGGTCATCACACCTACTGCTACAGCCGAAAGGTTGTATTCATTGTAGTTCAGCAGGTGGAAGGAGAGAACCACATCCTTTACATTATCCACCTCGGGCAATGCAAAATATGCTCCGTGATCCAAAACCCAATCATAACCGAATCCCTCACTGGTCTCTACTTGGAACTCTTTAAGGAACCAGGATACATATTTACCCTTGGCATAATCCGGCAGGGCGCTGGACGTAGTCTGAACCGACGGCCATTTTTTCTTCACAACACCGGCCTCCGTATAGTATGAAGGTATAACCTCCGTCGTATATGGATAGTGTTGTGTGCCACTGATAGTGGTATATTCACTAAGCATAGATGGCGACCAGTAGTCATCTCCCTCGAAGTCGATAACCAATGGCAACTCAGCCATTGTCAGATGTTTCGGCAGAAGTACCTTTACCGGCAGAGCCCAGTCTCCGGTTACACCGCCTGCTACAGCCTGTACATATACCTCAACAAACTGTCCGCCAAGACCCTCAGGCAGGGTGATCTCTTGCTTCTGTGCTTTCTGGTTCGAGAGCGTCAGCAAGATATCTGAAGCTTCTGTAGAGGGTTCGGAAAGAACCTTACCGGTTACAGGATCAACAACATGCTTGGTGATTACTACATTATAATCATTGCCATGCGAATCCAGGGACAAGGTTATCGAGCGCGGAGTTTTCTTCGTCACCTCAACATCGCTCGGCCAAATCGGGCCATCTGCTTTCTTGATCAACACGTTGTCGATATAGAACAGGTTCTTCTTGTCCGGGAATTTCGATACAAACGCTACGTACTTGCCGTTGCCTTGATAGCTTGCCAGCGATATACCGAACTTGTTGAACTCCTGACTGTTCTTGATATAGCAGGTATCAACAGACACGAACGTCTCAATATCTTGCGGGTCAGTCATCACACCAACGATGATGCCAGCGGCATAATCATCACCTACATAGGTGTTTGCCGTACCCCAGAAGCTTACGAACACATCCTGAATATTGTCAACTTTCAACTCCGGCGTTGCACCATATACATAGTTTCCTGCCGGAATAACAGTTGAGGTGGAGTTGGCTCCGGCAAACACAAGCGAGTGAGTAGCATCCGGCGATTTCGACTTGGTTGCTGATGCACCCGGCTCTTCGTTTACGTTGATGAACGGAGACGCATTACTCTCGATATCCGTTCCTTGTGCCCAATACAGATTGCGCACAGGCATTACCGTACCCGGCAGATAACTCCAGTTGTTGAAATTAACGAAGTACGGCAATTCAACAATATTTTGCGTACGGACAACGATGTCAGCCCAATCACTAACCTCACCCGAGCACAAAGCACGCAGATATACATAGTACGTAGTATTACGTGACAATATATCTCCGGTAGCATAGACGAAGCCGTCTTCTGCCGGATCAATGAACACTCGTTTCCAGAGTGCATCTTCATCCACTACGTTCGGATCCTCTATCTTTTCCTTATTAAGCAACAGCTCAAACTGGTCAGTATCCAGCGAGCCGTTCCAGCGCAGGCGGAACGATGTGGTTGTCAAACCGTCAACCTGCAGGTTCTCCGGCGTAGAACATGTCGGCATAGCACGTACACGGATGTCATCCAGAACGACGCCACGGCCGAATTTGTCTGTTGCCTCAAAGGCAATCTGGTACGTCTTCGATACTGCGTTAAGAGGAATAGTATCGAGCTGCCACTTGGCAATCTTCTTGTCGAAGACTGTCAGTTCAACCCATTCACGATCCGCTCCGCTGCGATAAAGAATACGCAGTTGATCAACATCACCGGTACGTTGCTGCTGAGCGTGGCTGAACACCAGAATAGGCTGGTACACCTCACTCAAGTCCATCACCGGTGTGATAAGGCGCGTAACGAAACCAATGGTCTGGGATGTCGTATTACGCAATGCAATACGATACTGACCATCAGCAGCACCTGCAGGGTAAGCCAAATCTTCCGACTCTATAACCCAGTTCTGTTGCCCCGCAACATTCTCCTGAGTCCAGCCTTCGGGTAATTGACCACCCTCGAAACTTTCCCGGAGCACATAATTGGCTTCGGAATTGGCTCCAACTACTACTCCGAGTAGCAAAACCAAAGAGAGAAAAAGTTTCTTCATCTGTGATAAAATTTTAGTTAAGTTAATAATATATAAGCTCTCAAAAGAGTTTTCTTTCGCTACTTCCAGCACATACAATGCTTGGGCTTGGGTGTTATGTCAAACAACACCGTCAGTCGCACGCCTACCCGCAACCGGTGCGCATCGTGCGCAGCCAGCGAGGTGTCAAGCATACTGCCAAAGCGGATGTTCTGCTTGAGGTTCTCTTGCGTCTGGGTCAGCGGGTTGGTGTTCACCGCCGAGTAGTCCACCAGCGGACTGCTGCTCCGCGCCTCGTACTTCGTCAGCGGCAGATCATAGCCCACAAACACTCCCGCACGCATCTTGATCACCCGCATCGGCAGAGGGATATTGACGCCCGCCTCGGCCTCCAGTGCCACCTCGTTGGTGGCGGACAGCATCACTCCTTGTCCTGTATATGTATCGCCCGCCCAGAAGCCGTAGTACGGCGTCTCGAGGATAGGCTCAATGAAGCGGTCATACTCGCCCTGGGCGTACATCTGTGCCTTGAATCCGATGGTGTTGATTAAGGGTGCACTGCGAAATGCCGCTCCCACACCTACGTACCACATATCCTCCGACTGATAGCCTATCTGCAGCGGTACGACAACACGCAGCTGCCGCTGCTGCTCACTCAGGTCGCTGAACTGATAGCGGTAGGTCAGCGCCTCGCCCATGCGGTCAACACGCGCAAACGCATCGGTATATTCGCCCATCCATATGTTCGTGATCATATAATCCGCGCCGACACCTATATTGACGAACCAGCCTTTGGCGTTCAGCTCATACAGCAGGTGTCCGCCACCGCCACCGCCGAACTTCGTCTTGATCTCTTTGCCGCCGGGTAGCATGTTCGCCTCCACACCGTTCAGGCTCAATCCCAGCCAGTGTGTGACCGGCGCAGAGCCCTTGTAACGCGGTGGCGTGAGCGAGGTGTTCTTGCGCGTAGCGGCCTCCGACACTATGGTCAGAAGCATACACATCAGCACTATGGTCACTCTCTTTGTCATGGCACCACGATCTTTACCGCTCTATGCGTTGTCCGGTTCACCAATACATATACCCCGGCTGCTGTAATTACAGGGCGCTCATTCGCCACCGACTGCATCACCACACGCCCCGTCACGTCGTACAGCGTCCATGCTCCCTCCGTCGCATCCCATACATTATCCACCGCCAGCACGCCTGCCGTATAGGTTATCGGGCAAGCCGCTACCGTCACGCCGTCACCCGTACGCGTGAGCAGAACGGAGTACTGCGCACCCAGGTCGGATTCCGATACGATGATATAGGACTGCTGCGCACCGGGGATCAGCTGCCCGTCTTTGTACCACTGGTAACTGCTGAACTCGTAGCCGCCGTTGTAGTCGGCATTCAGCAGGGCGATGAAGCCGTCCTTCTGTGCAATGATTGCTGAAGGATACTGCACCTCCACCGTCAGCGGCACATCGGGCGCGGGGCAACGGGGCGTACCCAGTTGCATCACGGCGTCGTACGAGCCGGGCATCACACTGTCGGGCAGCTCGATCTGTACCTCATCCTCTCCGCCAAAAGCGTACGATGGCTCAAATCCTGCCATCACGCCGTCTGCGCCAAACCGGATATACACGCTGTCCAGCCTGCCCTGCTCCACCAGCACCGGGACGTTCAGCACACCGGCATCCGCACATACACTCACCGCACCGTCCACTGCTACAATCAGCTTCGGCTCAACCTCCAGCGTGAGCGTGACTACACTATCACACCCCAACGAACTGGTAAACGTATGCGTATACTCGCCGGATTCAGTCAGTGCTCTGCCACCGAAAACATACTCTCCGCCTTCGCAGAGTTCGGCTGCCGCCTCAAAGTTCCGCTCGTGCATGATAATATCAAAGATCACTGTGGAGTCACAGCCTCCGGCGGACTGATAATATACCGTATCTATATAGGTGTTGCAGTAATAATTGCCATTGTACCGGTAGCAATCGCCCTCACACACATCAGCATGCACCACCACAGGCACTATTCCGATCTTCTGCAATGTGACAGGTATCTCCTGTTGCACCTCGCACAGTCCGTCAACGATGCTTGCCGTGACAGTGGCGGTATATTGTCCGCCGTCACGCGGATAGGTATGTGTCACATATTCATTGAGCGTAGTCATTTGCTTTGACCCGTCACCGAAATCCCATACGATTCGCTCTACCGGTCTGTCTGTATGCCATTCTTGTTCCGTAATCTGGTTCTTGTACTTGACATGACATGTCTGATGGAACACTATTATGTTCTCGCACCTGTCATCAGTCTTTTCGGCTGTAGCCTCAGCTACCGGATAGCGCGGAATAGCGGTTGCATCCAAGGTGTAATAACAATGGCTGTTCGTCTTGGATATAACATCCACATTGTATGTCAGCGTATCCATCGGATCGACATCGAACACGCGCTCCCGTCCTAATATATTCCCGGGGTTGTCCGGCAGGTACCATGCATAGTCAAATCCGGATGGCGCTACAAACTGCGTAGTTGGTATATCGCCGCAGTTGATACCCGTCAGCGCACCGTCCTCACATTCCAGTGTATAATAGGCATAGCCGCCGTGAGCCGACATACTGCATCCTGTAGTCATCAGGCGTACAGTAATCTTCTGTCCCACATACTCGCGCAGGTTGATAGCTATTTCCGTCCAGTCTTTCCAGTACACCGCTTGACCGGCATTCTGCGACGCGTTCCACGAAGCAGACTCACCGTAGCTGGACATAAAGTCCGCTATACCGCAACTGTCATGGATATGTTTGTTGTTGGCCAGCACCTCCAACTTGAACTTCGGATTAGCCGGCGGGTCATTGTCCGGGTGCGGATTAGGCAACACCACCGCGTACCGCAACATCAGGATCGAATGATCGCCGTCCGGCACAGTGTAATTGTACTCGGTGCATGCACCGAATGTCGGGTCAAAGCGCCCAAGGCGTACAGAGGCTACCGCTCCGACCGGTTTGGTACGCAACATGTTGTCAGTATAAGGATCAAACTCGTCTGGCATGATATGCAGCGAGAACAGGGGTGCTGCATCTCCGCTATATACATTGCTGTGGAACAAGTCCGAGAACGAAACACGTCTCAATGATTCACGCTGGTTCGTATAACTGCCTGTATAGCATCGGCAATTTGTCTGGTCATCCAAAGCCAAGTACTCTATGCAACGGTTGCCTTTACGGTAATAGAACGGCTTGAATAGTATATATTCCGAAATCTTTTCCCCGCAATGTGCACGGATGAATATGTCATGCACTCCTTCTGTCAGGTTACCTATATCCAGACGTTTGCCTACTACCGGATCGAAGATTTGCCATCTGTCTTCATTATAGTCATATACTTTCACGTCGTAATAGTCGGCGTTTCCCCGCCACGACAGGTGCAGTGCCTGGGCATCCAGCGAGTAACCTAAGTTCGATGGAGCCTCGCATTTGTCCTCACCTAAGATGATTATGTTATCCACCATACCTGACGGAGGCGAGGATATGTTCGTCGCGTTTTGGTACCAGGCTACTACCAACCGGTACTTGTTGTTGCCATATGACTCCAATGCCTGGAACTCCGCATAATGCATCTGCCACGTAGCCTGCCCGCCCAGCACCGCCGTATTGAGTGCATAGCGGCTTACCCACTCCGGCACGGTCTGCGCGGCACTGTTTATTGACACCGACTCGTCAGCCATCGGAACGATACATACATATATACCCTCACCCGACAGAGCGGACGAATTGCTGCGCCAGTCAAACGAAACGGAATATGTGCCGGGCAGCAGTTCTATCTCACGATACGCATACACAATAGCCGCATTGTGATTGGTGAACGTCGCATGGGTGCCGTCATTGGAGATGAACAGACCGTAACGCCCTGTTTCGCCATGATTGCCCGAATAGTCGATGTACCACTTGTTCTCCAGCCTGCTGATCAGAGTAGGATTCTTTCCGGTATTCATTGACCACTTCGCACGCTCATCACCGTCCTCAAAGTCGCACTGGTACACAACCTGCCCTGCCATCGGCAGCGACAGCAGGCTAAGCAGTAATATGTACAGGTATCTCTTCATTTACAGTATCACGAACTCTACACGTCTGTTCTGTGCACGACCTTCCTCGGTGTCGTTCGATGCCACGGGCTCTGTACGTCCCTTGCCTTCAGCCTCCACACGCTCGGGAGCGATGCCGCGCCTAATCAGCTCCTGACGTACGCTCTTCGCACGCTGCTCCGACAGGCTCTGGTTGAACTTGTCCGTGCCGACATTATCCGTATGACCGGTGATGCGGATGCGCATCTCGGGATACTCTACGAGCAGGTTATACAGGTTCTGCAACTCCGGTTCCGACTCGGGCAGTATGGTTGCTTTGTTCGTCGCGAAGAACAGGTTACGCATCACGATCGGACGTTTCTTCTCTATCGGCTCCAGACGGTATGTCTTCTCGCCGCCTATGTCCTCTATCGTCTCGGCATACGTCACGTGGTCTGCCGCCTTGATGCGGATACGCAGCGGCATGTTGAGCGGCAGGCGCTGGCTTGCGTAGCCCGTGATCGAGTCCGTCTGAACGGAGGCGACAGTCTTCTTGTCGTTGGTATTGATGAACTGCACATCGGCAGCTAACATTGCATCGGTCTTCGCATCACGCACATAGAGCCGGAAGTCCGGACGCGGCGTGAGGCTCATCGACAGCGTGTCACCCCACTCGCCGTGGTCGTAGGTGCGCGTCGTAGTTATATAATCCGGATGCGAAAGCTTCAGGTCGTACGGGCCGGATGCGACCTTCGCTATCATCACACCCTTGGCGTTCGTCACGCGGCGTGTGGTACGCGGTTTCTTGCCTTGCAGCGGTGTGATATCCACAGCTGCCGAACCGATAGCCTGGTTCGTCGCACTGTCCGTGACGAACAGCACCATCGCAGGCTTGGCGGGTTTGGGCTGCTGGGGTTTGTTCATCTGCAGCAGGGCGGTGAACTTCACGCCTACGAGCAGACTGTTCAGTCCGCCTCGTGCCCAGTCGGAGCAGTGCAGCGAACGCATCGTCAGGTTCTGCTCATCGACCATTGCCATCGCTCCTTCGGGCGACTGACCCATACTTACTATACCATAATCCGCGAACACGGCCGCACGCATGTGCAGCGGGTGCTTGCGCGCGTTGTTACGCTCGTTCCACTCTTTACCTAACAGACCGTTGATGTTCACGCCTATCTCTGCCGAGGCGGCTACATCCAGTCCGTAGCCCGTCTTGCCCTTGGCGGTGTACGGCAGGTCGTTCACTGCGCCGTGCGCCGGCATGTTTATCCACGCGGGGTCGTAGGCGTTATAGTCGGTGATGGAGGTGGAGTAGCTGCCCTTCTGGCTGTAGCTACCCAGCACGGTGTAACCAACCTTCGCACCGGCCATCAGGTACCATGTATCCCAGCGTCCGCCAAGCATCAGCGGCACCATCACCTGTCCCACTACGTGGTTCTCCTTCAGCGGATCGGCTATCGTGTAGTGCTTGGTCTGGTTGTAACCGTCGCCCATCATCGCCACGTCGTACGGCATCGGGAACGTCACCTTGTCCAGCGAGGTGAACATCCTCAGCTCCGCGCCGGCGTCCAGGATGAAGTTGTCGTAGCGGTACTCGTAGCCTACGCCCAGCAGACCACCGCCGCCGCCTACGAACTTACTGTAGTCGTAACTGTTCAGCAGACCGCTGTAGCCGCCACCGCCCCAGAACGCCACGTGGTGAAGATTACGCGTCGCGCCTTTCCACTCCTTGGCGGAACTCTTGCTGCTCTTGCTGTTCTTGCTATTTTTCTTCGCCGGCGCCGCCATCATCACTTGGCTCGCCAACAGCAATATACCTAATATGTAACAGATATTCTTTCTCATTGTTTCGTCCTCCCCTATTAATCAATTACACCAATATGACATATATGCGTTTGCCCGTTCATCACCACCTGCACCACATACACACCTGCCGGCGCACTGATCGTCAGGTTGTTCTCTCCCTCGCTGAGCGCCGCTGTGAGCACCACCTCGCCAAACGCGTTGACGATCGTCGCGTTAGCCGCAGCACTGACCTTGATCGTCAGCGTACCGCCCGAGCGCACGGGTGACGGATAGACGTACAGCACATCTTTCGTCTCGCTGGCAGCGGGCAGGAACGGACATGTAGCTACATGCTCACCGTTGCTCACACGCGTCATTTCCAGGTGGTAGTGCGCCTCAGAATCCAAACCGCCCTCCAGATACAGGTAGGCGAGGTTCGCACCCGCGATAGGTTCGCCGTCCTTATACCACTGGAAATCTGTGAACACATGCTTGGCGGAGTCGGTCTCCAGTGTCGCAGCGTTCTTGAGCGACAGCACATCGTCCCAGCGCTGATAAACCCAGCCGGGCATACATACGCTCACCGCCGCTTCCTCTACCACCGAGCAGCCGAAGTCGTTAAAGAACTCCAGCACGAACTGCCCGCCGTTCAGACCGGTGATCGAGTCCGCCGTCTGCGGAGCGCCACCGTTCACGGTGTAGTATTCGTAACCCGTACCGCTGATGAAGATCGCACCGGAGTTAGGCTCGTCGCTCATCTCGCGGATAGTCACATCCGGCAGGATGGAATCCAGCACGGTGACGTTGCACCAACGCGTGGAATCACAGCCGTATATATTCTTGTGGAAACGATAGAACTTACCGGACGTGCTGTATTTGTACGTCTGACCGTCAATCACTAACGGCACTTCCGCACATACTGTGGTATCCGGCGTCTGAATAGAGGTCACCGGGTGCGTTGTCAGGTTCAACACCCACACGCTGTCACATCCAGCAACCGATTTCCATCTGACTCTGTACTGGCCATCGGCAGCAGCGTAATAGATGCTGTCGGACTTCTTGTCACCGAGCACCACCCAGTTTCCTTCACAGATAGCTGTATCCAGCACCTGCTCTGTATCGCCGATTGCCGGCACATGGATCGTGTACGTAATCTCATCCACACAACGGCCTTCCGCTATCGACGTTTGCAGGGTCACAGGGATATCGCCGCCTTCGTTGGGGAATATGATTACGGGATTGACATCCGGACTGAATAACCCGTTACCGAAGTCCCACTGGTACTCGTCGCATGGCTCGTCGTAGTTATGCTGCTCGTAGCCGTCGAACTTGGTTACCACATGGCTGTGGTTGATGAACCGCACACGGTTCTCGCACTTCGCCGGCTCCCACACATACTCAAAGTCTGCCAACGGATAACGGGGCTTGCTGGCTGTATAGAGATCAAAACCGCAGTTCTTGTTCTCCACGAACGACAGGTGACAGCGATAGGTTGTCGTGTCGGATGGCGCTACGGATAACGATTTGGTGACAGCCACCGTATCTCCATCTTTGTTATACCACGTATAGTCAAACCCGTCCGGCGCATTGACCTGCATTACCGGGTCATCACCGCAACTGCTACTGGTGATAGTCGCACTCGCACAATCCAGGGTGAAGTATGCATATCCGAAGTGACCGCTCCAGTTACAGTCATACGTCGTGAAACGGATTGTTATCGTCTGACCGGCGAGTCCCATCTCCATCAGGTTCATACCCACCGTCGTCCAGTCTTTCCAGGTCACATCACCTGCGGTGTGCCATCCTTCACGACGCGAGTCGGCATGGAAGTCCGCTGCACCGCAGTCCGGATCAACCAATCGGCCGTACTCGTCAATGATCTCCATTGTGAAACGCGGCTGGTCTTTCTCTCCGTGGTTCGGATCCTCCAACACCACGGCGTACTTCAACAGCACCAGGGCATTGGCGAAACTGTCCGCCATGAATTCAAAGGACATCGACTCCGCTTCGGCGCCCACATTCCAGTTACCCAAACGGACGGACGCGAACTCTCCCTCAGGGATAGTACGTAACTGATTACGGGTGCGGATGTCGTACTTGTCCGGCTCCGTATTCAATGTGTGACGTGAGTACTTGCTTTCTTCACCGTAATCCATGATCGTATCATACAGCATGTACGGATTACCGAAGTTACCTATGGTACCATGGATATTGCCCTTGTTGAAGTGGATATAATCGATGCAATGCCTGTCCGGGTAATATACCACATACGAATTCAGATACACATAAGCACTGGTATCCACATCGTTGCATACACCGCGGACGCGGAAGTCATATGCACCCTCGCTCAGTCCTTCCAGTATCAGCTCCTTCTGCTTCAGACCGCTGTGAACATACCATCTGTCCGTTCCGCGCTTGCGGCGCTCGAACACGTAATGTTCGCTCGTTCCCTGCCATGTCAGACGTACGGTGTCGTTGTATGCATCCGCTTGCAGGTTCGACGGCTTGGCGCAGTTCGTAGTGGTGATCTGGATATTGTCAATACATGCGCCTACCGGCACCGCCAGAGTCGTATCCGTATTGGCGCTCTGCCATACAAAGAAGATGCGGTACTTGCCGGTTGCTGTGGCATTGAACGAGAATGATGTGTTCTTCCAGCTGATCGAGCCGTACAAGTTCTTTACCAGACACGCCGGACTGATAGATGCCGGCAGTCCGCTCGCACCGGCTTTGGCGACCATATCCTTGCTGAGCGAGGAGGTAAAACTGATACCGGCACTCAGCGTAGCATTCTTCGCGCCCATACAACTGTAGTCGAAACTGCAATCGTAGTGACCGGCTTCTATCGTAAAATCACGATATGCATACTGCACGTTCGGTTGCGCACCGAAATTGGCCTCATAACCGTTTGTGGATATATACATCGCACGCCGGCCGCCATTACTCCGCGCCTCACCTACGATCCACCGGTCTTTGCACAGCGATGCTTGCGTTCCCGGATTGAGAACCCAGTTCTGAAGTTCTTCATCTTCCTCCTCCTCAAAGCCGAACGAATACGGCACAGTGATAGGAACCGGCGTCTGCGCAATCACAGACATTGTAACGAACAGTATACACACGCCTATTACGGCACGCAAGCCGCGGCTGGAACGCCATAGATAGTTAAGATATTTGTTCATAACCGACATCATCATATTTTGTTTGGTGTTTCGGGCTTACCTGTACCCGAAAGGGTTGTTGTTAACCGGGCACATACGCCCGGAACGATTAGACTAATACTCTTCAGGTTTAGCGTTTCTTCCCACGCCGGAAGAGCCCCTCCGGCTTAAAAAGACAAAAACCGGCTGCAAATTTACGCAAAAATTATCAAAATAGCAACTTTTTCACGCAAAAACGTCCTTTTCTTTTACATTTTGTTACACAAACATTGCAGTACCTTTCGTTATGTTACGAATTTTTCGCCTCCTACACAATTATGGGTGCACTTATTTTTGGTTTTACGGATTACTCGAATTTTGGGTATTTTTCTTTTAATCTTATCAGCATCTATCCTCACTATTCGGAACATCCAGTATAAAAAACAGAGAATTATGCAACTTTCTTTTCGAAAAATTTGCAATTATCGAAAAGTTTTATTACTTTTGTAGGCTTTTTGCGCGCTATCAGTCATTCGGTGTGCCGATAACTGATAGCTGACAACTGATAGCTGATCACTAAAAAAATTAAGATATGCAAATCAATCACTCTGAAATCAAAGACCTCACCTCGGTCATCACGCTGACCCTTCAGCCCGCTGACTACGAGGAGGCAGTAACCAAACAGATCCGCCAGATCCGTCAGAAAGCGGATATCCCGGGCTTCCGCAAAGGTATGGTGCCCGCCGGACTGATCAAGAAGATGTACGGCAAGAGCGTACTCGCCGACGTGCTCAACAACCGCATCGCAGAAGAGCTCAACAAGTACATCGAGCAGCAGAAACTCCACATCCTCGGTGATCCACTGCCCAACGACGAGCTCACGCCGACCATGGATCTCGATAACGATACCGAGTTCACCTTCGCTTTCGACATCGCCGTGCCCGAGGAGTTTGATGCCAAGCTCACCGCTAAGAACAAACTGACGGCATACACCATCACCGTGGACGACAAGATGGTCGATAACCAGGTCAACTCCTACGCCGAGCGCTTCGGCGAGTATGTCGATGCCGACAAGGCCGAGGACGGCGACGTGCTCCGCGGTACGCTGACCGAGCAGAAGGACGGCGGCATCGTCAAGGAGAACGCCATCCTCAATCCGCAATACATGGCGGATAAGAAGCAAGCCAAGCTCTTCAAGGGCGCCAAGGTAGGTGACATCATCACCTTCAACCCGATGAAGGCGTTCCAGAACGAGACCGAGGTAGCCTCGCTGCTCGACCTGAAGAAGGAAGACGTCAAGGATCTCAACTCCGACTTCACCCTCACGCTCACCTCGATCACCCGCCACAAAGCCGCAGCTATCGACGCTGAGCTCTTCGCTAAGGTCTATGCTGCCGACGCACCGAAGGACGAGGCGGAGTTCCGCGCCCGCGTGAAAGCCGAGATCGAGGGCAACATGGCCGAGGATGCGAAGTATAAGTTCGGACTCGACGCCAAAGCCGCTATCCTCAAGAAAGCCGGCGAGTTCGCACTGCCCGAGGCGTTCCTCCGTCGCTGGGTGGAGGCCACGAACAAAGACATGAAACCCGAGGATCTGGACCGCGACTTCCCCGAGATGCTCAAGCAGCTCCGCTGGCAACTCGCCAAGGACCAGCTGATGAAGGAGTACGACATCAAGGTCGAGAAGGAGGACGTGGAGGCGTACGCCCGCGAGGTGGCACGCATGCAGTTCATGCAGTACGGCATGATGCACGTTGAGGAGCAGTACCTCAAGTCGTTCGCTGACAACATCCTCAAGGACGAGAACCAACTCCGCGGCATCGTGGAGCGCGTGGCGGAGAACAAGATCTACGACCACCTGCGCACCGTAGCCAAGATCGAGGAGAAGAGCATCAGCTACGACGACTTCGGCAAACTCATGCGCGAGAATGCTTGATCTGAGCCGATACGATCGTATATTCCTACTCACAGACGAGCAGGTAGCCGCGTGCTGCCTGCCCGTCTTTTATTCTACTATCATGCATCAGCCAAGTTTGGCTGATCAATTGGTGCTGCCGGCAGGCGAGCAGCACAAGACCCTCGCCTCCGTCCAGCGGATCTGGGACTGGCTGCTCGCGCAGCACGCTACGCGTGCGAGTCTGTTGATTAACCTCGGCGGCGGTGTGATCTGCGACCTTGGCGGTTTTGCCGCAGCTACGTACATGCGTGGCATCGACTACGTCAATGTCCCCACCACCCTGCTGGCTATGGTCGATGCTGCATCCGGCGGCAAGACCGGCTTCGACTACGGCACGCCGCTCGTCAAGAACTGTATCGGCGTGTTCGCCCCTCCCGTGCAGACCATCATCGAGCCGCGTCTGCTCGCCACCCTGCCGCCGGAGCAGATCCTGTCCGGCTACGCCGAGATGATCAAGCACGCGCTGCTGCAGAGCCCCGAGGCGTTCGGCGAACTGCTGAACTGCGACCTGCGTGAGGTGACCTCACCCGCCTTCGGCGAACGCATCAAGCAATCCGTGGCCTTCAAAGCGTCCATCGTCGCCCAGGACCCCAACGACCGCGGCATACGCCAAGCCCTGAACTTCGGTCACACCGTCGGCCACGCCATCGAATCTCTCCTTCTACAAAAGCCAACAGCCAATGGCCAACAGCCAATGGCCAAGCCGCACGGCTACTGCATCATGTACGGCCTCGTCGCCGAAGCTTATCTCTCGCACATGATCTGCGGCCTGCCCGCCGAGACAGTGAGCACCCTCAGCCGTTTTATGCTTGAGAACTACGGCGCCGCACCTGTCACCTGTTCGGACTATGAATCCCTGCTCGCCCTCATGCAGCATGACAAGAAAAACAAAGAGCAAGGCACAATCACTTGCACATTGCTCCGTTCGATAGGTCAACCTGTGACAGGTCAGCCCGTCACCCCCGCCCAACTCCGTGAATCCCTCGAATACCTCTGCTCCTTGTAGAGCATAGTTGGCAAATTACTGTTTCTTTGCAACAATTATACATCCCACGTGTCATAATGTTTGCGATTTTGAACAAAATGTTGTAATTTTGCACACGATTATAAACATTATACACGCCTCATCTATCTGTCTATGAAACGTCCACTACTACCCAAGCATGCACGTATGTTATCCTCATTGGGAGAAAACATCCGTCTGGCGCGTCTGCGCCGCGAACTGTCATCGGAGCAGATTGCCGAACGCGCCGGCATAGCGCGCGGGTCACTCGTCAAGGTTGAGAAAGGTGACGAGGGGGTAGCACTCGGCATCTACTTCCGCGTACTGATAGCCCTCAATATGGCCGATGACATCCTTTTGCTTGCCAAGGACGACATCCTCGGTCGCAAATTGCAAGACATAGGTCTCACCACGCGCGAACGCGCGCCTAAACGCGCACAATAAC
>Ga0310786_10000546_pt1 | contig 61105 bp, 109 predicted proteins | sample AusTroGonzalo_MG_FD_203881 | JGI IMG/M metagenome (GOLD analysis project Ga0310786, IMG submission 203881) | Bovine rumen microbial communities from tropical cattle in Woodstock, Queensland, Australia - Gonzalo_03 (v2) (version 2) | ecosystem: Host-associated > Mammals > Digestive system >...
GAACTCCCAAACCTGGTATAATGAAGCCAGAAAGAGAGAGAACAACATGAACGCCATCTTCGAACAAACCACCATCAGAATCAACTCCACCCAGGCCTGGGAGCCTTGGACGGCTTCCGTGAAGGTCGAACGCCAGATGGCCGGCAACAAGCTCCCGGTCTACGCGCATGGCAGCTTCCAGAACCTCGAAATCTACTTCCCCTCGAAGCGCCGGGCCCAGCTCCGAGCCAAGGCCATGCTCGAGCAGGCGGTCGAAGCCCAGGGCGGAATCCTCATGTCCAGGGCCCAGCTTTCGGCCCTGAGCCTCTGGGGCTCGAACGTGGCCCGCAGGCTGAACGCCGATTGGTACCGCGTCGAACTGGACGAAACCGCCGACGGCGGTTTGCGCATCCTGGCCGCCGCCGGAGTCGCCGAGATCAACGTCGAGTTCCTGCTCGCCGGGGTCGACTGAGCTTAGTGGGTTTTGGGAACTTGATATAATGGACCTGTAAACGAAAGAGAGATGAACATGAAGAAAACCGTGAAGAAGACCGTGAAGAAGCAGACCGCCGCGAAACGCTATGTCGCAACTTGTGTCGAAGTCGGCGACGAAGACGACAACGACGTCACCTCTATCGGGGTTTTTTCGACGCGCGCCGCCGCCGAGCGAGCCATCGAAAAGCACATCGCCGGGTATTTCGACGAATGGGTTGAATGCTCCTGCGGCGAAGCTTACCGCGAAGACGACGAAGACGAAATCACAGTCGACTCCGGTGACGGCCGCTACGTGCGCAAATACAGCATCAAAGCCTGCCGGGCGAAGTAAAACCCGGCGTTAGCAGGTTTTGGGAATCCGGTATAATAGACTTGCGAACGAAAGAGACGATATGAAACCGATAGACCTTGAAACCCCTTGCTTCTACATCGACATCCGCTGGGTCGCGAAAGACTTCTACGAGAAGTACGGCGAGGACAGCAAACGGACCCATTTCTCGTGCGTCGCGTGGTACGTCGACGGACCGTTTTCCGAAGCCCAGTTTTCGTTCGACCAGTACGTCAAGGCCGCGATCGCGCGCGGGGACGTGATCGTCAAGGCCGTGATATCGCCCGTGACCGGCTACTTCCTGAAGCGCCACCGCGAGCCAGTCCGCCGGTCGCTCGTGTCCGACCCCGACTGGAGGAGCTATTGAGCTTAGCCGGATTTGGAAGCTTGGTATAATGACAATGTAAACAAAAGAGAAAGAGAGAAAACACAATGCAGACAACCGATTACAACTTCGTCGAAGCCGTCCTCACCACCACCGTCAACGGAAAGTTCGCGCGCCTGACAGTCAGCGGGCGGTTCGAAGAGTACGACTACTCGACCATCGAGTCGACGCGCAACTCGAAGCCCTGCCGCACCATCACCCTGTTTTCCGACGTGCCGTTCGACGACGACACCGTCGAGCTCCTGGCCGACATGGTCGACGACGCGTTCGGCGCGCTCGAGCCTGTCGTCACCGTCAAGACCGACAACATGAGCACCAAGTTCGTCGTCGACTTCCCGACCGTCAAGCCGTCGGGGTACGAGTGGGACGAAACCGAGCTCGACGACTGCATCCGTGAGTTCATCTACCACCTCAACCCGTTTTTCAGCGGAACGCTGACGGTGTTCAACTTCTGAACCCGTCCCCGCTTAGCGGGTTTGGGAAAATTGGTATAATGAGGTCGTGAACGAAAGAGAGCTACGAATGAAGAAGAACATCAACACCTATTTTGTCACCAATCCCGAATTCGGCTTCGAAAACGCCGGCGTCACCGTCAGCGCAATCCACTATCCCAGCCCGGCTGGTTCGGCTTTGAAGCCCATCTACATGCTTGAAATCACCATCAACCCCGGCCGTGCAGTCAAGCAAGACGAATTCATCGCCGCGTTCGAACGCGTTTTCGCCAGCACTCCCGGCGCCGGCGAGGTCGGCATGTGGATGGACGCGGTCAGCGACAACCCCGCCGAAGACGACTTCGTCGTCAACATCGGATTCGAACCCGACGGCTTTTCTTTCGAACAGCTCGAAGCCCAGGCTTCGAGGCTCGTAGCCGAGCTCGGCTTCGGGACCTGGTGAAATAAACGCCGCATCAGCTTAGCGGGTTTGGGAATTCCGGTATAATGGAATTGCAAACGAAAGAGAGCTAAAGATGAACGAAACGAACAACCAGCGCGGATATCGGGTTTACCATTGTGTGATCGACGGGGACGAAATGTACGACGAATTCGTCGGGGAATGGCCGACGGAAGCCGAGGCCTGGGAACATCTGCAGGCCGACATGAAAGCCCAGTATGCCGCGATGGTCCGGACTTTCGGCGAGGCCGAAGTCTATCTGGACGAAGGCTCGATCGAAGTCGGCCGCATCGACTTCGAAACCGGCAAGCCGTCGAGGTTCAACCTGAACAACTGGCTGATCGACGGTCCGGAAAACGACGACCTGCCCGAACCCTGCTGAGCTTAGCAGGTTTTGGGAACTTGATATAATGATACTGCAAACGAAAGGGAAACAATGAAACTGAAACACGACAGCTACTACGCGCACAACCTCGGTCCCCAGCCTGTGCAGGTCGACGTCGACGCAGACTACTTTCCGCCCGAACCCGGGGACCCGACCGAAGTCTACCGGCTCGAAGTCCTGTTCAAGGTGCATTGCCCGTCGAACTTCGTGCATGACGCGATCGAGCTTGTCGACCAGCTGTTCCCCGAGCTCATGTGCCTCGACTCGTTCAACGACAAAGAAAAGAACATGTTCCGGCTCACCATCCATTTCGACCCGTCAGACACTGACATCAACAAGCTCCAGGCCGCAGCTGCCAGGCTGGCCGACAGCCTCGACTGCATCTGCCCGGGCTTGTCGCAAGTCCGCGTGCTTGCATAACTGATTCAAAACCCAACAGAAAGAACTACAATGAAAGTGAACGAATATTTTGCGAACCTCCGGGCCGGCATCGAATACGGCAGGTCCATCGAAGCCGAGCTGACGGACACCGACCGCCGCGAATGCACGATCCTCCCCGAGTACTGCCTCAAAGTCATGACAGAAGTCCGGGACATCGTGGCCGCCACGATGAAGGTCCTGGACGAATCGCTCGAGCTCAGGGGCGAGCCGAGGCTGCTGCCGGATTCGACGGACTATACCGTAGGCTCCCGGGAACGTCATTTCGTTTACTCGGTCGGACGTGGCCGGCGCAAGACCAAGGCCATTGAAATCTACCACGCCCAGGAGCTGTTCGTCCGGCCCGGCTCGGTCAAAACGCCGTGCGGGTCCACGTATACGCTCGCCAGCATTGACGAAGAAATCGAGTGCATCAAGAACGACTGCCGCAACTTCGCCCAGTGGGTCGCGAAGAAAGAGCAGGTCGACAGGACCAAGGCCGTCGCCGAGTTCATTCTCGGCGCGCTCAAGGAGCAGCAGCAGGCCTACATAGAGAAGGTGACAGCCAACCTCAACATGGCATGCCGCATCGCCGAAGAGGCCGAAAAATACAAGGGAATCCGGGAGTAGCAAAACTCCCAAACTTGGTATAATGGTACCGTAACCAAAAAGAAAGAACGAAATCATGACAGTAGACAATTTCAACCTCCTCGCCACCGAACTCTTCAAGACCCCGCTCGCCGAAGGCGAGTTCTATTTCGTCCAGGTCCTGGTCCGTGGCAAGGACGGCAACAAGGTCAACGGCAACAACAAGAACCGGATGGTGCGCTTCTACTGCGTCAAGTCCGCCGAGAAACTCCTCGAGCTCAAGCCCGAGATCGAATCCCTCTGCAAGCTCCACAACGCCCGGGCGTACATCCATCCGACTCCCCGGTCCGAAAAAGAAGTCGCCGCCGTCATGATGGAAGAGGCCATGCACGAATTCGTCGTCGGCAACTACCACGTTTTCCGCCGGCTCTATTCCACCGCCTGCGGCAAGTCCTACGTCCAGTCCAAGAAGCTTTTCCTCGTCGACATCGACCGGCTCCCGGACGAAACGGCCGGCGAGTTCCTGACTCGGTTCCACAACATCGAATATGTCATCCAGTACGTCTGCCGCGGCAAGACCGGACCGGACGGCAACCGGATCGCAATGACCGTCTGGACGAAGTCCGGCGTGCATCTGATTTGCCACCCGTTCGACGTCGGCCAGTTCACCACCGAGCTCCGGAAGGAAAACGCTCCCGAAATTCCGGACATCCACAAAAACAACCCGACCGTGCTCTACAAGCCGGACGTGGGTTGATTAGCAATACTCCAAAACACGATACAATAACAACCAAAAGGAGACAACAATGAAGAATGCTTTGTTTATCGAAGGTCGTCGCAACGGATACAGCCCGAAGCAGTGCGGGAACACCATGACCGTCCGGGAGTTGATCGAGTACCTCGAAGGGTACGCCGACGACATGCCCGTGTTCCTGAAGAACGACGGCGGCTACACGTACGGCAACATCGACTCGTGGAGTTTCGAAGAGCAGGAAGAGTCGGAAGACGAAGACGAAGACGAAGAGGAGTAACTACTACCCAAGCGCCTGACTCAGGCCCGACAATTTTAGGAGACTACCATGAAGACAGCTGACCAAATCAGCACAAGACAAGACGTATACGATTTTTTCAAAGAGCTTTCCGAGACCTATAACGTTTTTTACCATCCGGAAGACGAGCTCGACGAGTATGACGTTTTCAGCCACGAAAACAATTCCGTCCTGACGGCGCTCGAAGACGCGGTCGACAAATGCCGCGACGTCGCCGCCCAAGAAGACTTCGACATCTGTGAAGTCGCGATGGAAGCTTACGGGCTGGACTGATTCTCCCAAGGAAAGAGAGTTCCCAAATTTTGCTTCGGGCTAGTACTATATCCACGCCTGTCCGAGGTACAATAACAATCGAACTCAAGAAAGAAACAACATGAAGACAATTTTCAATTTCCACTACGATTCCGGCCATGGTTGGTTGGAAGTTCCCAAATCTGCCGTGAAGCATTCAGGAGTCGCTGACCGTATAAGCGAGTACTCATATTGCAGCGGCGACAACGTTTATTTGGAAGAGGACATGGACATGCGCACGTTCCTCGACGCCTATGTCGAACAGATGGAACGAGAAGGCCGTCCGTCTTCCAGCCTCGAAATCGCGAACGTGCACGACGGGGAAATGTCCAGCATCCGCCAGATGCCGTGCTTTTTCCCAGAACTTTTGACTGCCTGAACCCGCCAGCCTGAGGAAAGAGACCATGGCGAAGAACTTTGTCGAGACCAACCGGCTCCGGAGAATTATCAATGAAATTCCCGTCGGTTCTACTGTCGAGACGTACGTCGAGATGATGGCGAAAGTCGCCAGCGAGATGTGCCGCGACGGTGCCCAGCTTCCGGACCTGGAACTCTGGATACAGTTGGAATGCGCTTTCCTGCTGCACAAGCTCAAGACCGACAAGAAGATTTATCTGGACACTGTGTTCGAACTGCCTGACTCCCCGACGTTCAACGAGCTTACTGCCTGGTTGAAGAGCCATGACACGGCGTATGGCGCAGTGGAAAAATTCAAGGCGAAGCTTCTCGGGTACATCGCGACGAGCTCAGACTCGGACATCGCGAGCGTGCAGGCTTGGCAGAACGATTTCAAAAATGAAATGGTTGTGGTATGGTACAGCGCTTACCGGTATGACAAGGAACCGAACAGCAGGGCCATGGAAACCCGGCGCGCCACAGTACCTTTCTCCTGGTTCCTGCCTGAAAAAAATCCTGGACCTCCAGACTGATTTTCATTTCGACCGGAGTATATAATAGGCATGACGTGATATCGCGCCCTGGTCAACTTTGGATTTCTCTCTTTCCCCAAAGTTATAAGACGTTCCAAGAACGCAGTAAAACCAGGGCGCTTCTTTTTATCCAGTAAATAAGACATTGCAACTGAAAGAAACACAATGCCAAACAAATCAGACTATTCGAAGTACTACAGCCCGAGGCCGGGAGTAAAATCCAAGAACGAACCTGAGAAGTCCGACGTGGGAACTGGTCCGCAGCTCGACGCGTCCGACGTCAACCTCCTCATGGAAGGCGTCGATACCGTGTTCGCCCGCATGAAAGACGCCGGCGAAGAGAACAGGCTGGTGTTCGTCACCGCCTTGACATACGACCCGGATTCGATGTCCAAGCACAGCAAGCTGACGTTCGTCTTCCCGCCGGACTACCAGGAAGGCGGCGCCTGCATCCAGATGGTCGACGCGAAAGTCGACTTCAACTTCGTCACCTACGAGAAAACGAAACCTGTCTACGTCGACCTCACCAGGGCGAAAGCCGGGATGGCGTACTATTTCGGGACGGTCGAAATCGCTTCCGGGGACCCTGAAGACCAGTTCGAAGGACTCCAGTCGAAGTCCAGGATCGAGCAGTTGTACGACGCGATATTCAAGGATATCGCTTTGACGAAGGACGACGTCGGCTACGAATACACCTGCAGCGCGAAAGCCAGGACTCCGGGATATCCCGAAACTGACAAACCTTCTTACGAAACACTAGACGATTGAAAGGAAAACTAAAATGTCGACAACGAATGTAAGATACTACCTCGAATCAGACGCCGGCCAGGAACTCATGAAGATGCTCCGGGCGAAGATGGACGAACTCGGGAAGCAGCCTGCCGCCGAGGCCTGGAACAAGTACGGCATGCTCCAGCGCCTGGTCCTGGACCTGGATTACTACGCGACCGACGCAGACGAAGACCTGGTCTACGAGTTCGAACTGGAAGAAGAGATTTTGGATGCAGACCCCAAAGATGTTCTGCAGAACATCGAAGCCTGGATAGAAGACGACGAAGCCTGGGCGGCGGTGGCGAGAGCGGACGCGTACAACAGTGACAGCGACCTGGTCTCGGCCGAGCGCAAGGCCTTCGCCGACTGGGATGCCGGATTCTGATTCTGAAAGAATCCGCTAGGCACCACCGGGAACTGGAAACGGTTCCCGGTTTTTTATTGTTAGCAGAACCCCAAAACCTGGTACAATGTACTTGTAAACGAAAGAGAGATACGATGAATGTGCTAGAGAAAACTCCCCGGACGAAATACGGCGACGAGAACCTGGAGGACGTACTGCAGGAAATTGCCTGGGGCCTGGACCTCAGATACGATTCGTGCTGCTTCTCCGCCGCGGAAATGCTGGCTTTCGTCAAGCGCATCAGGGCCGTTGTCGACCTGACCATGGTCCGGAAGCCGCTGTAAGAATTCCCATTAGTGGAATCCAAGCTTGGGATATAATGGAGATGTAAACGAAAGAGAGTAATACATCATGAAACTATATGTTGTCCGCATCATAAACAAATTTTTCAGCGCCCATGCCAAGTATCGTTTTTTAGCCAAGTCACCGAAAGAAGCTGCTGAAAAATGCGTCAAATATTGGGTGCGCGAATCGCACGATTTCGAAAGTCCTCCCGAACGCCGTATGCTTATTCCGGAAACTATTTTCCGAGTCAAAGAAACTGGCACACCGCGACTTGCTGGTATTACCGAGTTTACTCTCACTCAGCTCGATATTCCAGATTGCAATTAGCATATTCCGGGTTTGGGATATAATGTACCTGTAAACGAAAGAGAGACGCGAATGAACTCCAACCTGCAAGACCTCAACGACATCGTCACCTGGAAACCTTATACGTACGACGGGACCAATGGCCCGTCCACCGGCGTCCTCTGCAAATGGAAATGGGGCGCGATCGATTTCTACGACCCCCGGAAGCACAACGGCATCGTGTCCGGCATCAGCTTCATCGAGGACGATTCGTCCGAGCGCTTGCAACCGGAGCAGTCCGAAGACGACGACACCGAGTACATCGATGACCTGGGCGGATTGGTTTGCACGTTCTAAATCCGCCGCTTTTATTTCCGGCCAGATTTTTGTTAGTGGTTCCCAAAACTAGGTTATAATGTAGTTGTAAACAAAAGAGAGACAACTATGATGCATGACCCTTCCATCCAGACTGCTTTGGCAATCCTTTCCGTGCTCCCGGTTTTCGCCTGCATCGTCCGGAACATGCTGAAGCGCCCGTAAGCAGAACCCAGGTTTGGGGTACAATAGGAACGTAAAGAGGAAAAACAATGTACGAACTCAAAGGACAATTCAACACCGCCCGCGTCTATGCCGACATGCTGGAAGACACCGCCACCGCGCAAATCCTGGCTTTCCTGGATTCTGTCCACGCCGATGCTGTCGGGACCGGAGCCTGCGAAAAACCTTCCATCGCCATCATGCCCGACTGCCACGCCGGCAAAGGGTGCGTGATCGGCTTCACCGAAAAACTCCATTCCGACCACGTCGTGCCGTCTCTCGTGGGATGCGACATCGGGTGCGGCATGATCGCCTGGAAAATCCACGGCCACGAATTCGACGAACGCGGCTTGCGCGAGCTCGACTCCGCATGCCACCGCGCGATCAAATCCGGATTCGACATCTGGCCAGCCGACAACGTCCACCGCTACGCGGACTGGTACACTGCCCAGCTCCGGAAAATCAAAGCTCCCGTCGACGTCGAGAAAGCCCGCCGTTCGGTCGGTTCGCTCGGGTCCGGCAACCATTTCGTGGAATTGAACCAGGCTTCCGACGGGGACTACTGGCTTGTCGTGCACACCGGGTCCCGCCACCTGGGCTTGGAAGTCGAAGCCTACTACACCGGCAAAGCCACTGTCACCGACAAAGGCCTGGCTGCCGTCGTCGGGGAAGACTACGCCGACTACATCAACGACATGGGCATCACGCAGAAATTCGCCCACGTCAACCGGCTCGCCATCATGTGGAACCTGCTCGAAGCCATCGGCATCACCCGCGTCGGGGACGGTTCGAAAGGAACCATCGTCGACAACATCGAGACTGTCCACAACTACATCGACCTCGAACACCGGACCGTCCGGAAAGGCGCGATCTCCCTGCAGGCCGGCGAGCGGGCTATCATCCCCATGAACATGGCTGACGGTTCCCTGCTCGTCACCGGCAAAGGAAATCCCGACTGGAATTGCTCCGGACCGCACGGCGCCGGCCGCCTCATGTCCAGGGGCCAGGCTCGCCGCGAGCTGACCATGGAAGCTTTCCGGGAAAGCATGGAAGGCGTCTACTCGACGACTGTGACCGAAGACACCATCGACGAATCGAAAATGGCCTACAAACCCATGGAGTCCATCGTGGCCGCCATCGGCGAGACCTGCACTGTCGACGAAGTCATCAAACCCGTCTACAACTTCAAAGCCGCCGAACACCGCCGGCGCCGCTGATTCAAAGAAAGGAAAACAACAATGAAGAAACTGATCATCATCTGCCTTGCGGCCCTGGCTCTCGCCGGCTGCAACTACGACATCGTGGATTTGAGGTACCACTTCGACACAGCGTACATCTCGATCCCGGGCCAGGAACCGAAGGAAGTCAAGCTGAGGGCCTGGAAGGATTACGACCAGAGCGACACCGTGCAGGTCGAGGACCGGGACGGGAACGTCTATTTGACTCACTACTGCAACGTCGTGCTTGTCAGGCATTCCGGAAAATGAGGTTTAGCGGCTTTCAAACGTTTGATATAATGTTCTCAGAAAGAAAAACCAAGAAAGAGAGCATACCATGATCGACGTTTACGAACTCGCTCGCATCCTTCCCGAAACCTTGTTCGGTCTCGCCGTCTACAACCACGACAAGCAGACTGCCGAGTGGGTTTCGAAGAAACCCGAAAAGCCCGGTCCCTGGTCCTTCAAGTTCGCTACGGTCGACTGGTTCGACGCGGAAGGCCGCGAGTACTCGTTCAACAACAACGAGTACACGGTGGGGTTCACCTGGAAAATCCTGCCCTTCAGCCCTGAAGCCCTCGAAAACTGGCGGAGCGGCAGGGCATGTCTCGACAACTGGGCGAAGAACCATCCGGACATTCCGGCGGACCGCGCTTGAGACAGCTGGCCGGCATTGCCAACGGAAATAACAATAAAACAGAAAGAGAACTACAATGACATTGCTTGAATTAAAAGAGCGAATCGACGAAGTCCTCGCCTACACCAGCACTCCCGACGCCCAAGTCATGGTTGACTGCCAGTCGCTCAGGCTGGCGTTCTGGTCCGAAGGCGAACCGGAATCCGCGCTCTGCCCCGACTGGCAGAAATACCCCCACTGGCACGCAGGCGAATTCGTCGCCAATCTGGAATTGCCTGACGCCTGGACGATGGCGAACGAGGAGGGCTGACATGGACTGGAACCCGGTCATCACCCGCCTGCCCGACGACAGGTACCGCAATGCGACAGGTACGTCGAAGGTTTTCGCGCCGCCGCCTGCTCCGACCAAAAACGACGTTCTGGCTACGTACATAACCAACGGAATCCAAATACACAACCTCCGGTTGTTCGGCTGCTGGTTCGAAGCCGGGTACTGTTTCGATTTCCGGGGACGCGGACTGAAGAAATATGTTTTCAAACAAGACCGCTACGTACGTGAAGCTTGGGCTCCGGATGAAAAGTTGTTGCGGAAGTCTATCAAGTCCGATCGGCTCACTTACGTCCTCCCCGTTCCCGAGGATGCGTGGTACCATTCGTGAACAATTTTGGAAACGATGTGGCAGGAGATACCCGTAATACACAGTAAAAAATCACAACGTTCCCAATCCGGTCCGGGCCCTTGAGGCGGAATCGAAACTAACGGACCAGCGCCTGCAGGACGAAGGGCCTGCAGGTTTTCTTTCAGTACAAGCAGAAGAAAGACGGTTGCTGGGAAAAGGTGGGCAGGTAAAATAATTCATGTTGTTGTCATCACAGTCATAATCGGATGGTATGCCTTTTGCAAGTACATGGACATATGAAGGAAAACCGAAAATGAAAATTACTGTCGTGTTCGTTGTCAATGTTTTCTCGTATCTCTTCGCCGGAGGAGCAGGAATTTTTGCCGGGATTCATCTTATCCGGATCGCGCTCAGGCGAAGAAAATGGGAAGAGCGCGAAAACATGCTTGAAGCAGCTGTCCGCTATGCTGCAGCCAACGCAGTCGATGTCCTCCGCGCTCTTTTCGGTTCGGCGATGTTTTTGATGGGCGTTGCTTGCTTGTTAGTCGCTCTGTGTGGAATCGCTAGCGCATTTACGATCTAGGTGCTTAGCGCCTAGCATATTTGAGTTTTGGGATATAATGACATTGTAAACAAAAAAGGAATGCCATGAAGATTATCTTGCACTCGCACAAGATCGACGGCGCGGTCGAACGGTACGGCGAAGCCTGTTTCAGGTACGGACCCAAGTCGGACGCTGCCCTGGAAATCCGGGAAGAGATCAACAAAATGATCGACGAAGCGCCGCTCGCACAGGACTACTGCAAAGTCGAAAATCTCGCAGCGAATTTGGAACGACCGCTATAATGTACGTACAAGAAAAACAAAAGGAGACACTGACATGACGGCTGGCGAAAGAATGCTGGAAATGCTCGAAGAGGGAGTCATGGACTGGGAGACGTTCGGCCGCGAAGCCATCCAGCAAATGAGTTCGGACGAAATTGACTCAGTCGCGGAGGCCTTTGATATTTCAGGAGACGACTAGCAGAACTCCCAAACTTGGTATAATGTAGATGTCAACCGAAAGAGAGAGCACAATGAACATCACCTATACCATCAGCAACTTCTTCGAACAGAACACCAACGGCGAATTCGTCCACACCGGCCACGTCGAATGGGCCAGCTTCCGGACCTGGGAGGCTATCATCGCCGACAACGCCCGGTGGGCTGAGCTCTGCCACAACGAAATCCTCCGGAACGAGGTCTCGACCTACCGGCCCGACTTCTCGGACAAGGACGAAGAATGCGTCGTCCTCGAATTCCGGGTCGGCGGCAAGGGTCCGGTCCAGCGCATCGAGTTCACCCACCTCGTCGCCGACGAGTACCTCCCCGCCTGAGGCGGGGATTCACCCCTGAAAGGAGCCAGCAATGAACTTCACCCTCTTCGATGTTTACTACTCTTGCGTCACTGTCAATGACGAGTTCACCTCGGGCTCATGGCCAGTCTACGCGTTCACCGCCAAGGACGCGGCGAAGAAAGCACGCAAGGACCTCAAGGCCCTGGGTTCGACCAGGATACGCATCAAGTCGGTCAAAGAGTCCGACGCAAGCCGATGGTCCGGCTGGACAGGAGCAATGATCCCCGCCTGCTGAAAAGCAGGTTCTTTTTTTATGCAGTGTTCCATGTAAATACACCTAACTGTCAACAAGGAACACACATGAAACTGAATCCCCGCAAATCCGCGAAACTGACTGCGCTGGTAGAAGCAACTACCAAACGGCTCTGCGAAAAAGACGAAAACGAAAAGGATTCCGAAAAGGAACCAGAAGCCCAGGAAACACTGAAAGAAATCGGGAACTCGCTCGATGAATTCGTGAGCTACGTCACAGGCAGCTTCTTCGGCGACAACCAGGTCGACAACGAAAAGCTCGGCAAGCTGAAAAAGGACAAAGCCGAAGAACTAAGAGACACCATCGAGACTGCATTCAAAGACGCAAAGAACGCTCTCGACAAAATCTTCAAAGCCGTGATGGTCGCGGCGGACAATCCTGACGAAGGCGAAGAAAACAAAGAGCAGACGGACGAAGGCAAGGACGCAGACCCGGACAAAGACACTGGCCCGGAAGACGAGCCGGAAGACAAGGAACCTGATCCGGATGAAGACCCGGCCGACGTGGAAGTAGTCGAAGACACGGACGACGAAGAGCAGGCAGACGAAAGCGTCGAGGTCGACGAAGCCGGAACCCCTGTCCCGGGAGTCAGCGTTGAAACGGTGAAGGGCCTGGTACGCGACTACCACCTGGCGTACAGCACGGAACGCGGTGCCTTGGCGCAGAAAGTGGTAGATGTCCTGGGCAAAGCGAAGAAGTACGCTCCGGACGCCGCGAAGGTAGAGCAGTACGCGTACACGGAGATCGGCCGTCTCCTGGTCTACTTCGGCGGGGAATACGACGAAATGGACGCGGACGAATTCACCGACACTGTGTTCAACATGGCTGCAGCCACCGGCATTTACGGCGAGGAACTCAAGAAGAAAGCGGCCGAGTTCGGCAAGCCCGAGCACGACCGCACAGACCTGGAAGACGAATGGGATTCAGACCCGGACGCGGGATTCCCAGACTGGAACTGACAGCTCCGGCAGATTGTTGACACGGCCTCCTGGATTTCCAGGAGGTTTTTTCATGCCGGATCGTAGATGAAGCTCTTCACGAAGAAGGTGCTAGGCTTGTAGCTGGCATCCAGGTCCTTCGCGTCGTTGCAGCACCCGTTGTTCAGGAGGACGTGCACTCCCTGCTCATTCATCTGGGACAGGAGCTTCTTGTCGTCGAACGTCCTTACCAGCTTGCTGTTGAACAGGATATCGACTTTGTTCTTCGTCCAGAGCATGGTGAAATAGTTGTACTTGCCTGGGTCTTTCATTGCTTTGTGCTGCTGCCCGCCGAACTGCTTCTGGTCCGGGTAGACTCCCTTCCAGGCGTTCGTCTTGACGGCGTACTTCGTGCAGGGCCTAGTCCACTGGAAATTCCTGTACGATCCTTTCCCGTCCGAGTACCCTTCGAAGATGTCGATCTCGGGTGGCCAAGTTTTGTCGCCATATACCCAGAACGCAGGCCACAACCATTTCCCCTGGGGGAGCTTGCAGCAGACTTCGTACTTGCCGTGCCAGAAGACTTTCCTGGATTTCACGAGCCCGACAGCTATTTCCGGGAAACATTCTTTCCCGTGCGAATCTATATAGCGCTTCGGCATGTACTTGGCGTTCAGGCACAGGAGCCCGTCGCTCTGGACCCTGGCGCAGTCGTCGTTGTACCACATGTGCGGGTTGTCTTCGTGGAACGAGACTCCCGGGGATTTTTCCGTTTTCCATTCAAAACCTGCCCAGCTGAAAACTTTTGCCATAACTTCTCCTCAAAAAACATATTATTATCTTACCTAACGGAACTGGAATATTCAGTATAATAAAAGCAACAACGGAAGTTCAAGTTAGAAAAACCCCGAACAGCTGACGGTGGTGAACGTCTCCCGAAAGGAGAAAGTGCGGGTGCAAGTCCCGTCCGTTGCAAACAGCGATCGCTGAGGCCATGAAGGATTGGCGAAGAGAATATCGATGACTCTGGAAGCCAGAACACCCCTGAGCCGAACAAACAAAAAAAATACCGCGACTGCCCGTGGCGGCGGAAATTTTCCGGACCTTTCACTAATTGCTGTTGAAAGGCCCGGTTTTTTATTGCCGGAATTTGTTTCTAGCAGAACCCGGGAAACTGGTATAATGTACTCACGATTGAAGTTCAATGGCATGAACGCCGTTCACTATGGTAACGGAGGTTGCCGGTTCGAGTCCGGCCAATCGTATACGTCTAGACCGTATGTCCGCGTTTAGCTGGTTGAACGCTCTCAATGTCAGTGCGCGGATTCTGAGACCTCCCTGCCGGAGCGAAGCGGCAGAGGGGTCTCTTTCTTTTTAAGCCGCGGTTGTTTTAGCGGAATCCGGATTTGGCGTATAATAAATTTGCAAACAAAAAGAGGTACATTATGGGATACATGCACATTGACAATTTGTACAAAGACCAGACCATCCTGGAATTCCGCGAGTGCTACGCGATGGAGAAAATCCATGGCACTTCCGCCCACATCGCCTGGAATCCGAAGGGCGTAGACCCGAACGTCGCCCAGCCGGTCGTGTTCTCCGGCGGCGCGAAGTTCGAGGACTTCAAGGCCCTGTTCGACCTCGAGAAGTTCAAGCAGGACATTTTCGCCATGGGCTGGCACACCGACAACGTCGTGTTCTACGGCGAGGCTTACGGCGGCAAGATGCAGGGCATGTCCGCCACCTACGGGAAGCAGCTCCGCTTCGTCGTGTTCGACGTCCAGAAGAACGGCGTTTGGCTGTGCGTCCCGGACGCCGAGAACGTCGCCCGCAGGTTCGGGTTCGACTTCGTCGCCTACGAGCGCGTGTCCACCGACCTTGCGTCCCTCGATGCCGAGCGCGACCGTCCGAGCCGCCAGGCCAAGAAGGTCGGCATCCTCGAGGACCGTCCGGCCGAGGGCGTTGTCCTCCGCCCGATCCACGAGTACACGCGCAACGACGGCAAACGCGTGATCTGCAAGCACAAACGCGCCGAGTTCATGGAGACCAAGCACGAGAAGAAAGTCGTGGACCCTGCGCAGCGCGAGGTGCTCGACAAGGCCCAGGCCGTGGCCGACGAGTGGGTCGTCCCGATGCGCCTCGACCACGTGCTCGACAAGCTCGGCAACCCGACGGAGCTGGAAGCCACTGGCAAGGTCGTGACCGCGATGCAGGAAGACGTCCAGCGCGAGGCGGAGGGGTTCGTCGTCTGGAACAAGGAGACGGAGCGCGCCGTGGGCAAAGCCGCCGCCATCATGTACAAGAAACGCTGCATGGACGTCGCGCGTTCCCGCTTGCCGTCCTGAGTCCGGCTAAGCAGCACCCCTGGAGAAAATCCAGGGGTTTTCTTTTTAGCCCGATCCAGGTTTGGGATATAATAACCTTAGAAAGAGAACAACATGGAAAGCTACAAAAACGAATCGATTTTCGAGCAGTTCTGCCGGGCGGTCCAGCGGGAAAACTACCCGCTCATGTACAAGGATGCAGAGGCCGACGTGTCTGACTTCTGCTGGGAGTTCAGGGAGCGCTGGCGCAATCCCGACTACCGCAAGCTCGGGTTCAACAGAGTTTTCAACGGGCTGGCGAAAGCCTACGGCTACAGCACTGAAGTCCTCGAGCTCAAATCCGAAAACATCGCGGAAATGTTCCGGATGCTGACGACTTTTGGCGACGACCTCGGAGAATGAACCACATATACAACTAGCAGAACTTCCAAACCTGTTATAATGTATCTGCAAACGAAAGAGAAAGAGAGACAAACATGAGAGATACGCAAGCACAAGCCGCATTCGACAAATTGTACGACGAAATTTACTGCCACTGGCTCGATTGCCACGAAAGCCGCGACACCCTCGAAGAGGCGTTCGACGCAGGTCAGCAGATTTACCGTGACTGGACCGACTACATGGCCGGTGACAGGCACGACTACGAAGACCCCGACTACCTCGATTGCGTGTTCGAACACGGCGTGGACTGGAGGATCGCTTTCGACGAAGGCCGCGGAGACGAGTATCTTGCCGACCAGTGCAAGAACGACTGAATCAAAAGGAGGAGAAGCAATGTCCCAGAAATACTCAGTCCGCGTCAGCGTCCGTGGCCGCTTCCTCGCGCGCGACGGTTCCGTCCGGAAGTCCAGGTCCCTGTTTGATTCGTCCCTGACGTACCTCGCCGAATCGGCCCTCGAAGCCGCGCAGAAAGCCAAGAAGTATGTCAACAACGTCGGCTGGTGCTACTTCGGGAAAGCTCCCGCCAAGGGCCCGGACATGTCCGCGGTTTTCTTCCGGGTGCGCGAACGGGGGTCCGACGGTCCTGCGGCCGAGTTCGACTACGCTGAACTTTGAGAGTTAGCAAATCCCAAACTCTTGTTATAATAAAGACGTAAACCGAAAGAAAGAGAGCAAAGTATGAACGAACACATTGTCAGAGAAGAGCCTGCCGCCTACGCCGTCATGGTCACGTACGACTGGCCCGACAACCAGCCCACGTCCGAATTCGTCGGCATGTACCAGTCCAAGGCCAACGCGAACGAGGCCCACCTCGCCGCCGTCCGGTCCGCCAAAGAAAACGAATTCGACGGACTCGAACCCGAAAACGAACAGTCCGACGGCGTGACTCCCGGCTACTACTCCGAGACCCGGGTGGACTACGTGGACGGCGGATTCACCGTCCAGACCGTCCCGATCTATCCCGACCGCGATCGCTGGATCATTGACGAAGGTTTCGTGCCGGCCTGAGCCGGCTCAGCCGAACCTGATTCCGAGTTATAATAAACCTGCAAACCAAAAGAAAGAGAGAAAAAACATGAGCAAGAAAATGTTCGCAGTCATTTCCGTCGACGCCGGCGAGGACGATCCCCACGAGGCCGGTTGCGAAGTCGTCGGCGTTTACCTGACGAAGAAGGAAGCGGCCGCCGCCAAGAAGGCTGCCATCAAGGATTTCAAGGCCGAACAAAAAGAAGACTTCGGCGAAGGCGCAACGTACATGTACGACTCCGACACCGTCCTCGTGGCCGACGGCCAGTACGGCCAGCGGTTCCTCATCAAGGAAATCGAAATTCCCGCCTAGCGGAATTCCCAACTTGGATATAATAGAAATCGAAAGAAAAACCAAACCAAAAGAGAGACAACAATGAAGAGCAAGAAAACCAACCTTTTCACCGTAGTCCGCGTGGACAGCGTCGTCGGCCGCAACGATCGTGGCCGCCGGACCGTGCATCTCGAGAACACCGTCCTCGGCACGTACACGACGAAGTCCGAAGCCACCGCCGCTTTCCGGGACGACTTCGAAGCCATGAAGATGGCTGTCCCCGGGGACCAGCCCCTCTGCCAGAGCCTCAAGCACCGCCGCATGTGGACGGCCGACTTCGAGCTCGGTTTCCGCTGGCACATCGTCGAGTCCGGCCCCGTGCGCCTGAGCCCCTGGGACGAAGACTACGACAGCCCTGACAAACGCGGCCTGCTGAAGATCAACCCCGGAGCCAAGAAGTACGACGTCCGCTAACCAGCGGGCGCCAACCTGCAATCGCCTAAAAAGGAAAGAGAGACACCATGAAGAAAAACCAGAATCTGAAACGCTATGCTGTCACCGTCAAGAACCACTGCAAGCATTGCGGCGGCTGGCACGTAACTCTCGCCACGCCGCTAGTCTACAAGGCGGCGGACGCCCGCGAAGCCGCGAAGAAAGCCCACGAGTGGCTGGCGTTCGGCGGCCCTTACGGAGACCTCTGCCATCTCGCTAAGTCGCGCAACATTTTCTTCCACGTCAAAGAGTCCTATCTGCCATTCGGCGAAGGTATCACTTTTGTCGAGCAATCGGAATTCCTTCCGAAGCGCGTGCTCCGCCGGGCCCGCTAGCAGATTCCCAAACTTGGTTATAATAGACCTGCAACCAAAAAAAAAGAGAGAAAACAATGATCGTCATTCGCATCAACAAACGCAAGACCATGTCCTGGACCAAGCTCGTGAAAGCCCTTGGCGAGTTCTGCTGGACGAAGAAACTCGGCGGCAGCAACGACCACGGCACGTTCGAAGTCGTTTTCGACATGGGCACCATCTACCAGCACGGCGGTTTCGTCCTCGCCGTCGCCTACAACGGGACGTTGTACTTCAACGAGGAGGCCGACCTGGCCCACCTCCCGAAGGTGTTCGACGAAAAGGTCCTGTCCGTATACGATTCGTTCGGCTCGATCGTCTGGCCCAAAGACTGGCCCTAGCAGATTTGGGGGCTCGTGTTATAATGTTTCTGTAAACGAAAGAGAGACACCATGACACTTGCAGAACGTGAAAACAAATTCGTCGAGGACTTCGTCTTCGAGGGCACCGGCCGACCCAAGGCCGGTGTCGCCATCATTCCGGACTTCCTGGAAAACCGCATCTACTTCGTGCCCGAGGGCAATGCCGCTCCGGCCATGATCAGCCTCGACGTTCTCGACGCCCAGGCCTGGCTGGAGGAGCACGGCCTGGCCGGAGTCCCCCGCCTGAACCTCAATTGCCCTGTCGACCCCCTCCTGGAGCTCGCGCGGTCGATCGCCCGCAGGTTCGTGGCTGGCTTCAAAACCATCCAGCTGCTCGACGTGAAAGCTCAGGCTGTTGGACCAAGAGCCCCGTGCTACGTCTCCAAAGCCTCTCAAAAAGCCAGCTACGGCTGGACCGCTTACTGGTTCAACAAGCTTGTCAAGCCCCTGAAGAAAGCACGTTTGGGAACTGTCCCGATGCAAATCAAGGGCATGGACGTGCTGATCGCCAAGGGCCAGACCGTTTGGACCGTGCTTGCTCCCCGACATTTGAACCAGCCCCCGAAGAAAAAGACCCGGACGAAAAAAGTCCGTTAGCCGGACCTGGGTTTGGGATATAATAAACCTGTAAACGAAAGAGAGACAACAATGGTCAAGCACAAAGACACGATTATCAAAGTGACATTCACCGCCCGAGGCCGGCGCTACGAAGGCCTCAGCCTGCAGTCCGCCGACTACATGTTTGCCAAGACCGTCAACCCGTACGGGTACAAGTTCACGGGCGTCGAGGCCGTCAGGGCCTGGCTGCTCGAAGAGCGGACGAAGATTTTCCCGGACTCCGAAAAATGGTCGTACCTCAAGTCGTGGATTCATGGGACAAGATACCCGGACGGCAAGTTCGACCACTACATTTTGATTTGGCTCGGCCGCCGGGTCCAGGACCGGGTCGACTATGAGGACATCAAAATCGAAAAGGCAGTGGCGTTCGACAAGGCCACGGACACCGAGACCGACATCACGCCCGAATTCCTCGAGACGTGGACGGCCGTCGAAGTGACGAACCCGATCATGCACGACGTAGTTGTCGACAACATCCGGTGGGTCCCGATCGACCCGAAGGCCCTGCCGCTCGGGACTGTCCTGGACGAAGCGGACCTGGGCGTGGACCTGACCGGCAAAGAGGCGCCCAGTGACAGGATCGACATCCTGCGCGCTGCCGTCGGCAAGCTCCTGACCGAGCGCTTCGGCAAAAAGTTCGGGCTCAAGGCCGTGGACTTCAGCTTCGACCTCAGTTCGAAGGACTGAGGTCCCTTAGCCGGATTTGGAAACATGTTATAATGTATTTGCAATCAAACGAGAACCAATTGCGGAAGACTGAACAATGAAGGAGAAGGACAATGACAAAGGAATTTTTCACCGAGTTCGAACGCACGCAGCTCGCCGGAGCCGCCGCCACGTACTTGACGGACACGATAACGGGCAAGCACCGCGGAAGCAACGAGTGGAAATTGCGCGAATTCGAGGTGCTTCCGAAGAAAGGACCCAAAGCGCCCGTGCCGGTCAGCCTGTATTTCCAGGTGATCATCGACAAGCTCTCGTTCAAGTACAAGTTCAGGATCGAGGGCAAGGGAATCGCCGTGGAGTGCGAGGACGTGGTTGGGCTCTTCGCGAACCTGGCAAAGGTGGCAAAGCCGGCGTGAAGGAGAAAGCCGTGGCCAAAAACATCTATTTCGTAGTCTCCGTCGACGTCTGCGCCGGCGGGAAGTCCGCCGGGGAATTCCGGATTTTCGGGGCGTTCGAGAAACTCCGCGACGCGCGGCGCGAGCTCGAATCCGCCGCTCAAGAATTCGTGCTGGATTTCCCGAGCGCATACCTCGCCGCGTCCGACCGCAACTGGCAGATCTGGCGCGGAGGCGACGAAGGCCAGTACGGAGCCCGCATCGAAATCCGGAAAATCCAGCTGAACGTCTAGCCGAATCCGGACATTTGATATAATGACAATGTAAACAAAATAAACCAACAACCAACCAAGAAAGAGAGACAACAATGAACAAGACCGAACTTACCGTCATCGTCAAAGAAATCGAACTCCCGCGCGGGTGGAAGGTCCTCGGCGTCTACCCGAAGATGCGTGGCCGCAAGCGCGTGGCCGTCACCGACCGGATCGTGGTCGGCTGCCCGATCGGGGAACGCATGAGCCTCAGCGGCACCGTCCTCGGCCGCCGCATTGGCTCGATCGTCCGCCAGCTCAACGCGCTCCGGCCGAAGTACAGCCGCCGCTGGGAGGAGTTCGGGACCGGGTTCGGCGGCGGGGAGTGGTACGACATCGACATCGGGATCGGCTACTCCGACGCCGAGTACGACGCTTTCATGGAGTCCAAAGAGGACTGACCAACGCGCGGGACTGCCGGGCCACGAGCCCGGCGGTCTTGCATTCGGAGAAGACTATGCCCAACAGACCGGAGACGTACGAAGAAATGATGGCCCGGAAAATCCGGGAAGTTTTGAAGAATTTCAAGCGGGAACAGGAACAGTTGGAAAAACGCCAGCCAGTCCCTGTCCCGGCGAACAGTAATATAAAGCTAGCAGGAAATTGATTATGGCTAAAAAGAAAAAGATTTTTGCGAGCCTGGACCAGTTCTTCGAACTGAGGGAACGGCTCGAAGCAGCAGTCTTCTCGAAGCTCCTGGCGGACGGAGACATCCCGTTGAACGCCGATCCCAATCTGACTTGGGACATCGAGTGGACCCCGGAACGCGAATGCCTCGTGCACGTAGTCCGGGACGACGCGACTGTCGAGGAGACGATCACCGTGGATTTGAAGGACCTGGCGAAGAAGTATCTCACCGAGAAAGAACCTGAGCCGGCAAAGAAAAAGAAAGCGAAGGCGAAAGATGCCTGAAGAGAAATTCAACTGGCACGAATTCGACGGAATGAGCTGGGACGACATTCCCAAGCAGAAGCTCCATCCCGGAGCAGGCTATGGCTTGTATGCTTTCAAACTGCTTCCAAACGGACCTATAGTCAACGTCGGTTTCAACTACGACAAGTGCGAAGGCTTCGTGTTTGAAATGTTCACGGCCGACAGGTTCGGAACCAAATGCGGCAGGATCGTCGCTGAACTTTTCAGCCGGGGCAAGAAGTTCTGGGTATATCACGCACTGGACGATTTCCCATGAACAAGCCATCTCCAAAAGTTGCAAACGCCGTAAGCAAAACAGTTTACGTTCCTGTGCACCTTGCACTCAGGTTGTGCGAGGCGATCGGGGAACAGGATTGGGAACGGCAACGCAAGGCAGTCGACAACTTGGCGATCTGGCTGAACGACCACGGCCAGCGGTACCTTGCCGACTACGCCGCTAGCCAGGTATGGCCTGGGATGGCTTTCATCCCAATGGATTGCGGCGCATTGGACAGCGAAGCAGAACCTGGCGACGCGGTATAATAAAGATGTTCGCTCGAAGACGGCGGCATATCGAATCCGGCTCTGGGCCTCAAGCGCATGATGTATCTGCGAGAACAAGCGTGGGGAACTTGGTCTTTTGGACACTGAGATGGAAGCAGACCATGACGCAAGCTAGCGCACCAGTGATAACGCAGAGCTTCAAAAGGACGCTATGCCCTCCCACCAGGTAGAGCGGACAAGGTTGCGACGGCAACCTGGACCCGACGGGGTCTCGACGACCAAGCAAGCGCTTGGTCGTTTTTTTTTTGTATTTTTGCCAGTTAGCCGGACCAGCGGACTTGGTATAATAAACCTGTTCGTAGAACGCACCAGCTGATCTGGCCAACCCGGAAGGGGATGAACCTCGAAAGAGGAGTCCCACGCCGCGTAAAGAGAATATTGACATAATCTTACGTGCGTAGAGTATCAACCAGCGGGACAGAATATGCCGAGGAGCGGGTACCGGACAAACAGGCTGCGCCTGACGCTGCCCGTGCGCACGGGTAGCGGGCCCCGAGCCCCTTCACTAACTGCTGTTGAAGGGGCTCACTTTTTATTTCTAGTCCAGTTTATAGCAGAACTTGGAAACTTGATATAATGAACCTGCAAAGAGAAAGAGAGAACAAACAATGGCAAACAGCAAACATACAATACTTCCCGTGTGGGCGCCGGTCGACGGCTTGGCTTACGTAGTCGAAAGATTTTCGAAAGTCGAACCGATGTGGCAGAAGATCGCTTTTCCGGTCGGCAGCATCTGGCGGGGAGCCGATGTGTACCGCGGACCTGACACCGCGGTGGCGGCGCTGAAGCGCTGGGTCGACTGCACGTGGGACAACAAGGCCCTGGCAAAGACGGGGTTCAAGTTCGTCAAGGGAATTCCTTGTTTCGGGAAAGATTCCGACTGGTGCTACGAGGCTGTCGCGTGCCAAGGCGGCGAGTACTACGCGCTCGAGAACGATCTCGGCGAAGTCGTCGAGCTCTACGTCGTCCGGCCTGCCAGAGCAGTAGCCGGCTACGCCGCCGAACTTTGAAAGGGACAACCATGGAAGACAAGCTCTACCGCGTGAAAGTGTCCGACATCAAGTGGGACGTTTCCGACGAAGACCGGGAGGCTCCGGGCATCGACGGCCTGGACCTCCCGGAGGAAATGGATTTGGAGATTCCCCTCTGGGTGACTGAAGGCCTCGACGCCGAAGAGGTCGGGCCTGCAGTCGAGGACTGGCTGAGCGACACGATCTCGGACCTCACGGGATTCTGCCACGACGGATTCAGCTGGCGGTTCGTAGCCGAACTCGAACCTTTGATATAATGGACGTGCAAGGAGAAAGAGAATGAACATCAACGGATATGAAATGCAGACGACCTTCTGGGACGACTTCACCATCGCAGACAGGTTCGGCAAGGAAGCGATCCAGGACACTTTCGACAGGGCGTTCAAGGAATGGAAGACTGACGTAGTCTACCTGACCGAGCTCGTGATGGTGCTCAACTGGAAACTCTGGCAGCACTACGAAAACGGCCGCCAGGCGTTCGCCGAGCTCTATGACAAGCTCTGGAAGAAAGCGGACAAGTGGGCGGTCAGCAACCTGAAGGGCAAGGACCTGACGTATTTCTTCCAGACGACGGACTAAGGAGACGGCAATGAACGGTTTCAAATACGCGATAAACGACATCGAGTGGGACACTCGCGAGTGGACCGAAGCCTGCGAGCTCGCCACTGGCCAGTGCGTCCCCGACCTCCCCGAAAACATCGACGAAGTCGAGTTCGACCGGGAGATGGACGAAGACACCCTGTTCGACTGGCTCGAAGCCAGGTTCGGGTTTCCGGCGACGGGGTTCGACTACACCCGAATCTACTAACCAATTTTCTGGCTCCCGGGAAGGTTTCTCTCTTTCGCCTTCCCGGGCTTTTTATTTCTAGCCGAACTCAGAAGTTTGTTATAATAAACCTGCAAACGAAAGAGAGACAACAACATGGACCAGAACACGAATAACACGAAACCCGAACCCGTTCCCGCCGACATCGCCGACGCCAACGAAATTCTCACCGACAAGGCCTGCGAACTTATCAACAAGGACCGCCGTGCCGTCGTCGAGTACGCCATCCAGACCCTCTACCTCGCGCGGAAGACCATGATCGGCTACGCCCTATCCGAAGCCGAGAAGCGCATCCTCGCCGACAAGGAAGGTTTCAAAAGTCGCCTCGCCCAGGCCCGCCTCGGTTTGATCGCCCTCCTCTACGATATCAACGAGGCCGAAGACTGGTAAGCAGAACCCCGGAATCTGGTACAATTTATCTGTAAACCAAAAGAAAGAGAGACAACAATGACTGCCAAGACCAAAGACGTTATCGAGTTCAACGCCCTCCAGAAGAAGCTCGGCAAGTTCGAGTGCTGCAGGCTGATCGCCTCCCGGCCCTCCGAGGTGTACCGCATCTCGTTCGCCAACGGTTTCCTGTTCCAGCGCGGCGCGACCATCGTGGCCGCCACGTACAAGGACCGCACCTACCTCGCCGGCAAGTTCGGCCAGAAGGGCATGCCGATGCCCAAGGCCATGCGCGAAGACTTCGCCGTCGTGACGGACAAGCCGTTCGGCAAGCTCGTGTGGAAGCCGGCCGAAGACGACGGCGTCGAAGTCAAACTGCACATCGCGTTCTGAGAGCAACAACCGAATTCAAGGAATCAAAAAATGAAATACTTCGATTTTTCCAACAGGCCCCGCAACTACGTCGACACCGAAATCAGCATCGCCGACTACGGCAAGCGCGAGGGCTGGACGATGCACGGTCCCCGTCCGTTCACGTGCGGCGAGCGTCCGTTCGCCCCGTTCATCTGGGTCCCGCGTTTCCCGACGCTGAAGCATTCGATCTGCCAGCTCCTGCAGGCCATCCAGACCGCGGCCGCCTGGAAGCAGGACCTGCCGACGCGGACCGACGTGCGCGCGATGGCCGCCACCATGGGTTTGCGCCGCCGCATCGCCGACCATCCCAACTACTGGCGCGACCTGTTCCGGTTCGGGTACGTCAAGCAGTACCGCCGGAAATACGGCAAGGGTTCGCGCCGCCACTTCGACGTCGTTTACGAACTGACGTTCCGGGCAACGGACCTGCTGGAAGCCGCGCGCCAGAACATGGCCGCCAACCTGCCGCCGATCGAGTCGATCGATCCCGGCTTCGACACGAAGACCGTGCCCTGGGCGAAGCAGCGCGGGCAGTGGAAATGCCCGTTCGCCATGGTGCCCCCGCTTTCCAATTTCAAAGACTGAGGAGAATGACAATGGACAACGCAGAAAACAAACTCGATTCCGAACTCCGCGAGCGCTGCATGTTCGCCTACGCGCTGATCATGAACGCGCGGAACACCCTGCACCACGCCAAGACCGTGCTTTACTCGCAGCAGGAAAAACTTTACGGCACAGAAATCGGTCTTCGTCTGAGGCACGCGCACGACGAAGTCTACGATCTGGAACAGAAGATGGCCAGGTTCATCTGGCCTTGCCCCACCACGTGGCCGCCGAAAGGAGAATCGAAATGAGCATCTGGCCCGAATCCTCCCTGCAGGGGAGCAAACTCGACACTGACTTGTTCGCCATGGCGGCGTTCAGGTATGCGCTCGGCCGGTCGACTTACATCGTCGGCCACGTGGCCGAAATGCTGGAGAACAACGCCTCTGCCATCTCGGAGAAGTACCGGAGGCTGATCGTCCAGGAAATCCAGGAAGCGGACGAAAACGGCTGGCTCGGCGGGTCGCTGGGTTCGCCGTACGACCTGGAAGTCTGGCGCCAGCTCAAAAAAGTTTTCGAAGCAACTCTCAAAGACGAAGGAAAGGAAGAGCAATGAAAGAATATATCGTGCAGGCATCCGTGCCTAAGGACTGGATTTGGGACGACGGAGAAGTCCATCCCGAAGGAGGGCTGCGTTGCTGGGGCAAGTATGACTCTTTGCAGAAAGCCAAGGACGAGATCGCCAGGCTGAAGACGGAAGTCGAGGAATCCGGCCTGCCGTTCGAAGCGAAAATTTTCAGCCGCGAAATCACAGACTGGGCGCTCGAATGGCCGTGCATCCTCCACATAGACGCCGGCGTGCAGCCTGACGGGGCATGCATCAACGGCCAGTGGGACTGGGACTGCGAAGAGAAGAAGCAGCCGCCGAAGATGCCGTTCGTCGTCCCGGACCCGAAGTTTCCCGGAGACTGGCGTTGGCAGTTCGACGTCGACGTCGAAACCGGGACGATCGTGAACTGGCCGGAAGGAATCGAAGCCAGGACGTACTTCAAATCGTCCGACGACGTCGCCGTGGTCTACGACGGCCAGAACTTGAACGACTGCCACTACGTGCCGCGCTTCCTGCGGCCTGGCGAACCGGACGAAGACTATCTCGCCGTGACGATTTCCAGGGAAGGTAAAATAAGAAATTGGAGCGCCGCGAAAGTCAGGCAGTGGATTGCCGCTCAGCAGGCCGCGAAAAAGAAATGAGCTGGATACAGAGAAGCAAGAAAAGGAAACTAAGGCGGGCAGTTCCCCAGAACTTGGCGGAACTGTCCACCAAAGTCTGTACTGCTCCGCCGCGATACTACTGGCCGCCGACGACAATCAAACTCATGGTAGATTCTCCTAGGCTCGGAAGGTTCAACAAATGGTTCCAAGCAGATTCAGACATGCCCAGGGAAATGCTCGTGCCCATGATCTTGACTGCGGTCGAAAGACTTTCAAACGAACTTTACGACTGGTTCCCGGAACATGAGCGCAAGTCGACTGCGCAAATAGCTTTGGAAACTGCATTGGAAATAAACCGGAAACTTAAAGAAACAGAAGGCTTTTATTCAGACAAGAAAGCAAAATGGTCTTAGCCAGACCCGGTTTCCTGTTATAATGATATCGTAAACGAAAGAGAGGCAACAATGAACGAACAATCCAGACGCTGGCAAGTTATCAAGAACGGAATCCCTGTCGGAATCTACCCGACGATCGAAGAGGCCGAAGAGGTCTACATGCAATTCGACGCGGACGAAATCGTCGACCTCGAATCTGACGACCCCGGACTTTGCTACCCCTGAAAGGAAAGAGACCATGACGAAAGACGAAGCCAAAAACGAACTCGAGAAGCTGCGCGCGAAAGTCGAAGCGCAAGCTAAGCAGATTTTCCCCGGCCGGGCTGTCAGGCTCGGATACGACGTGCTCAACGTTTCGATCAACCCTGACAGGACGGCGGACTTCTGGCACTGGTATCTGTCCATCAACTTCGGGTGGGATACAGCGAAGCTCTTCGAAGGCGAGAAAGTCTTCACGTGCACGATCAACCCCTTCACGTGCGGCTCGTTCGACCCGACTGACAGGGACGACGAAAAAGCCCAGTACTTCATGCTCGTGACCGAGACCATCAACCACGCGTACGAGATCAAGGGTCGGCTAAGGGATTATTTCATGAAAAAGGAGCAGCTCCGCGAGCAGCTCGACGCGGAAGACTGAGCCGGATTTTCTCTTAGCGCAAGCAGGAAGTTTGTTATAATAGTACTGTAAACGAAAGAGAAAGAGAGACAACATGAGCAAGACCAACACCATCGAATCCGCCGCCGCCACCGTCGGGACCTGGGCGCACCAGCCGAAGAAAGTTTCCACCGAATTCGCCGGACTCGCCGTCCGCGTCCGCAAGATCATGGGCCGAGTCACCGACTACGAGTGCGGGCCTGGCCGTCCTGCCGTCGCCATTTCGAAGGGCAACGTGAAGATGGGGGACGTGCCGAGCGTTTCCCTGCCGCCTGTGACAACTTGTCCCAACTGCGCCGGCTGCGCCAAGCAGTGCTACTACATCCGCCACTGCTGCATCTACCCGGCCGTGATCGACGCCGTCGCCCGGAACCTGGCCCTGTGGCGCATGAGCCCCGGCACCTACTTCAACTCCATCGAAGACTACTGCAACAAGGCGAACCGGGGCAAGGGCCTCGACGCTTTCCGCTGGCACGTCGGCGGGGACGTCCCCGACTACAACTACTTCATGGGAATGTGCCGCGTCGCACGCAACTGCCCCCACACGACCTTCCTCGTGTTCACGAAAAACTACAAGGTCGTGAACGAGGCCATCGCCAACAAGGGCGGGATCGAGCACCTGCCCTCCAACCTGCAGATTATTTTCTCCGCCTGGCCCGGCGTCGAGATGGACAACCCCCACGACTTCCCGACCTCCAGCCCCGCGTTCACCGACGGGACCGTGGCCGAAGTCGAGGGCAAGACGGTCCACATGTGCGGCGGCAACTGCCGCGCCTGCTTCGAATCCGGCCAGGGCTGCTGGACGGTAAAGCATGGCGAGGCTGTGGTGTTCCCGGCCCACTGAGCCAGCAAGGCCCGTGACTGCGAAGGCGAAAGAGAAATCTTCCGCCTTTTTCTTTTCAGTCCGAAAAACACTTAGCACCGTTTGGAATCCTGTTATAATGGAAATGCAAAGAGAAAGAGAGACAACATGATAGATGTCTATGTCAACGAAAAAACCGGCTACTGGGCCCTCGCCGACGCCGACCACTCCTGGAAGTGGATGGAAGGCTTCGGGTTCGAAGAGCTTCCGGAAGCCTGGCGGTTCAAGAATCCAACTACCGTTAAGACTCCTTCCGGAATGACGCACGCTTTGGACTGCCACGACGTCTACTACTTCCAACCGATTTTCAGCGGCATCATGCAGTTCACCGTACCGAAGCGGGCTGGAATCAAGACAACGACAAGGATTTGAACAAGCACCATCCAAACAATTCTCAAAAAGGAAAACCAAAATGACAGACAAGGAATTTATCCAGATGCTGGTAGACGACCAGACAGATTTGAAAGCTACGGCGTGGCAAACGGCGGAGTGCATCCTCACCGTGCAACACGAGCAGCCGGCTCTTTTCCCGAAGAAATTCAACCTTCTCAACGACATGGTTCTGAACGCGCTGCAGTTCGCCTACCAGCTCGGCTGCAAGTCGAAGGAGCGCGAGCTGGAGCCGGACGAAATCGTCCTCGCGGCCGTAGAACTTTCCGCGACCGTCCAGGAGTGAACAGGAATCTACATCGCAGAATGACGTTAGCAGAATTCTCTTTTGGGTTATAATAACCTTGCAAGGAGAAAGAGAAATGTCAAATACCATGAAAGAGTACAAACTCGTTGTCGACGGAATGTTTGGGAAGTGGGAGACTGTCGGCGAGACTCCCGACGCCTACGGCATGCAGCGGCTCAAGCAGCTGATCGTCCGGAACATCGCTGTCACCTGGTGCTCCCTCGTTGGAGCGCTCGAAGCCAAAGCCAGGCTCGTCGACGACGCCCGTGAATTCGGGTTCAACCTCCCGGTCCGCGTCGTGATGCGCGTAGTCACCGACTGGCAAACCGTCAACAAGTAAGGAGAAAACCATGCACCGCAATTTCCGCAAACCCGCTCTCACCACTGCTCCCGGCGCGACCGGGATCGTGAAACTCCGGAACGCCGTCCGCCGCTTCTTCGGCCCCGACGCCGAGCTCGTGAACGCAAAAAACATCCGCGTCAACGGCCAGCTCCGGGGAGTCAGCGGCTTCCTGAAGTACAAGGACGGGCGCTTCGTCTACTTCAACACCGAGCGTTCTGTCTACAACCCGATGTCCGACAAATTCCTGTTCCGGGCCGCGCGCGACGAAAAAGATTATTCTGGCGGCTGCAACTGCCTGTGCAACGCCACGCTGGAAGACCTGCTTTCCGCGATCTACGATCTCTTGTGCATGCAAGCAGGTCCTGAATCCGGTTGGCAGAAAAACGTTTGGGTCTGGTAAGAAAGGAGCAGACACCATGGCAATTTTGATCAAAAACAGATGCTTGAAGGATTTCGATTTCCACGGCGCGCCCGTCGACACGGTAGAAACGCTCGAGCATACCTACAACAAAGCGACGCAGCTCATATCGCTCAGTCTGTCGGAAGCAGAAAGCACCGTTTTCAAGTTCATGCAAAATGAACGTCTCGCCGAGCAAGGCCTGGCCAGGGAATTCGACCAGGACAAACTCCCCTTCGAGAAGTACCAGGAACAATGGGCGGAGATATGCGAGCGGCTCGAACAGGTTTTGACACGGTCGATGCAAGTCGCTTATACGGCGGGAGTTGCGCGGGGTATGGCGGAGTTCGCCGCGAAAGCCGCTTCCAGGAACAACGCTTAGCGGAATCTCGGTTGAGGTTATAATAGACCTGTAAACCGAAAGGAAAGAGACAATGCCCAAGAAAAACGAAAGACTCGCAACCCCCGCCGAAATCCGGAAAGCCATGGACAAGTTCTTCGCCGAGGACAAGCTCGATGCAGTGGTTGCCGTGTGCGACATCGTGCCGGCGCTGACGAAAGCCCAGCTCGACGAAATCGTCCGGAAGTTCGCCTGAGAGGAGGAAAACAATGATCACTTACACCAGCTTCATGGAATTGCTCGAAAAGTTCGGGCAGCCTGCGCAGGTCTACACCGGCCAGGAAACCGGCTGCCGCTGCGGCTGCCACGGCAAGTACTGGCAGCGCGGGACCCAGGGCTATACCCGAGGCCTGAACCGCATTATGCGCTCGAATCCCCGGGTGGTTATCTTCCAGGAAGAGAAAGAGCTCGAGGACTGGATGAACACCTCCGGCGTCCGGGCTGACGGGTACGTGAAACCCGGCCTTTGCTACGGCCTGATGAAAATCTCGCCGACGTGCAGTCCCGCCGAGTGGATCGGCGACGGCTGGGTCGACTTCGTCCTCGAAGACAAGGAAGACCGCACGGTCACAGTCTACTTCGAACCCTGAGCGGTTTAGCAGAACCTGGAAACAAGGTATAATGCAACTAACAAAACGAATCTGATTGAACTCTTCAATGGGACCTGGCGGATCAGGCCAGGACGACCCGGAGAAAAAGTTCGAGGAGGTTCCGGAAGGTCCGGCGGGCGGTTCCCGCCAAATGTCTCTCTCGCCTTCCGGAACCTTCTTTTTTATTTCAACCCAGGCTTAGCCCAGGCCAGAAACCTGATATAATATTGTTAGAAAGAAGAGGAGACATGTACACAGAATACGACAACGACAACGATCCCATCATACGCAGCCCAGTCAACAACGACTTGTGGGCAGGCATAAGCCGGTCGTTCCATCTCGGCAAATTCAATTTCAAAAACCGGAAAGCACGCTCGACGGATTTGGAAGTCAAAATGCATGTCCGCAATTTGGAACCTGACACAAGCAAGCCTGCCCGGTTCGAGCTGCAAATGACGTACGATCTGACGTACGCAGGATGCGGAGTCGGACAAGGTCCGCTCGATTCCCTGTTCCGGTACGGCGAAAGCTGGGAGGATTACAAGTACTCGGACGACTTCAATTTCGCGTTGTTCGACGAACTCCTGACGCTGGCGAAGAAGTACAACCGCAACAGCTTCTACGCCGGGACCCGGAAGCAGGATGCATGTTTGGAAAAGTTCTATCCAGAACTCCACAGCGACTTCGACTATACCGAGGCCTGCAGGGTTTTGGAAGAGCATGGCCTCTTAGTTGACCGAGGGTTCAAGTACGGTTCGGCCTGGCTGTTCCGGGAGATTCCCTTGAAGGACATGACCCGGATTATGGACCTGATCTTGAAAGGATTTTGAAACAAACAGAGTAAAATATAGTTAACGGAGGTTTGGCGGAGCCTGGCTGAACGCGCTCGCCCGGAGAGCGAGCAGGGCCTAAAAAACCCTCGGAGGTTCAAATCCTCCAACCTCCGCCATCTTCAAAAGAAAGAAGCACCAAAAATGAAACATGCAAACAAGGTTTTTCTCGCGCTTGCCCTGGGTTCTGCGATCTTGTGGGCCGAGCGCAATGTATGGGCAATGATGCCTCCCCCTCCTCCGCCTCCTGGCGAAGCTGTCGCGGCCGCGGTTATCCGGGCGCTCTTCGTGCCTCCTCCCCCGCCTCCCCCGCCAGTAGTCATTTATCCACCAGCGTATGGTCCTTCCCCCTACTACAGGCCTCCGTGCGGTTCTCCACCTCCACCTCTCCCTCCGCCTTTTCCGCGCCATCGCCACCGCTGGTTTTCCCGTTGACAACAAAACCCAGGTTTGAACCTGGGTTTTTTAGCAAGCACCAAATCAAATTGGGCTTCAGGAGAAAATTGTCCTGTTGTCGAATGTATCTGTTTTCGTGCCTGGCAGCAGAGTCCTCTTGCAGACTTCCCTGGTATTCAACCTGGAATCAGAAGCCAGCTTGCTCCAAAACGATTCGTAGGTCAAAGACGAACCGCCTAACTCTGCAAGGTATTTTAGGATTGTCGAAGTGAACAGTCCGCCGGAAGAATTCCCGTACGAGACTTTGTCATCCGCACATCCGCTCCAGCACAGCAGCTCTGGGAACTGGGGATTCTTGTTCAGATAATAAACTGTCCTCGGCTTGCTTTCCCGGAAACTCCTCAGCTTGGAGAAAAACTTCTTGATCGTGTCGATGACCCGCCTGAAAAGGCCGTCCTGCCTGGTTATGTCCACGATGTCCTTCGCGAACCGGAACATCGTCTCGGAATGGCAGCAATCGAAAATCATGAATACCCTGCATTGCGCCGTGGAGACTATGTTCCATATTTGATCGTCCAGCATGTAGTTGTCGTACAGCAAGATATATTCGTCTTTGCCGTCCGCTTCTTCCTCGGCTTTGTACTTCACTCTCTGGGAAGCTCCGTGCCCTGCGTAGAAAATTATGGCCAGGCCGTCGTTGTCCGAGCATACCTTGAGCAGTTCGTCCTCGACGTTTTTCGCCGTGGCTTCTTCGGAAATAAGAGCTTTACTGTATGCAGGTTTCTGCTCAGTAGCCGCAGAAATAATTTCAAACATCCTGAGCGCGTCCAGGTCTGCGCCAGGGCAGTTCTTGGCGATCTTGGATTTCGCCACGCCGATACAAAGAAGTTTAACTGTTTCAGAGCTCATGTTCCAGTATTTACGTTGTATGTAAATACGTATAATTATTTTAAAAATCCAGGAAACATTATGCGCAATACGAAAAAATCCAGCAAACTTCTGTTGACCAAGACTCTTTCAAAGATCAATGAAGCGTTCGACGAAATCAAATCCGACTTGTATTTGAGCAAAGAAAAAGAAACTCCGGCCGGAACCACGGCGTTCTCGTTCGAAGAATTGTTCCTCGACCAGACCAGGTACTTCGGAAAAGTCCTTGCTATCTTGACCGAAAGCGTCGAAGCCGATCCAAAGACTGAAGGCACTACTGCATTGATGGTATCCGTAAACAGTTGTGCTGGAGGAACTTGGACAGAACCGCGCACGATCGTCCTGACACCTACTGCAAACCAGGCTGGCGAAGTCACTGTGACTGTTGTAGGCCAGGAAGGAAATGCCGGCCCAGGAACTCTGATCTGCACGGAAAGCATCTACGGCCTGGAAGGTTTCGCCCGCTACATCCTGGAAGAAGCAGACTGCATCACCGACATTACGGCGATCAGCCCTGCTGGAAAGACCTGCTTGCTTTCGTGCACCGGTCCGACCAGCGACGCGTGCATTCACATCAACAAGCACTACGGCGCATTCGACGTTTCTAAGGATGCCGAGTTCACTATTGCGACTACCACCGGCCGTTTCATGGAAAGTCCGGGAGAAAGCAGCCAGGTCAAAGAACCTCTCCCGGCCGGCGAACCAGTTCCTGTTTTCCAGGAAGGCATTGTCAGGCCTGCGCGCCGGGGATTCTTGGCCGAGCAAATGTTCCTGGGCAAAGTTTCCAGGAAAGAAGTAGAAGAAACCAAAAAGATTTTCGAAAGCCGCGAGAGGCTTTCAAACCGGGCAGACAAGCTCAACGAGAAGAAATTCCTGGCTGAATAAAAAAATCGGCTGCTCCCAGGCTTGTGTGTTGTGCGTTGCGCTGTGTGAGGTAATTATAGGAGCAGCCGAAAAAATTTACAATTATTTACTGCGCACGGTATAATTTAATAAAAGACCTAGTAAATATAGTTTGACTTTAGACGAAAACAGATATGCTTAGCAAATTCCATTTCAGCAATAATATTGCATGTGGCAAAGAAGATACAGCGCGATTCTATCGCCCTGGCTTCTCGGGATTTGTGCCGGCGTAAAAGTTTTTGCCAACGCGAATCTCGGAGAAGCCTGGAAGAAAACTTCCGGGCTTCAACATTATCCGGGCTTTTTGTCGAGAAGCAATTCAAAACAAAAATTTTCCGGGACGAGATTAGCGGAACGGCAGGACGATGTATAATCTAAAACGTGAGCGACACAAAGCTCGCAGACGATCTCTGAAAACAGAATATAGTCAACAAGAATACAAAACGCGAAAACGCTTGTGTTCTTCTTGGTAGCTCAAATAGAACAGAGCAGCCGGGACAAGTTTGGAAGAAACTTGAAGATAAAAGCCCGGAAGACAGTCGACTAGGCATGTCCTTCACTCCAAGCAAGAGAACTCAAGTTCATGGGTCAGTAGCTCAGTTGGTAGAGCACTTGCCTGAAGAGCAAGGTGTCGCTGGTTCGATTCCAGCCTGGCCCACCATTTTATGGATAGGAGGCTACTGTTGGTTGTGTGGCGGCAGACTGTAAATCTGCTCCCTATGCGGTGAACATCGGAGGTTCGATTCCTTCCCTATCCACCATTTTCGGCCGGTATATCAACTGGTCAGATAGTCTCTCTGATAAGGAGAAGGTTGGTGGTTCAAGTCCACCCCGGCCGACCATTTTCGTTGCACTCGTAGCTCAGCTGGCAGAGCAGCGGACTTTTAATCCGTTGGTCGTGGGTTCGAGCCCCACCGGGTGTACCATTGCTTAAATTTATCTAATGCTCCCGTAGTCCAATGGATCAGGGCATACGGCTACGGACCGTAGAATACAGGTTCGAATCCTGTCGGGAGTACCAATTTTCATGACAGAGAAAACACGGTGCTGACGGCCATTCCTTCCCGTCCCGCGCGTTGTGGTGGTTTCAGGGAGTTTCCCCAGGCTGAGCTAGTCGCAAGGACTAGTAAGAAAAGCTCCCACTTTTCGCCGGCATAGCTCAGTTGGTAGAGCAGTTCACTTGTAATGAACAGGTCGGGGGATCGTAGCCCTCTGCCGGCTCCATTTGCTCTTTGCAGAGCGCGCGTTCCAGTAATCACAGGAAAGATTAAACAAGGACTGCAGGTTCGATTCCTGTCCGTTCCGAACGGGGGCGGAAGAGCTTTTGGAAAGCTCCTCCACGTAGAGTGGATGGTCCTGTGCGAGGTTCGACTCCCGCCGGAACGTTTTTGCCCGATTAGTTAAACGGCCAGAATTCCGCCTTGGTAAGACGGCGATCCAAGTTCGACTCTTGGCTCGGGCTCCATCAATTTCGCGGTTCAGTAGTTCAACGGCAGAACCAAGTGAATTTGCAGGTTCGATTCCTGCCCGTTCCGAACGGGGCGGAAGAGCTTACGGCAAGCTTCTGGAGGCATCCAGGATTCCACCAGGTCGCAAACCTGGTAGGCTGCGGGTTCGAGCCCCGCCTGAATCGCAGTTCTTTTCGCCGGGTTAGTTCAGCAGTAGAACGATCGGTCCGTACCCGATAAACGGGGGTGCGAATCCCTCAGCCGGCTCCAATCTAAGTAAATATCGCTGCGTGGACTGGAGTTGGTACCAGCACGGTCTCATAAGCCGTTCGACGCAGGTTCAAATCCTGCCGCAGCGACCATATCGCGATTTGCGGGTGAATTAGGGTCAGTGCCCTTGCGAGTCTCATAATCTCGTGCCAAAAGCGCCAGTGCAACTCTGGCACCCGCTACCACTTTCTCGGGGTATAGTCGAGTTTGGTCCCAAGACGCGTGCTTTGGGAGCATGAGATCGCTGGTTCGAATCCAGCTACCCCGACCAATCTCGTTTTGCGGGAGTAGCTCAATGGTAGAGCGACACCTTGCCATGGTGAAGGTTGCGGGTTCAAGTCCCGTCTCCCGCTCCAGTTTTAGATTCCGCAGTAGCTCAATGGTAGAGCCACCGGCTGTTAACCGGTTGATTGCAGGTTCGAGTCCTGCCTGCGGAGCCAATTTCGCGACTCTATATGGGGCGCTAGTTCAAGTGAAGAACGGCCGATCTATCGGACGATGCGGGTACGAACCGCCTGCTTCACCAGCCCTTAAGTGGGCAGAACCTTAAGGCTTGTAAATGGAGTCGTATTCTTATGGGCCAGTAGCTCAATTGGGAGAGCGGCTGAATGGCATTCAGCAGGTTGCGGGTTCGATGCCCGTCTGTGTCCACCATTTCATGGGTCGTGCGTTCGGCGGCGAGGATGCTAGCTTGTCACGCTAGAGAGACGGGTTCGATTCCCGTACGACCCGCCATTTGTGGCCTCATCGTCTAAGCCGGTATAGGATAGTAGACTTTCAATCTGCAGATCCGGGTTCAAACCCCGGTGAGGCTGCCATTCATCGACCTGTAGTGTAACGGAAAACACTACGGTTTCCTAAACCGTGTATGTCGGTTCGAGTCCGGCCAGGTCGGCCATTTCCGGGGTATAGCGCAACCGGGCTAGCGCGCCAGTTTCGGATACTGGAGGTTGCTGGTTCAAGTCCAGCTGCCCCGACCATTTTCGCAGGTGCTTCCTTCGTCTAGCGGACAGGATCTCCGGTTCTCAGCCGGAAGACCCGGGTTCGAATCCCGGCGGAAGTGCCATATATGCCGCTTGAACCAGGCAGTTAGGTAGTGGTCTGCAAAACCATTTAGGTGGGTGCGACTCCCACAGGCGGCTCCAATTTTCTTGGGAGTGTAGCTCAACTGGCAGAGCAACTGACTCTTAATCAGTAGGTTGCGGGTTCGATTCCCGCCGCTCCCACCATTTCGTGGGCCAGTAGCTCAATTGGGAGAGCGCCTGCTTCGCAAGCAGGTTGTTGCGGGTTCGATTCCCGTCTGTGTCCACCAATTTCGAAGAACTCGCGCATGTCGTCTAGAGGACCAGGATACCTCCAGTTCCAAAGAGGAGACGATTGTTCGATATCAATCCGTGTGCTGTTCTTCATCCAATTCAGACATGCTCGGTAGTTTAAAGGCAAAACGCCGGGGCGAGTACCAGCCAAGACAGGCCTGCTAACTTGCGCAATTGCAGGATTCGCTGCGTCATGAACAGCGATATTGCTGAGGAAAACCCCAGGAGATGTCGGTTCGAGTCCGGCCTGGGCAGTCTGTCGATTTCATGCGTACGTGGCCCAACTTGGCAGAGGCGCTACCTTGAGGGGGTAGAAGTTGCAGGTTCGAATCCTGCCGTACGCACCAATGTACAATAAACTGTTGACAATGCAATATTGTCCCGCGGAGGTGCACTGAAGCGGTGGTTTTAGAGGCAGAGTTTTCCAGGCCAAGTTGAGTGAATCGATGCTCAGCCCAAATAAACTCCGCAGTTCTTTTCGCAATCTCTTGTAACATAGTTGTTAATGTCTTACGCGGATAACGTAGGAAGACACCGTAGAGTGGCCATCATATGAGTGCTGGTGTATAGTCCAGCTGGTACAAGAGAACAAACTTCAGGACAGGGCTGCCGGTCCTCAGGCTAAGTGGCACGTGAGAACTTCCGGAAACGGAAGCGTGTGAAGCGGTGAAAGTCCGAATGCGGGGCTAACAATTTTCCAAGCTGGTGTGAAGGTCCATAATACCGAATAAAAACGGGCGGGATGCATTAGACGCCGAATACAAGACGCTGCAGAGAATGTCAGCGGATGAAGTCGGAAACAGGATTGGGAAAGCCAATTAAGTAGGTGCATATCATAAGTTCAGGCAAACCATGGAAGGGTCTGAACCTCTAGCTATCGATATGACTCGTCTTTTCAACAGCTGAATGACTGTTGGCCAGCTTGGTATTTTTTCGTGGTCTCGTAGCTCAGTCTGGCCAGAGCGGCACGTTTACACCGTGCTTGTCGGAGGTTCAAATCCTTCCGGGATCACCATCCGGGCCCTTAGCTCAGTCGGTTAGAGCAGGTGACTCATAATCACCCGGTCGTAGGTTCAAGTCCTACAGGGCCCACCAACGAGATTTTTACGGGCCTGAGCCGGTTTCGACCAGGCAGAACAGCGAATTCGTTCGCAGGCAGACTTCTCCAAACAGTCTCAAAACATCTGGAAAAATACAAACGCCAACAACGAAACGTTAGCTTTGGCGGCCTAAGTTGCCGCCACGGTCCTGATTATCCGGCGGACCCAGGATTTTCAGGGCTGTTATTGAAGGGTCTCGGCTTCCCGAAAGCTTTGACAAGGATTTCGATAAGGGAAAGCTGTTGCGGCAAATTCTTGTTTCCTGGGACTCCAGTGACGCGACACCGGCCAGGCGCAGCCCCAGGAACCTTTGCTGGCCGGAAAGCCTGTTAAGTCCGGTTCAATAGTCTGCATGACACCGGGGTTCGACTCCCCGCAGGTCCACCAATTTTCGGCTTGTAGCTCAGCTGGTCCAGAGCGCTGCTTTGACATGGCAGAGACCGCTGGTTCGAATCCAGCCGGGCCGACCATTTTAGGAGGTGCACCTCCTTCCGGCGTAATTCAACTGGAAGAATACTGATACAACGTCGACTAAACGTCAGAAATGCGGGTTCGAGTCCCGCCGTCCGGGGCATGCCTGGGTCAAACCAGGCACACCGATTTCATTACGGCGATAAGCTAGTTGGAAAACTGGCGGTCTCCAAAACCGCACTCCTTCGTTCGAACCGAAGTCGCCGTGCCATTGTATAATTTATATGCTGGGCTGCGGCGCCGGCGGAAGCCGGCATCTAGGTCGTCCAAGCCAAACCCGGAAGGGGAATGTCCGGATTCATGGATTGCAGAGGTCCTGCTTCCAAGACTTGGACTTGCGAGAGGAAGAACACTTCTACTGTTGCATGGATTTGTTCGAGGGTACCTCCAAGGAATTAACAGAACGGCTATGACATGCCCTGGCTGTCAACAGCGGCTGGAGAGCATTGCCGAAAAAACCAGCCGTTGGGCCGAGCCAATCCGGACGTACGTCCGGCCAGCCTGGCGCCATCTTGATGGTGGGTATAGCACAGCCTGGTTAGTGCGCTGGATTGTGGCTCCAGTTACTCGGGTTCAAATCCCGATACTCACCCCAATTTCAAGTTGACTATATTCTGCACCTTTCACGGTGGGCGGGTAGCTCAGTGGTGAGAGCGGGATCCTTATAAGGTCTTGGTCGGGGGTTCAATTCCCTCCCCGCCTACCAATTTCAGGCCTAGGCTTAACCTAGGTCTTTTTTAGTACAACCGGCGAACATGGTATAATGTGTCCCGGAAAGAGAGACTAAGCTATGAAGATTTCGAAAACAGAAAAGAAAATGGCCGCCGGTTTTTTGAGGCCTGCATGCAAGGACATCTCGGACAGGATTTCCCGGTTCGAGCTGCTCGGAGCGGACTTGGACTTGGGCCAAATCCACGACATCCTCATGAAGACCATCATGCGCCTCCAGGAGTTCTACTCCCCCGGAGACGACATGGAGGACGACAACGGCGGCGGGAAAACCGCGAAAATCTCCGGCGGCCCGAAGAGGCCTGGCCCTGCGAAGGCCAAGTCCCCCGTGCCCTCCGGAGCAGACTGAAAAGGAACTCTCAAATGAACAACGACCTCAAAGCACCCCGCAACTATTTCTACTACGTCCGGATGTCCGGCCTGGGCTGGAACATGTTTTTCAGTGACGGCCGCCGCTCCTGGAAGAACTATCCCCGGAAAAGACCTATCGCCTGCATCTGCGTGACGTACTTTCCGGAGAAAGACCGCTATGTCCGGGGCATTTCGATCTGTTCTCCCAAAGACCATTTCGACAAGAAAATCGCCCGGGGACTCGCCGCCCAGTACGCCAAGCAGTGGGCCAGGGCGGACTTCGACAACAACCCGAAAATGATCCCGTGGCCTTACAACGGCGCATTCACCGTAGCCAGGGTCCAGAGCCACGACCTGAATGTCCTCCTGGATTTGATCGAGGACGAAGCCGGCATCAAACTCAAGGACGGCTACAAGGAACGCCCGGGCGGCCGGGAACGGTATGTCAAAGGCGCCGTGGACCTCGTTTTCAACGAACTTACTTCCCAAGAACAGCGCCTCGTGAAATCCGGGCCCGGAATGAAATCCGCTTAGTCCAACCTAAGCCTGACATATAATTTAGAAAAAAACAAACCCGAAAGGACAACAACATGACTGACACAACCGTCGCTCCGACCCAGCCTGTGAACTATTTCTACTATGTCCGCATGCCAGAGGTCGATTACCACATGATCTTCGACGACATCGCCACCCGCATCCGCCGCGAGCGCGAGGGCGTCGAGTTCGAGGGCTCCCGCCCGATCGCCTGCGTCTGCATCTCCTACTTCAAGGACCAGGACGTCTATTCCCGCGGCATCGCGATCTGCTCCCCGAAGGACACTTTCGTGAAGCGCCTCGGCCGCGCGAAGGCCGCCGCCTACGCCGCCCGCTGGAACAAGGACCGCGCGAAGGCCGACATCCGCGTCGTCCGCTGGAGCCGCAGCAACGCTCTCAGGGCCCTTGTCGACTACGTCGACACCGAGGGCGAGGTCCCGGTACGCCTGGAGTCGATCGGCCCGGACGCCTACGCGGCTGCCGCGCACGGCCTGAAGAAAGAGCAGCTGACCGCCCGCGAGCAGCTTCTCGTGGACGACAAGCCGGCCCCGCAGGCCTGAACAAACCGACAACGGCCGGGAGAGCGATCTCCCGGCCTTTCCGGACATGCACTTCCCGGCTGAATTGCTCAACAGGGTCCAGGCCAAGGCCAGGCAGAGTTCGAGCCAGTACAGGATCGGCGCCTGCGCTATATCCAAGAAAGGCGACATCCTGGGCTTCGCCATGAACACGCCGCAGCGCCCGGGAGCGGTCCTTGAAGGGAAGTACACCGGGCAGCACGCCGAAGCCGCGCTGATAAAGCGGTACGGCGAAAACATCAAGACGATCATCGTTTCCCGGATAGGCCTGGGCGGAGACCTGAGGCCTATAGAACCGTGCGAGAAATGCGCGAAGCTCGCGAAAAAGTACAACATAAAAATCGTACCGGTGAAACCGGACTAGGAGAAAACATGGCAGAACCAGTCAAACGCAAAAGAGGACGTCCGAGGAAAAATCCCCTGGGTCCCAAGACAGCAGCAGCCGTAGAAAGTTTCGGCCAGGATTTCGTGGAGCTCGTGAAGCGCTACCAGGCCACAGGCAAAGTCGACTATCCCGTCCTGGACAAAGCGGCCGAGAGAGCGCTCATCGACAGCCTCCGGGACAAGCCCGACGAGCTCAAAAAGCGCCTCGTCCTGCACAACATCAAAATGGTTTTCGACATGGCCAAGAAGTACGTCGGGAAAACGAACGACTTCAACGACATGGTAGCCAGGGGCATGTACGGCCTTTCTCTCGCGGCCGAGAAATTCGACATCAACAAAAACATCAAGTTCTCGACCTACTGCTACGCCTGGATTTTCAAGTACGTCGTCAAAGAGTTCTACGACAAGGAATTCCAGGTCACGAGCAAGTCCCTGAGCCTGGACGTCTCCCCGAGCGACCTTTCCGGGACCGCCGAAGATTCAGGCAGGTCTTTCGACAACCTTCTCACCGAGACCGCGATCGAGCCTACCTGCGGATATTCCAGCCTGGACTGCACCGCCCTCCCGGACAACAAAGAAAAGAACAACCTGGAGAAAATGAAAAACCTCGCGGCCGAGATTTCCAACTACGTGAAGACTTCGGCCGATTTCACTCCCAAGGACCAGGTCATCTACGACAGGGTCATGCTGGGCTCCGAGCCCATAAAAGAGGTAGCCAAGTCTGAAAAACTCAGCTCCAGCTTCATCACTTCCCGGATCGCCTACATCGCCGGGGCTATCCGGAGAATGCTCAAATCCGCCTACGACGTGGACGACATGGCCGGAATCTACGCCCTCCAGTGATCGGCTAAGCTCCCAAAATAATTATTTTCCAGCTGGAAAAAAGACTTAGCCCTAGCCCAGGGTTTGTTATAATGTACCTGCGAACAAACCAAAGATTTAAAAAACCAACCGAAAGGAACCAACAATGACTACTCGCGACAACGGAATTTCCACCCTCCAGCACAGCTACTTCAACGCCGACGGCGAGAAGCACGACGAAATCACTCCCGAACAGGCCCACGAAATCCTCGACTTCGAGATCGTCAAGTCGCCTGTCTACCGCTCCACCGCCGGCGGCTACTCCCAAGTTCCGGCCCAGTACTGCCTCGTCCGGCGCGACAGCGAGGACGACGACGGGGTCGTGGTCGGCGTCAGCGGCGTCGGGGAGCAGTTCGACGTGGCCGCCCAGCCCGCCGACGTCCTGGACTTCTTCCTGAACGAGATCATGCCCGAGGTCCCGAGCCTCAAGATCGAGACCGTCGCCAGCGTTTTCGACGGGGCCACCAGCTTCGTCAATTTCCACTACGGGGACGGCTACGAGTTCAAGAACGACAGTTCTCCCCAGTACACCAACATCCTGTTCATGAACCCGCTCACCCGGGGCCGGCTCTGCCTGCTCTCCCACACCGTGCGGGTCATCTGCCAGAACACCCTCCGGATGGCAGCCAAGACCGGGACGGGCTTTACCATCAACCACACCTCCCGGGGCCGGTTCTACGTCGAAGCGGCGCTCCAGGCCATCAAGGTCCAGCTCGCCGAAGCCGAGCAGCTCAAGCAGCTCTCCATCAAGCTCGACAGCATGCTCGTCACCTCCAAGAACATCAAGTCCATCATGGACAAGATTTATCCCGTCAAGAAGACGAAGAAGGGCGTGGACAGCACCCGGATGCTGAACATCCGGAACGAGGTCATGGAGCAGTTCGAGACCGACAAGTCCTTCAAGGCCAAAACCGCCTGGGCTTTCCTCAACGCCATGACGTACAAGCAGGAGCATCCGAAGATGACGGAGCGCCGCCAGCCCATGAGCATCGGGGCGGACAACCTCTTCGGGACGCGCGCCGAGACGAAGGCGAAGATGCTCGCCGTCGTGCTGAGCACGATGGGCGTCAAGGCCAAGCAGCTGCAGCTGGCCTGAGATGCACTGAACCCGGGAGAGCAAAAGAGAAAGCTCTCCCGGGTTTGACTCAGTTTTGGGAAAACTCCTCGGAAAGGAACTTTTGGAAAATCACTTTTGCGGCTCAGGTTTGGAAAAACACCTAGGCTAAGCACTTTTGGAAAAACACCTAGGCTAAGCACTTTTGGAAAAACACCTAAGCAGAATAGTTTTGGAAAAACACCTGGGCAAGTTCGTTTCGGAAAAACACCAAGCCTGAGTCAATTTTTCGGCGAGACTAAGTCCTTTTGCGCTTCTTCGTTGTGCTTCTTCAATGCGCTTCTTCGTTGTGCTTCTTCAATGCGCTTCTTCGTTGTGCTTCTTCGTTGCATTTCCTTCTAAGCGACTTTCTTTTCGGCGACTTTCTCGGCGGCTTTTTCTTTGGCTGCTTTTTCGGCTGCCGAAACTTTTCAGGCCGCCAGGAATCTGAGCAAGACTTGAATCGCTTTCTGGCGAAAAACATTTTCTTTTGATTCTCTAGTCCCGGGGATTAGCGGACCTTAAAAGCAAGATATAATAAAACCGTGATTGCAAAAGAGGAAAAACATGAAATACGTGGCAGCCGACGGAACTGAGTTCAGCACCGAGTGGAGGTGCAAGCAGTACGAAAAAGAGCACGCGGTCCCGGAAGTGGACGTGTTTCTCCGGATGCGTATTTCCGATTTGAAGGAAATGATTTGGAGGCACAAGTCGAAGTATTGTTTCAACCAGGACAAGGAAATGCCGGATTGCAGAACGACGTATGTTTCTGGGAACAACCACCGGCGGGCTCTGGCGAAATACAAGGAAATGCTTGCCAAGGGGCAGTTGAAATACGAATCTCGGCTGGAATGGCTCGCGAGGATCGGGGTGTTGGCGGCCGAGGTCCTGAGATGGAAGGAAGAAGAAAAGAAGTCCATTAAACATTTGAGGGAATGCCGGGCTGCGTTGAAGACGTACAAGCGTTGGCTGGCGGAGTACTTGCGCGGGGAAATGAAATGCGAACCGGTCGCGTTGTTCGCCGAGCGCTCCGGGTTTTCCAGGGTCCGGTGAGAACAGGAAGAAAAAAGAGGGAAACATGAAAAAAGAAAAAGAACGCCGGCCGGGAAAATACGAACGCATGTTGAACTGGCTGCGGTATTTGGGGACTCTGCAGGCCTCGCAGGCAGCAAGACCTTAAACAGAAAACCCTGAAACAGAAAGCATCAAAATGGAAACTCCCAAAACAGAAAATCTCAAAATGGAAGCAACTCAAAAAATAAAAATCCCTTTTCTCGCCGAAAACATTCAAGTGCAAGGACTGAGTCCGGATAACGGTCCGGAATGCTGTTTGGGTCCGGTCCGGGAAATGAAAAGCCGGATGGTCGTGACGCTCGAGTTCGGGGAAGAAGGTTCGAGACCGGTCGGAATGGAAACGAAAAAGCAAATGATCCGGAAAGTTATCCAGAGAGACATCAAGCCGCTGGTTGTCGTTGACTTCGACTGGTACGAATTGAACCGGTTCGCGTTCGACGTTTGATTCCCCGAAGATCACCCGTTTCAAATACAATTCAAAAAGGAAACTTCAAATGATTTATTACAAGTCCATCTACACCGTGCTCGAGACGACTGAAGGCCAAAAGCCGATTTCCGTGGGGACCTGGTCGACGTACGAGGAGGCGGCAGCCGGAAAGCTCAACAAGATGGAGAACCTCATGAGCCGGTTCGTTTTGACCCGGATGTGGGACAAAGACACTGTCATCGTAGGCGGTGCAAGCGGTTCTGAAAAGGTCCGGTTCGACATTGTGGAGGTTCCGCTTCCTGGACAGTTCAAGGACAACATGGCCTGAAACAAAAAACCTCAAAGGAGAAAATCATGGTCCCCAGCGTTTATACCGTACTCCAGACGACCGGAACCCAGAAGCCCTTTTCCGCAGGCACTTGGAAGACGTACGCGGAAGCGGCAGCCGGGAAACTCGACGTGATGGAGAACTTCAAAAGCCGGTTCGCTTCCTGGCGCATGTGGGACAAGGACACTGTCGCCGTGTATTTTGGGACTAGCGGCGGACCTTGTGACGTCATTGAAAAAACCCGGTTCGATATCGTCGAGATTCCGCTTCCGGAGTAGTTCGAAGACAATATGCGCCAGATTCTGGACAGCTAAAAGGAGAAATTGGTTTATGAGTTTGGACAAAGCGATTCTGCACGGCAAAGAGCACAGGAAGCAGTACCGGGGAGCGAAGGCGGTCGACAAGAGTTGCCGGAACCACGGGAGCTGTCCGTGGTGCGCGAACAACCGGAAGCACAAGGTCGAAGTGAAAATCCCGGCCGAGGACAAGTTCGAAGATTAGCCGAAGCCGGACTGCAGGCTATAATGCAGGCGTGACTGAAAAAGGAGACTGTCCCGGAATGAAAATGCGCAAAAAGAAAAAGTGGCAGATTACGCTGCTCTCCTACCCGGATTGTTCGAGGCAGGTTTACATCAGCGGGTTTTTTGACACGGCCGCGAAAGGGGACGAGTTGAAAGACGTTGTTTTGGAGGACGTGATTCCGGGGTTGATGGCCGAGCACGGGTTCGACAAGCCGGCTCTCTGGAAGAGCGTCATCATCGTCAACCTGGTTTGTTTGGGCTGAAAAAAGAAAGAGAAGAATATACTGAAATGAACACTATTCAAAAACAGAAATTCAATGAATTGAAACCGGTTGCGGAACGCGCGATTCTGGAAGACTTCGACAACGGGTCGAGGGGACAGGCGGAATCGAGGCCTTTCCGGATCGTCAGGTATCTTTCGGCCGAGAAGAGCGCGAGGGTGGCGGCGCAAGCGAAAGAAATGACCGAGAAATGGAAGGCGGTTCTGGAGACTGTTCCGGAATCGAAAGCTTCCAATGAAATGAACAAGACCGGATCGGAGTCCGGACTCTGGAAGCAGGAGTCCGTCTGGGTCCGGCAGCGGCCGGAGAATTATCTCGAAGAGAAAATCGGGAAGTGGCAGATTGCCGTCAAATGCCTCCAGGAGGTCGTCGAGGGAAAGCGGAAGTCCAGGGTCCGGCCGATGGAGGTCCCGGAATTGATGATCGCCGGGGAGACGAACATGCACCCGGATTTGGGATGGAGGCCGATGGACAACTGCAGGATTTTCTGGGACGAGAAGAAAAAGCGCTATTATATCGCCGAGTTCGTTTGGGTCAGTGTCGACCCTCTCCCGGATTCAGAAATGCGCCGGCGCAATTGGCCGAGAGCGAGGAAGCGGACCGAGTTCGAGAAAAAAGTGCTGGGGAAACTGGCCGAGCTCCTGGAAGCCGGGATCGACGTCCAGGGACTCCGGAACGCGTCAGACTGCGCCGGGAAGTCGAAATGGATCTATGTTTTCTGGGGAAGGAGGCGCGACCATTCGACATGCTGGCACTGCGTGGACCCGGTGGAGATCGCTTGATTTGAAGATGCGCTGGATTGAAAGACTGCCAAAATGAAAATCAAAAAACTTTCGCCCGAGAGATTTACGTTCGACAAATGGGAAGCGAACTATTCATGGCTGTGCGCTCCGGGGTCGTGGACGAAACTGGGACCGTCTGAAGAGGATTTGATCGAAGCTCTGGAACGGTGCGCGATCGGGTACTGCGACGCGTCCGAGCTCCGGGTGAGGCCGAAGTCTGGGATGTACGCCGTCATGTGCGAAGACCAGATGGGGGACTGCTGGTTCCACGTGAAGAAAGAAACTCTGGACAAGATTTTGAACAAGACCTGAAAATTGGAATATCCAAAAACAAAAGGACCGTACATGCAAGTTGTTTACGAATTCAGCGGGTTCAACGTGGTATCGCAGATCCGGGAAATGATCGACGAAGGATACAGAGTCGTTTCCATGGCGGGATACCAGACGAAAGCTTCGGACGAAAGTTATCCGAGAATCCTTGTAGTGTTCGAGACGTCGCAGAAATGAAACACCATATCAGGAACAGGGTAACGGCGGAGTTCGACTGGTTCGACGACGTGATGTTCGAACAGTTCGGGGAAGACGCCGTCTGGCAAATCGACAAATGCTTCAAGCACGAGCAGTTCGAAGTGAAGCCGGGAGTCCCGATCACTGAGGTCGAGGCGCTTGTCCGGAAACTGTATCCGGGCGCCCGTAGTTTGACGTTCGTGATTTCGAAAGACAAGGCAAACAAGTATAATGGCAGAAAGAAAAGAAGGAGCCGCAAATGATGCTGCAGATTCCAAAATCGATGTTGTACTACGACAAACCCGTCTACGAATTTTCCGCGATGATATGGCAGGAGAACGAAATGGGAGCGGACGCTTTCGGTTGGAAGTTCGTCAAGGACGAGTCCGGGAACGTCTTGAAGACCGACAACCTCCTGGAAGCGACCCGGACAGTGAAGCACTGGGGCGAAGCGCTTGCGGCGGAAAGCAACGGGACGAAGAAACCTTACCAGTGCTGCAAGCTCGTTTTCAGGCAAAAGAACCTCAAGGGCGGAGAAACTTTCGGCTGGGAAAACTTCGCGGACTGCTACAACGGTTATCCAGCACTGGACGGGGAGAACGGGGACAATTGGACGATCGAGTGGAGAGTCGAACGCAAAAACAACCTCAAACCTGATGAATGGAAACCGTGTTTGACGTGGCCGGCCACTTTCCGGGAAATGAGTCTCGCCGTGGACGAACTTGAAAGAATCTTGAAGCGGAACGACGGGAACACATACAGGCTCGTGTACAGGACGAGGTCGGACCGCAGGAAGAAGATTTCAGACTGGAATTTCGATTCGGTGTCGCTTCTCGTCCAGGACAAAGCCGAGAAGGCCGGGGAATACATCATCGAATCCCGGAGCAGGATTCCGGGGCCGGAACCGGGACCGTGGAAAATCTACAGCGTCAGCGACTCGCTCTGGCGGGCGCAGCAGTTGATCGAAGCTTATTTGGAGCACGCCGAGAATTACTACAGGGATTTCAGGATTCTTTCGGCCCGGGTCGTCAAGAAGTACAACGAAGCAAGACCCGGGAACACGAGGAGAGAATACATTTCTGAATACAGGCGCCACGACGCGCTCGACCCGAAATGCTGGAACAAGACCGGGAAACCGGGATTGTGGAATTTCCTCGACCGGCACGAATCCGCCGAAGAAGCTGAGAAGAGGATCATGAAATTCCAGGAAGAAACTTTCGGGGTCGAATACGACTACAGGATCATGCACGACACGCTCGTCAAGGAATTCGACGCGAGCTACTTCAAAAAGGCCGGAGAAAAAATTTCCGTGGCGGGCGTAGCAGACCTTCCGACTATCGTATAATGCAGGCATGACAAAGAAAACGCACAATGATCCGCGGGCCGACAGGCAGCCGATACCTGATTGCAGGTACTACGGGCTGTTCGCCGTGAACAAGAAAGACCCGACCGACATTCTCGGATACGTCGAGAATTCGTTCTCGATGGGGTGGTCGAAGAACTACGTCAACCTGCAGGAAGGTTTCAAGGACAGCACTGCCAGGAAAGCGGCGACGGCCGAAGTCCGGGAAATCGAGAAAGAATATCCGACCGACGAAGAGTTCGCCAAATGGTTCTATGAATGCTATCGGAAGCTCTACAAGCCCGGGATGACTGTCGCCGACATGCGGCAGGCGTACTGGGAATCGTGGTACAAGATAAAGAAGGACCGTCTTTTGGCCCAGAACGCCTGGAACGACGTCGGGGAACGGGCGCGGGTTCCGGCCGGATACGAATTGAAAGTTTTCCGGATCGGATCCAAAAACTGCCCGGTCGACGTCGATTTGCGGTACAGGATCGCGACGCGCCGGAGATGGACGAAGGAATGGAACAAATGGAAATGGCGGAACGCGCCGTTCAAGGTGAAGGCGAACAACTCGAAACCGTGGGAAGACATTTACCCGACGCTCGCCGACGTCTTGAATGCTCCGCGGAACGAGATCGATTGCAAGGACAGCAGCTGGCAGTTCAGCAAGTCGTGTCCGCGTATAATAAAATGCAAGACTTTTGAATGGCCTCGGATGTCCCGGGCCGAAATGAAACGATACAGCAAGCGGGGAAAATTCGATTGACCCGCGGAGAAAGGAAGCCCAAGAGCGGTTAGAACATTGCTCGTTCATCGAGACAGGGATAAGATATGACAGAATCTCCGGCGCAAAGCATGGAAGAATCAGGCGGGGTGAAAGCCGCATTCGATCGAAACTGGTTCTCCGGTGAGCGGAAAGAAGAAATCTAGTTGAGTATTCTTGAAGCAACGCCGCCGACTGAAAATTGAGGTCCGGAACTACGGAACAGACCGCGATCCGGATAAGACTGAGTAAGCAGGTTCCCTCATGAGAATGTAAATCCATTCGTGTTCGCATAAGTTCCTTTTCTCCGCGGGTTCTCTTTTTCGAGAATCCTGAAACAAGAAAAACAAACGCATGAATCCGAAAAGCATCAATGAACTCGCTAACATGATGATATGCCGGCTGGAAAACATCCGGCTCGAAGTCGAAGAAATAAAGAAGCCGCTTGGAAAATTCAACTACAAACCGATATTCCTGGAAACCCGGCTGGAAAGACTCTGCAAAATAATCGAGAGCTACAAGGACGAACTCCGGGGCCGGAACTTCGACATGGAAGCGAGGAAAAGCCGGATTAAGAAATACTGGGCCGTGCAGGCGCGGCAGGTCGTGTGGGAAGACGACAAGAAAATTTATGAAAGCTCGTGGTTTTTCCCGGAAGTCCGGAAAGCCAGAACGCGCGAAGACGCTCGCGATATCGTCCGGACGCTCAGCACCCGGGAAAAACAGTACTACGACGCGAAAGTCAAGTTGAACGGGAAGTTTTCAGGATCGTATTACGAATACAGGATCGTATGGCGGCCGGTAGAAAATCTGGGACCGTGGCGCGGCGAGGACGCGCACGGGTTCACGTACAGCCTGTAAAATATAACGTGCATACACAAACAGCGAAAGGAACAATGAAACATGAAATCTGACAAGGAAATTCTCGACACGCTCGCGCAAGTAGCCCGGGAAATCACGGACTGCCGCAAGAAGCTTTTCAGCGCGTGGCAGACGATTATCGATCTGGGTTTTGATATTCCAGGTGAAACTCCGATGGAGAAGTACAAAAGATTCGAACAGAAGAAATTGGAAAAGACGCAGCCGGAAAAGAAGCAGCCAGAAAAATTCGAATGGGCTGTCGCTTATCGAGAAGTGCCGTACAAGAACGGCCGGCAGTCCGGGACTCCGGGCGGCTGGGAGTTCTGCGAGTGTTTCACGAAAGGAGAACAGCCGGCGTTCAAGTCGAGGAAAGAAGCCCGGAACTACATGCGCAACTTGAATTTCTGCCGAGACGTGATGATCGCCGCGCAGGAAATCGCGACAGGAAAAGAATGGTCCGGAGCGTATTCGCAACATAAAGTCATTTGCCATCCGGTCGGCAGTTGGAAATGCTGGAGTTTCGCGAAGTAAAACAGTTGGAAAGGAACAACGATGATGCCTGAAAAGAACAAAGAACTTTGGTTTATCGAATGCCGGAAGATCATCCGGGCTGGATTGCCTGACGAATGGCGGACGCTTGTTGTCGGGCCCCGGAACGGGGGATTTGCCAGTTTCCAGAGAGCAACAGACTGGAAGCGCGAAGCCGAGCAGCTAGAAAAGGAAAAATCTGGTTCAACTGCTTTCGAGATCGAATACCGGATCACATCTTCCGCGTTCGTGAACAGTCTGGTCAAATGGACTATCGAATGCGCTGGACGCGGAGAAACGTGGAAACCGATCGGCAAAGTGTTCACGTTCCGGGCAGATGCTGAGGAATATCTCGCGAACCTCAAGTTTTTCAAATATTACAGCATTTCGAAAAACGGTTGTTCATACAGGATCGTGAAGCATTACAGTCGGCGTTTGAATCCGAACAACATTACTGTCCGGGATTTTTTCCCGAACATGACGACATGGAGTCTTCAGAAGCTTTACAACGAACATCTTCCGGCTCTGCGGTCCGAGGCGTTGAAGCTCGCTTTCCGGGAAGAACTCCCGAAGACGTACGGCGAATGGCTCGAAGCTCCGGCCCGGATCGTTTTCAACGCGGAGCGGCATCTCAGGCAGCAGGCTGAACTGGAAAACGCGAAGAAGAAAGAACCTGAAAAGGTTTATGCGATCCAGTACAGGATTCCGGAATTTTCCGGGAAGGACGGCAAATGGAGTTTCTGCGCGATGCTGAAGGCCGGAAAGGTGAGACACTACCACTACAGCTCGAAGCAGGAAGCAGAGCGTCAAGCCGCGCAGTTCCGGGAGAACCTCAAGGAATTTGCGAATCCGGGAATCGAGTACCGGGTTGTTTCGAAACCGAAGAAGTCCCACAGGAAATTCCTTCCTGAACAATGAATGTTCCTGACGACAAGTTCGAATTGTGGTTCCAGACGCGGTACGAACTGGAAAAAGCAGCGAAGCACTGGCTCGACCGGCTTGCTGCTTTGAAGTCGATGCGGGACAACCCGGAAGCTCCGGCCGAAGCCATTCCGCACCGGGAAGCGCTGATCGACGTCTACGAGTACAATTTATCCGAGTTCATCGAAAAGCTTCTGCAGCTCGACCACGACTTCATGGAAGGAGTGAAGCAGTCGCTGGAGAAAGTAAAAAAACAAAAGCAGCTTGAAACCCCGGAGAAAAAATGAAAGACTTCCTGAAGAAAATGTCGACGATGCTTCTCAAGAACGCGACGTACGGGATAATTGCTTTCCTGTTGTTCTGTCTGGGATTGCTGCTTTTGAACGAAGCGCTCGACTGGGTAGAAAGAGTTTTCTTCTGATGGAAAAGAAACTGAAAAACGTAGTTTTGTGGAATCTCAGGAAATTCTTCGGACTGGACTTCTGCGGAGCTCTCCGGGAGCTCTGCCCGATGGACTGGGCGCGGTGCTGTTCATGCTACACGAAATGGGTCGGACCTCCGGGAAAAGAAAGCCCGAGGATGTTCTGCAAATGCGCGCCGGTGCTTGAAAAACTTTTGTGCGGAAACGTTTGCTGGAAAGCGGAAAAGGAAATCCGGGAATATCCGGGTACGAAAGAAAAGGAAAACGAAAATGGACAACATTGAACACGCGAACAAAATGTGCGCGACTTGCAGGCACTGGAAACGGGCTGATCCTGAAACAGGGAACAAACCGTTTTTCGGGTGCATTCACCCGGAACTCAAACTGACTTACGAAAAAGCTCTCGGACCGTACAGGGATTTCGACTTCGGGCTCCGGAAAGCGAACGACTGGTTCGAGAACAACAACTACAGGTGGATATCGGAATCGTGCCCGCAGTTCGCGATTGAACTCGCTACGGCAGACGAAGCAGTCTGCGACAAATATGAAGAGGCGTGAAAAGTTCAATCCGGTCACGTGCAACGAAGACTGGACGATGTGCGAATACTTTTACGTGGATCATCTGGACCGGTACAACCGGTTCGCAGTCCCGAGATGTTCCCGGGATTCGTGGCTAAACAAGCTGTTCAGGACGAACGTGTGTTTCCGGGGAAAAGAAGGAATGCGGTCGGCCGAGATCAATTCTGCCGTTTCGAGGAAATTGCTTCTTGAATCGAAGAAACTTTCCGGCGAAGAAAGCTTCGGGAAAGATGTTTCGGCGGAACTGAACGACTTGAAAGACCTCCTGGAAAACAAACTCGCCCGGCTTGAAAAGCTTGTCGGCGTGTTGTCTGCCCGGTGCGCGAAGTGCAAAAAGAAAAAGTGAAAACAGTATCATGAAAAACAATAAAAAATTTGTATGGTTCGAAGACAAATTCAATGTCAGACAAGTAGAGCGGTGTTGCGGATCGTGCCGGTATTTCGGAATCGATCAAGACAGAGATGAATACTGCGACCACCCGAGACTCCGGGAATGCGACAACACAAACGGGTATTTTGTCGACGAAGGAAAAGTCTGCGACTTGTTCAAACCTGATGAAAGATGATATTTTGACCTGAAATGTTTTGTTGGAAACAGTCTTTCAAAAAAATTTTTTGGAGTGAATATCTTTGAGAACCGAGATGACTTGGATTCATCAATACTTGATTTTCTTTTTAAATAAATTTTGGGTGTGTTTCTGCGACAAGCAATGTACTTGTCCGGAATGCCGGAACATGCCTGTTTGAAATCGTTTGAGTGTTTCCGGTAACACTACTGAAAGGACAACATGATGGACATGTACAACATGACGAAACTTCCAGCCGAGTTGAAAACAGCTCTGCTGTCGAACTCAAAAACAGAAAGCTTGAAGAAATGGTTGGGACTCGGCAAATGCTTCTGGGTGAAACCTGTCTGGTCGATCAAGTACCTGATGCCTTGGGAGATAAGCAACTACGGCGGAGCTGCAGCGATATTGACATTGACTATTCCGTGCCCGGGTTGCAAGAAAACCATTGAACGCGGAAACAATTTTTGTCCGCACTGCGGAGCCGAACTTTCTTTGCCGGACGATTTCGACTGGACGAAAACCGGACCGTTCGCGCTGGGTAAAGGCGACGTCAAAGAAATAGTCGAAGCCCAAATCACGGCGATGGAAACTGACAAGCGCAAGTGCGGTTGAAAGTGTAATTAAGAATTGCTTGGATGTTCCAAGTGTGTTCAACAATAAAAAGAAAGAATAGTATACAAGATGAAAAAGTTTATCAAGATTGTTTTGATCGCGGGTTTGATGGTTGGTTTGGCAGCTGGTTGCCATCTCGACGGTTCTGGTTCCAGCCACAAGTTCAAGCTGCCTTGGGTTTCGAACCAGGAGCAGAAAGACGACCAAGTTCCTGATATTCCGGAAGTTACTCCGCCAAGTGCAGGCCAGGCTGAAAACCACGTTTCGGCGATTTGATTTTTCCAGAAACAGAATACTTGATATGCCAGGTTCGCCTGGCATTTTTTGTATAGAAGATTCATCGTCAAAAACATGCGAACTATGGGCAGGAAATGTACTGCGGAAAGATGATTCCCAAAATTCATCTCTCAATGCAGAAATGTGCTTTGCGCAATATTGTTTCAGCAATTCATGTAAATAAAATTTACTTGCAAAGGATAATATATCAAAACATGAAAACAGTAAAAAACTCAGACAAAATCACATTGACGTTCGGGCAGTTGAAGAAGCTTGTCAAAGAAAGTGGCAATCCCCAAGTTCCATCCACAGCCGATTACCGCGCAGGTTTCAATTACATCCGCGACGTCGTGTATGACTATCTCGACAAGAATTTCCCGAACGAAGTCGGAACAATCGAATTTTCTGAAACTGGAATATCCGAACACGAACAGGAAATAAAAGACTACGTCTGCGAAGTCGTTTCGAAGATCGTCGACGACGTGATTGCCGACATAGAGGCTGACGCCTGACGTAAAAATTTAACAAAGAAAACATCTATAATGAAAACAACATTGACATTCAACCAGCTCAAGAAATTGCTGAGAGAATCTGAAGACCAGGAAGAAACAAAGAAAGACGCCGATGACAAGCCAGCTGACAAAGAAACCGGCAAAGAAGATACTGGCAAGGAAGACGCCGACAAGGAAGAAGTAAAAGAAGCCGCCGGTGGCGAATCCTGGAAAGCTACTTTCTGCAAAGCGTCTGAAGGCTGGGGCTGGGACGATGCAAAAACTAAAACTGTTACGGTCAATTCCTTGGCAGACCTCAAGAAACTGGCTGACACAGAAAACTGCGGCGAACTAGTAGTTGACTTCAACAACTTGAAAGAAGGCTACGATGCTGACATCATGCTGTATGACGATTATATCGAGTAAAGGAAATATGAAGAAATTCAATACAAGTAAATTGGTTTACGGCCTCGTCGAATCGATCTGCGATTTGTACGAAGGAGTGATCGACGAAGACGACGAGCTCATGGGCGAAGGCAGCGGATCGATCGATTCGTTCAAAGGCAGTCTGTCAAAAGACGATTTGGATATTCCGCAAGACGAAGTCAAAGACCCTGATATTCTAACTGACAAGGACGTCAAGAAAGTAAAAGACGACAAGGAAGAAACTACGGACGAAGCAATTGACGATTTTGCAAATGACGACAGCGGCGACGATGATTACACAACAAACAGCAAAGCCAAACAGCAGGCTAAAGCTGATAAAGAAACCGCTGCCACCAAGAAATCGTTCGAAGAATATTCCAAGTACATTATGCCCAAGATAAAACAGAATTTTGAAGACGTACTTGGTGTCCTTAAGAAGCAGTTCGAGTCCGGAAACGTCCCGAAGGCTATCGGCAAAGCTCTGTATGCGATCTATGCCGCAGGCGAAAAAGTTGCCACCGGCGGATACAGCGAAGGCTCGCTCAACGTCTTGCGGATGCTCGGATACGGTTCAAGATGCTGCGCCAACAGAGCTGAACAGCGCTTCAACGGCGACAATGCTTCTCCTGTGACATATCTGGAATCTGGATTCCTCGGCAAGCTCAGGAATGTCATGAAAATGACGGCATACAATGAATTGCCGGTACTTGCGTTCGTCGAGACCGATGGCAAACTGCAGAGACTGCGCATCAAATTCCAGGCAAGAATGGGCATTGACATGGGATTAATGGAAAAGGAAGACCCTGAAGCACTCAAGATTCTCGGTGTCAAACATGAATGGCCGTCGTTCAACAAGAAAACTCCCGGCATGAAAGAATTCGCGGCGAGCGTACAGCAGTTGTATGGCCAGGCGAGTTTGACAATTCAAGCGACCCAGCCGTACAGCGTAGAATTTTTCTTCGATTCATTCGGCGTTTCCGGAAAAGGTTCCGCGAAATACAGGTGCTCTGACGACACGCCGTTCATCTGAGCAAGCCAGACAAGCTGGTTATTACATCGCCGCAGCGGAAACGTTGCGGCGAAAATTATAAATAGGAAACATGAACGAAATTGCACAACAGAACAGGAACATAGCGAGCGTCCCGAAGAACTCCGGGGAATACATCACGAAAGCGGAGTTCGATTTCCGGATGCGCGAGATAGCAAAATGCAAGCGCGACATCGAGTATTTCGCGGACAACTACTACAAACTGATCAACCTCGACAAAGGCTTGATGCAGATGAAAATGTACGACGTCCAGCGCGGCTTGCTGAAGCACTTCATAGAAAACAACAGGGCGATCGTGTGCAGTGCCCGGCAGATGGGCAAGTGCGTGAAAGGCGACACGAAAGTCAAAATCCGGAACAGGAAGACCGGAGAAATATCCGAAGTGGAAATCGGCGAACTGTACAGCAAACTCGCCTGACAGTCACCTGTATATCATCCGGACGCGCTTCGTCCACTCGAACTCGGTAGGTTCTTCGTCTTGGAAATAATCTGGGATTCCCGGACTCGGCAGGCCGAAATCCCCGGCAGGCAGCTGGTTCGGGACAGTGAGCTCCTGGCCGCAATCGAACTGCGGAGGTTCGGGCTGGAAAACATCAGGGTTGAATTGACCCGGCTGCGGAAGTTTCGCGGCCGGGTTTCTTACGTACGCTCCCGGGATGTTTATTTCCCGGTGCGCGAGCGATTGTTTCTGGTAGTACATGATGCAAGTATTTATTTCCGCCGCAAAAGAATACCGACGCATGTAAATAAAAATCACAGCGTACGCGAAAGGTTTACATCAAAATGGTTTCTACAACATCGGTGAAGAAAACGGAAAACGCGGCAGTTACCGCGGAATCTGCGAAGATTTCAAGAAAATTCATGCGGGCCGTCATGGAAGGCGACAACACCAGGGCGGACGAGACTTTCAGCGAACTTATTTCGAAAAAACTGGAATCTCGCATCCGCGAAGTAGTTTCGAAAGAAAATAGTCGCGAACTTAGTAAATAACACAAAGAACGAAATTTAATTATGAGCAACAACACATCTTACAAGACAATTCGTGAAATTTCGGAAAAGCTGCTTTCTTCGCTGGCATCGGCCGGCGTAGTCCTGACTGAAGGGCAGAAATCCGACGTAGACGCCTTCATGCTGGCGATCGAAGCCAAGATCGAAGAACAGAAGCGCGCCGCAATCAGGGCTACCAAGATCGTTGTCGAACGCCGCATGGACGAAGAATACAAGAAGGTGTTCGAATCCATCTTGAAGCACCAGGACGTCTACAACCGCCTGCTCGAGAAGATCGCAGTCGCGGAATCCACGAAGAAGGTCAGCGAAGAGATGGCGGACACCGTCGACCAGTTCATCGGCGAGAAACTCGAAGAGTGCATCCCGGACGAAGCGATCGTCGACTACCACCGCCTGCAGAACCTCGAAAAGACAGTCGCTTCGCTGAAAGAAACGTTGTTGCTCGGCGACGACCAGGTCCAGAAGGCGATCGCAGAATCTGAAAAGCGCATTTCCGAATCGTACAAGAAGAAAGCCGCAGTGCTCGGACGCAACTTGATGTCCGCCCGCAAGAAACTCCACAAGGCCGTCACTGAATCCAGGCAGCTGAAGCTCAAGGCCGAACAGGAAGCCGGAATGAAGCTGCTCGAAGAAAAGACCTCCGACCTCCCGGCTTTCGAAGCCAACAAGATCAAGGAACAGCTCAAAGGCAAGAGCGTGGAAGAAATCAAGGCCAAGTTCAATTCCGTGTACGAGTCCGTCGCAGAAGACGCGGTCAAGGAAGCGAAGCTGAGCCTCGAAGAAGAAATCAACGACATTATCGCCTCCGGCGGGGCAGACGAAAAAACCGCCGAAAGCAAAGAAATTTGCGGTAAGAAACCGGTTTCCGAACGTTCCGAAGGTGACGAACGCGACGGAAACAGCGAAGAAGACGAACCTCAGAAGAAAGAATCCATCGACGAATCGGTGGAAGCGATCGACAGCGACATGATGCTCGAATGGATGAACGCCAGCGAAAGCATCAACACCCGCATGTTCTAATCCGAGCCCGGTACCGTACCGCACCAAAAACAAAAGAAAGAACAAAAACAAATGCAAACAAGACGCGAATACACTGACGCTGAACTTATGCGTCGTTGGGGTCGCCTGCTCGAAGCTGGTCCCCGTATTCAGAATCAGAACACCAAGGTCGTCCTGGCCAAGTTGTTCGAAAACACGTATCGCGATTTCCGCCGCCATGGCGTTAATCTGATCCGTGAAGCCGCTGGCGAAGATGTCGCCCGCGTTGCTCCTGGTCCTCGCGCGAATGTCCTCGGCAAGGTTGCCACGAATGACGATGGAAGCATCGCGCATTACCTCGGTACCAAAGGCGATGGTATGCAGAGCCGCGTTGCCAACGGCAGCGACTATTACATGCCTAACATGATTATGCCGATGCTGCGCCGTATCTTCCCTGACCTCATCGCCAATGAACTCGTTGGTGTCCAGGCCATGAATGGTCCGACCGGATTGGTCTTCGCGCTCCGCGCTCAGTACAACGACTACAACCGCCGCAATGCCGGTATCGTCGGCGATGGTACTCTCTCCACCGACCGCGAAATCGGTTTCGATTCTCCGGATGTTCGTTACACTGGTATTTCCGCTAGTACAAATAAGTTTAGCGATATTAGTACAGAAGGCCAAAAGGCTGATATCAGCAGCTATCTCGGCACTGACGCGTTTGGAGAAAAAGGTCGTGGATTTGCTTGGGACGGTGTTGGTCGTGACGTTGAAGAAGCTAGCGAATTCGCTTCCTTCCGCGATGGTACCTATCCTACTGCCAGCCTCGGCTTGATCCGTGCTTCCGTTGTCGCCAAGACCCGCAAGCTCGGTGGCCAGTGGTCTCCGGAACTCGCTGAAGATATGGACGCCATGTACGGCATCAATATCGAAAACGAGATGACCAACCTGATCACTTATGAAGTAGGCGCTGAAATCGACCGCCAGGTCATCAACGAAATGGTCAAGGCTGCTTTCACCGGCAAGTCTACTTCTACATGGAGGCCTGATGAAGCCGATGGTCTCGACCAGATGGGCCGTATCGCAACCTTGCTCACCCAGATCACGATCCAGGCCAACTACATCGCCCTCAAGACCCGCCGCGGAAATGGTAACTTCGTCGTTGCTTCTCCTACAGTCTGCGCTATCCTCGAACAGCTCAGCATGCAGAAGTACGTCAGCTTCCAGAATGCCAAGCAGGTTCCTTCGGTTCCTTACTCCGGCGTCGGCGCTCTGCAGAAACAGGGCTTGATCAACGACGGCAACCAGCTGCTCGTCCGCGACGCAAACAGCCTCGGCGACTACGTCCTCATCGGTTACAAGGGCCAGCACCCTGGCGATTCCGGCATAATCTACTGTCCGTACATTCCTCTGATTGTACAGCGCGCTCTTGTGCCTGACACCATGACCCCTGTCATCGGCGCCCGTACCCGTTACGGCATCATGAACAACCCGTGGGATGCTTCGAGATATTACCACTTCATGAGCATCAATGGCCTTGACAGTGCAACATACTCTCTCACCACTGACTCTCGTCGTTTCATCGCTCCGCTGAACATCAACAAGGCTCAGCTTCCTCGCTAATCCAGGAAACCAACCGCAACGCAGCAGCCTCCTTCGGGAGGCTGTTTCTTTTTGTACCCCTGGCTTCTTGAAATCGTAAATAATAAGATACGACTAGTTTAACGCATGGCCGACACGAAAACAATTGAAAGCGCCGCGAATTCCGCTGCAGCAGAAATAGAAAAAATCACTGGTTCGAAGTATATCGAAAAAGCTGAGAACCACATAAGTCTTGCAATAAAAGAACTCGGAACTCCGTTCGCGGCAGATACGCCGGAACTTCCTGGAATCGTCAAAGCAATCATCGCGGCAATAATCGAAGTAGACGCTAAAGAAGCAGAACCGTCGCGACTGGCAGTAGTCGTCAACAAGATAATGGAGGAGCACGGCAAAGCGGTCGCGGCGCTTCTCAGGAGCTTCGGGGTCGACACAGATTTATCCAAGATCGACAGTCTGATAACAGAGCTGTGCAGGAAAACTGTCAAGACATTTTCTGATGAACTTACAACTGCTTTTAGCGACGAGAAAGACGGTCTTACAGTATCCAGAATAAGCAAGCTCGTTTCTGCAGTCATTGGAAAAGCTATCGGAAAACTAGTAGCATTCAACCGCGAAACTATAGAGAAATACAAATCAAAACTGGTAAATCCTCCAAAACCCCAGCAAACAGAAGTCAATATCCAAGAACCTAAACCTGAAGGCGAAACTGGAGAAGAAGCCGTTTCCGGGTTTGACGTTGAATTGGAAAAGTTTGAAAAAGAAGAAGAAACAAAAGAATATGTAAAGTACAGCGAAGAATCTATCAGCGAAGCAGAAGAAGCAGTCAAAAGCAAGCAATTGACATACGGCGTATTCAACTTGCATGCCGAAGCGCTAGCGGACTTAGAAAACAAAACTTCTGTCTTGAACCAGAAAATACTGGCTTACAAGAACTATTTCGACCCGGCGAAAATAACGCAGTTCATATTGAGATTCAGGTCGCTGCCGAGAGAAAAAATAAAAATTCTCCTTGGCGGAAAGCGAGTCAGTTTCCAGCCGGAAGTAGTCAGGGGAGACGGTGAACCAAGATACAAACGCTCTTTCAGGATGGCTGCATTCATAAGCAGGTTCACGCATTTGAAAAACTTCGGCAAAATCAGTATTGAGGATACTAAATCGATGTTCAAGTCCATGGACAAGTTTTTCAAGGGCTTGTCGATGAAATCAGAAAAAACCAGGAAGATTTTCAACTTGGTGTTCAAGCGGACTATCCCGACAATACTCAGGTCGAAAAATTACGACCACTTCAACAAGAAAATGAAGAACGTCATAAAAAGCGACCGCTGGCGCGCGATCGTTTTCGGCGTCGGGAAAACACTCCAGGTCAGCATGAAACTGCTCGCGACTACTGTAGCGCTGGCGATAAAGACTCTTTCCGTAGCGTCGAGTTTCGCGTTCGGTGTTGTCAAGAAACTATTCAAAGCAGCCACGTGGGCTATAGGTGGAATAACAGAACACCTGCTTGTTTCTCCTATCGTAAAGCTGCTGAAAAGTCCTAGGGGAATGTTCATTGCTGGATTCGTCATAGGACTCGTGACATCGCTGTTCAAGACGATATTCGCGCCGGGAACTCCAGGCAGGACGGAACTGATGGAACGCCTTGACCCCATAAAAAAGTGGATTCTGGAAAGAATCGACATGTACAAGAAAGAGTTCGAGCAGCACGTGAGAGAAAAACTCAAAATGTCCGACGATACCGAGTTCACGTTCGGCAATGTCTTCGAAGCAATATCGAACGAAGCGAAAGCCAGAGGCGCGACGTACGAAGGCAACGGTATAAATTGGGCGAAATGGCTTGCTTGGCTCATGGATTCAATAAAGTTCACTGTCGAAAAATCTACTGAGTTGATAAACAAGTTTAACCACGCGCTAGAAAAAATAATGGATCATTTCAACAAAATGTACAGAACCCGCAAAACTACTGTTGAAATGGAACAGCAGAAACAAATAGACAAGCAGGTCGGACCTGAATTCAAATACCACAAAGAATACACGATAC
>Ga0310786_10000547_pt1 | contig 60940 bp, 50 predicted proteins | sample AusTroGonzalo_MG_FD_203881 | JGI IMG/M metagenome (GOLD analysis project Ga0310786, IMG submission 203881) | Bovine rumen microbial communities from tropical cattle in Woodstock, Queensland, Australia - Gonzalo_03 (v2) (version 2) | ecosystem: Host-associated > Mammals > Digestive system >...
TATTTACCTCTACTTAATCTCAATTTTCTCAACTATGTTGTAATTGTTGAATCCGTGATTCTCGAAGTAGTATAAGTAATACCTGCAATCCAATCCAACCGAACAGTGTACTGAATAGGGCTGATTAACATACAACCCATAGTTTGTATTTATCTCGCTTATGATTTTAGCATATTCAGCGCTTCCCAGTACACACGTATCATACTCGAACTGTTTCGTTTTCATTTGCAAATCTGTAACTTCTGCTTTATCTTCTTCATGTCTCATATATACGCTATCCCTTCTTTAGTATATGATTCTTGAAGTATACAATTTGCTAAGCCTCAACAGGCCGACAATTATCGACAAAAAACGACAAAAAACGACAAATTACACCCCCGCCCGGCTTACGCCGGGGCGGGGGTCACTCTTACAAGTTAACAAGTCTTAGATGTGAGTTTGAACCAACCCCCGACTTACCTCTTACTGTTTCTCAGTGCGTCGAATCTGTGGATCTCATCTACTACCTGTGAGTTGATGGACTGGACCATCTCAGGCGCGGGCATTCCGATGTAGTAGCCCTGGATGAGATCTGCACCGAGCATAATTACCGTCTTAAGCTCCGCACTCGTCTCGACACCCTCTGCCAATGCCTTGATGCCGTTATCGTGCGAGAACTCGATGATCTCCTTAACGAAATGTCTCTTCTGCGGACTGTCCTCGATACCCGACAGCAGCGCACGGTCGATCTTAACGTAGTTAGGTAAGTATCTGAGCAGATTCGATACATTCGAATAACCCGTGCCGTAGTCGTCTACCGCAGTCTCGATACCCATCTGTTCGTATGTATTCTTCATATTCTTAAGATCGTCTTCCTCGAGCTCCGCATGCTCCGTAAGCTCTACTACGATGGAACTCGGGTGCCGGTTCATGTGGCGCGCCAACGCCTCCAGGTCCTCTCCCTTCAGAAGGTATCCCGGGATCGAGTTAATAAAGATCTTCTTGCCGCCCGACAGCGTACCCTCGTTCGAGCCCATCTCCTTGATAACGCCCGCGAATGTCGCCTTCTCGATGTCGTAGAGTCTTCCGTAGAACTCCGCGAATCTAAGCACCGTCGGCGGATCGAGATACGGCGTTACCGTCGCTCTCATGAGAGCCTCGTATGCGACTACCTCTGCCGTCCTCGCATCGACGATCGGCTGGAAGTGATACTTTATAAGGTTCGCGTCGAGGATCTCCTTGACGATCCTTGCCTTCTGCATATCCTCTTCACTAAGCTGCGTCTCTACGCCGTCACGGACATAGCCCTTGTTCATGTTCTTATGGCTGATCGCGATATTAACGAGTCTCTCGAGCTCCTCCGAAGTCTTCGGGCTTCCGCATTCCGTACCGCAATACAGCACGATGTTATAAGGATTATCGGACTGGTTCTGCACCTCTTCGATCCTCTCGAGGAGGATATCCCTCTGCGCGAGAAGCTCCGTGTCGTCCGTCGTACTGGTTATCCTAAGTGCCACGAGCTCGTCGTTACCGGCTCTGAAGCACATGCAGTTTCTGGAATTAAATACGCTCTCGAGTGCACTTGCCGCAGTCACGATCGCATTATCGCCCTCGACTCTGCCGTAGTGGTCATTGATGTCCGAGAGGTCCTTGATATCGATCGCGAGCGCGCCGACATTATCGCCGTTATTGTGCATCAGGTGCAGGAACGTCTCCGCACTCTCGAGGAAGCCCTTATAGTTAAGAAGTCCCGTGAGGTTATCGGTCGTGATCGCTTTCTTGGCAAGCTTCGAGCTTCCGATGAGCTCGTCACTTCTTCGATAGCACTCGATACCCCTCGCGACGCTCCTTAGCCATGAGCGGTAGCCGGGATGGATCATTTGAACCCTGTTGTCGTACCTAACGACGCCGTAGCCGAATACAGTATCCTCGTAGTACAGCGGCATGAAATAGAACACCGCCGGCTTCTCCCTGCTCTCTGTAAGCTCAGGCAGCATCTGCTCCTTCGGGAACGATACGTCGGTCATGATGCGGTCGTTATTCTCATCGATACCGCCGCAGCTTATTACGTGGTTGATCCTCTCCTCGAACAGATCCTTCGCGCCTCCGAGCTCCGGATTCAGGCACAGATTGAAGCTGTCGAAGCCTCTTATCAGGTGAAGATTACCGAATATAGTCGCGATAAGTCCCGCGTACGTGTTCTGGCCGAGCAGGTCGTCGTCCATATTGTTAAAGGGCGAGAACATAGAGCCTAAGGACAGCTCCGTGTCCCACTTGTCGCGCTTATAGAACTCTGCCTTCGCGCTGTCGCAGCCGCAGCCGCATGTGCCTCCGATGAAGATCTCGGGGTCTTCGTCAATTGGCACGAACTCGCGTCCGTTTATGAGTGCGTCAACGTAGTGCGCCGAGTTACGTCCCTCGAGCACCGCCGGGATCGGCACGGAAGTAAGCGGCACGGGCGAATGCTTGCCGTCCTCGTTCGAGTCGAAGCCTACGATGGCGATGTCGTCCGGCACGCGGATACCGAGCTCGTCCATACGCTTCGCGAAGCCCATCGCCATGTGGTCGTTCGCGAAAGCAACCGCTTCCGGCAGCGTGTTGTCCTTGGCCATGAGGTTGTCGGCGAGGCTCTCGCCGCTCGTGTACCAGAAGTCTCCGTAGAAGATGCGGCTCTCGTTTACCTCGATGCCGTGCTGCGTAAGAGAGTCGCGGTACGCCTGGAGACGGATTTTCGAGTGGGGGTGCCATGCCTTACCCGTGAGAAAAGCTATGTCGCGCTTCCCGTGCACCTCTATCAGGTGGTCCACGACCTTCTTCTCGGGATTGTAGTTATCTATGTGGATCGACGGGAAGTACTTGCTCTCCTGGTCTACGAAGAGCACCTTGCCCTTATAGGACTTATGTAAGCTCTCCTCGATCTGGTTCGCGACGCCCTTGGTCTGGATCGAGTCAGCGAGCACGACGATACAGTCGAATGCGTCGTAGTTGACCAAAGTGAAGATAGACGAGTCGCCTATGGAACGTGACGGAGAGTTCTGATACTTGATATACATCGCGAAGACGCACACGTCCATATTAAGCTCGAAGGCCTCTTTAAGGAAACCCTGTAAGAAGAGCTCGTATGCATATTCTTCAGGCTGCCCAAGAAGGACTGCCACACGTTTGCGATTCTGACCAGTCATATAAGGATTATAAATCCATACAACAGGGTGGGTTATTAACATATTGTTTCGAAGTATTAAATGTTAAGTAAAAGGTCGCGCGGAAGGGTTTTGCTGTGCGTATAAGACGAATAGAATGTAATCAGGTAAAGCAGATTGAGGAAGTTTGAACGATTTTAAGACACCCTTCGAACTTTTTTCATATACTTTTCTCCTAGAAGCGACATTCCCTTATGGGGGTGTCGCTTTTTGAACATCCGGGGGTCACATTGACCATTGGTTTCGCCCTTTTACTGCCGTTAAATGAAGTCACAAGGTTAAACAAAGCAAATTCATTCGGAGGGCAAAACAATGAAGAAGAGCATTATCACTAAGATCATCACAGCAGCAATCGTTACTACACTCGCTATCGGCGGCGCCACAGTACTGGCAGCTCCCGCAGGTACGATCTCCATCGGCGAGACACGTAATGTTGAGATCGGCAAGACAAACGATACTATCAGCCACGAATTCACATTCATCCCCGAGCACGACGGCGTTTATCACTTCGAATCCGACAGCATCGAGATGACAGGCGGCTACGGCATCATCGATCCCATGGTTCGTATCTTCGTCGGTGATCAGGTAACTCCCGACAACCAGATCGCTTCTATCGACGGCGGCGTTGACGGCACACTCGATTTCTCCGGCGACGTAACACTTAAGGGCGGCCAGGTATACACACTTAAGGTTTCTTCCCACTTCAATCCGAGCTTAAGACCCACAGGAAGATTCAATCTTACTATCACTGACGTAACACCCGTTACTAACCCCATCATCGACGCTGACCCCACAGACGAACCTGAGGTACCCGGCGACGAGACTCCCGCAGACGATACACCCGATACTGATGAGATCCCCGACACGAACGAGCCCTCTGAAGAGACTGAGACACCCGACGAGCGAATCCTCCCCGACGAGCCCATTGAAGTAGAAGAATATCCCGGCCAGTTCGACGAGAACGGTGAGGAAGAGATCATCATCATCATTATCCACGTTGAAGAAGAGCCTGTAACAGATGCACCTTGCTACTAAGCATATACATATCCCTCTATTCAAAAAGACCTCTCAGTTACGAGAGGTCTTTTATTATTTAAGATTCTTCACTGGGTTTTATACAAAACGCGGTTATGAGTATGGCTATCGTTACTACAATGGTTACCGCGATTCCTCCCTCGAGTCCGAAAGCACCTCCGTTAATTAGATCCTTCACCTCTGTTGATGCTGAGCTTAAGATGCTGACGGAAGGTGTTCCGCCGCTTACGAGCACGCCGAAGATATTACCCTGCACGAAATTCCATGACGTGTGCAGCGCGCTCACGAGCCAGATGTTGCCGGTCTTAAGGAAGATAAGCGACATCAGAATGCCAAACAGGATGAGGTTAACGAACGGCAGCAAGCCGATACCGGGGTTCATGAGGTGCAGGCACGCGAACAGGAGCGAGTTATACGCGACACCGACCCACACGGGGTAACGTCTCGCGATGGACACCAGCATGAAGCCTCTGCACACGACCTCCTCCTCGTTACCCTGGAACAAATAGCCTATAAATATAAGAATCAGATAGATTACATTAGCTCCGCCGGCGAAAGTAATCGTTACGCTGCCCGTAAGCGCGCAGATGCCGATAGCGACTGTGAACATAACCGCACCGACTGCAAGACCTATGAGGTAATGCTTAACCGCATTCTTCTTAACGAAACCGAATGTGCGGACCTTCCTTCGCATGAGAAACATCGCGAGGAAGATGCACGCGAATGTCACGACGGCGGTGCAGCAAAGGCCGGCGAACTCCTGGTAGACCATAGGGTCGAAGATTCCGAAGACCTTGCCGTTAGGCTCGAACTTAGGCGCAAGTCCCACGGGGATCATAACGATAGAGCTCGCGATGCTCTCGCAGATGACGGACATGAAGAAGATCGCGAAGGTAAGCAGGATCTCGAGGAACAGGTTGAGGCCGGGCTTCTTACCGGCGGCTCGGCGCTTGGGTGTGAGCGAGGCTTCCGCAGCCTCGTCGATGATGTGCGGACGGTGGAAAACTTTCTGCATAATGTATCTCTCCCTTAGATTTCTAGAGTTAATTATAAAAAACTTTCGCGAAAAACGACACATCGATGTGAGTGTGTTGCTTAACCGACATCGCGGGGTCACATTGCTCATTGGTTTGGCCCCGAAAATGTTGTTTTATAGGGATGCAAACGAAATAACAACAAAAAACAAACAGAAACAAAAGGAGTAAAAGTTATGAAGTTTACAAAGAAGATTATCACAGTAATGATGACAGCTGCTCTCGCAGCAACAATGATGTTCGGCGGCGCTACTGCTTTCGCAGCTCAGGCGATCGACGTCAACACATGCACACAGGTCGAGTTCGACAGAAGAAACACTCAGACAAACCTCTCGTTCCGCCCCACACAGAGCGGCGAGTACACATTCGAGTCTTCCGACATCACCAACGACGCACTGAAGCCTTCCATCAAGATCTACCAGGGCTCCACTCTCCAGGGTGAGGCCGGCGGCAACGGAGAGAACTTCTCCCTCACACTTGACCTTGAAGCCGGTAAGAACTATCAGATCAAGGCCATCGGTTACGGCCTCCGCAATGACGCAGAAGGTTCTTATACACTTACTCTTACAACATCCATCGTAAGCGACCTCATTATCGCAGACCGCGAGCCTACAGCTGAAGCTAATATCGCACCCGTAGAACCTTCCACACCTTCTACACCTGCTGCACCCGCTGCACCTGCTGCTCCTGCTGCATCTACAGCATCCACACCCGCTGCTTCCATCGTAGCATCCGACCCTAACGCTTCTCTTAAGAACTTCGTTGAGAGACTTTACAGAGACGTTCTCGGCCGTCAGTTCGACGTAGCAGGCAGAGATCACTGGGTAGACATGCTTCTCCACACAAACGCTACAGGTTCTTCTGTTGCTAACGGCTTCTTCAACAGCCAGGAGTTCATTAATAAGCAGATGAGCAACGAGCAGTTCGTAGCAACTCTCTACAGAGTATTCTTCGACAGAACAGCTTCCGCTTCTGAGATCGCTAACTGGACAACAGCAATGGACAACGGCGCTACACGCGCTCAGGTCATCGCAGGATTCGAAGGTTCCCAGGAATGGGCAAGAACATGCGCTTATTTCGGCATCAACGTATAACTCCTCACTTCATATAATAGCCGAATTAAGATATACGACCGCCCCGCTCCCGCAGGGTGGTCTTTATTTGTGTGTTCGTCTGCCAAAAACACTGCCAGTAAACTTCTACTGGCAGTGTATCTGGCAGGAATCGGCTGATTTACGCCAAAAGTGCTGCCAGTTTTTACTTGCTGGCAGTGATTTTGGCAGGAGCGGACGGCGCCACTGACTAAAAGTCTGACTAAATCCCAAAAAAGTCAGTGTTTTAGTCAGTAGAAGCCCTTTATTGACTTTTTTACTGACTAATTTCAGAAAAAGTCAGACATTAAGTCAGTGGGACCTATTAATACTCGCCGCAGATATACCCGTAGGCCAATACATTGCCGTATAAAGGTATGTTGTTGGAGTTGTCAGATACATTTATAATGTCGTAAAGCGTACCCGGGGCGAAGTTCGTCTCGTGATACGGATCAACTTCAATTGTCGTATCAGGTTCGCCGGCGAGTGCAAAGACTGTGATCGAATACTTATGCGGATCACCGTAATCAATAATGCCGTTATACACACCTACATCCGAGCCGGCGGGCAATTCGACTTCACTAGTATTCTCGACATACCAGGCGACGTGACATACATGAGTCTCATCGACCATATAGATAACGTAATAAGAAGCACCCTCTACCTCGTCGAACGACAGCTGCGGTGCGCGGGTCTCCAATTCTGAAGACCACTGACCGTCGACCAAGTCTTCGGAAGTAACATTCATAGTGGCATTATCAGCAAATAAGTTTCCCATCTGATCATCATGATTATTACGCGAACGGTAGACATATCTCGTCATCGTATCGACGCAGGCGACACCAAACAAGCCGACAACGCCCAAGATAACAAGAATGATCACCGATGAGAATAAAGTCTTACGAACCTTGCGTTTACCATCATCCAAATCAACATTGTCCCTATATTTATCTTTATTACCCTGACGGAAGAACAGGAAAGCGACGACAGGAAATACGCTCAGTGCGATAAACGCGAGTACAGCCGGAACAATAACATCCGACTCTAACTTGTACCATCTGACACAATAGAACACATCCAGCAGGACCAGCGCGACATAGATAACAAGAGCGAGCGCCCCGGCGATCTTACTGTCTGACGAATACTGATTCACTAAGACAGGCTCCCTCGTATGCGGAAGATTCTCGAGTGTAGCGCCGTAATCGTTAAGATCAGAAGGAACTTCATATCCGTTATTCTTAAGTCTCTTAAGATACAAGAAAGCCTCAAGATAGTTATGCAGGAATATAAGAAACATCGGGACTCCGATCTCGAGCATGAATAATGAGACCAGGATCACTTTTTGCCAGCTGTCGCCGTGGCCGAACGCCGGAGTATCAGTCAACACTACAAGGATACCGCCTACTGCAGCAACGACCGCAGCGATGATCATGAGTATTCTGTTTCTTCTTAAGGAACGCTTATCGAACCAGATCTTATTACGCACATTCATATTAATATCCCCCATTCACTCTATGGGCATATTATAGAACAGTGCAGAATGATTTGCAATATAAATTTATTGTTATTCGATATATTGTATTCTTAAAACAATAAGAAGCCAACATCAACCCATCTCTTCCAGAACGAGCTTCATCGCTTCTTCTGCAGGCATCGGACGGCCCCAGATGAATCCCTGGATGAAGTCACAGTCGATCTCCTTCAGAGTATCAACCTGGTCCTCAGACTCGACACCCTCGGAGATAACCTTGAGGTTCATGATATGTCCGATCGATACGATCATCGCGACATACTGCTTGGAAGATTCGGAATCATTCATAACATCGATGAACGACTTGTCGATCTTCAGGATATCCGACGGCAAACTATTCAAATAACTAAGCGACGAATAACCCGTACCGAAATCATCGATCGCGATCTTGATTCCCATATCCTTCAACTCAGTAATCGTATTCAGCGCCTTATCCGTCGAATCGATCATTATCGACTCGGTAATCTCGATCTCTATACACTGAGGCGGTACGCCGTACTTATCAAGCGTACTTCTCACCTCTTCGATGAAGTTGTTCTTCATCAGGTGACGCACACTTACATTACAGCTCATCGTGATGCTCGACAGCGTCTCGTTCATGACGTCGCCTAAGAACTTAACAGCCTGATCAAAAACGCACGAATCGATCTGGTCAACAAGACCCGTCTTCTCCGCTACAGGAATAAAGTCACCGGGACTTATCAAATTACCGTCCTTATCCCTCATACGGGCCAATGCCTCGAAGCCTCTCAGACGGTGGTTGATATCATACTGCGGCTGCAAGTGGAATGTGATGCGGTCGTTCTCCAGAGCCCTGCGAATCTTACGCTCGATCTCGAGGAATTTCGCGTTGCCTGCAAGGTCAGGATCGAACCTCAATACACCATTATTACCAAGTGTTCTCGCTGAGTGCATCGCGGCATTCGCGCCGGATATAAGCGCATCAGGAGTCAAGGCGTCTGTCGGATACTCTGCATAGCCGAAGTTCGCCGTCATGAAGTAGTCGCACTCCTCGATAGTGATGACACGCTCGAGTTCAGCCTTATATGTAAGCACGGTCGACTTGACCTGCTCACTATTCTTATAGTCGCGGATGATGATCGCGAACTCATCGCCTCCGAGTCTCGCGACGAAATCAGACGTTTCCGTCTTTCCCGAATCGGCAAGCGACTTCCATCTGTTCGCGATCTCCCGGAGAACCTGGTCGCCAAAGCCGTGACCCATCGTGTCGTTGATACCCTTGAAGTTATTGATATCGATCGAGAACATGATGAATCGTTCCTGCTTATTGATAAGCCTCTCGACGAGCTCGCCGACCGCGAATCTGTTCGGCAGCTCCGTCAGACGGTCGGTAACCGCCTGGTAGTGGATCCTCTGCTGGAACTTCGCGTTCTTACGGTACATCTGGTAGATGATCGTGATTACGATAGCAGTAAATATATTCGAGAAGAATCCCGCGACAGCGTTGATGTTCCCGCCTAAGAAGAACGATATCAGAAGCTCCGGGAACTGGTACAGACACAAGATGAGCATCGATGTGATGTAACCGAGCTTACGGTACAGCACTACGATCAACATCAGGCAGATACTCGACAGCGACGTGAATACACCCGCGAAGTTAGAATACGGGACTACACGACCTAACACTACAAACTCGCCCTGATTTCTTACTACCACCTGAACCATGAAGTTCGCGATGATATAGAGTATCAGCAGGAGTACATAGCCGCTCTTGGGCACCTGATCGCCGAGGACGATTCTCCTCAGCGTTCTTTCCATACTCTTGTTATTTTCTTTCGTCACTTGTACTCACCCCAAACCTACAAGTTACCGCGCGTCAGGATCGTCCCCCCTTGAGATCTTGATCGCACGTTTATCCGCGTACATCAGTCTGTCGGCTTCCTCCAGTATCGCATCGATATCGTAAGGTGCCGTGCCTGTCTTGATGCCGCACGCGATGACACACTCGATGTCATTTTGTTCTTCGTTGATTCTCGCCAGGGCCTCACGCCACTTGGCTTCAATTTCCTTCGACTGCGCCTCATCCACTTCGCAGGCCATCATCATGAACTCGTCTCCGCCCATTCTGAAAGCGAAAACATTCTCATCATTACTTACAGCCTTAAGCGAGTTCGCCGCCATGCGCAGAAGCTGGTTGCCCGCCTCGTGTCCCAGGGTGTCGTTGATGCGCTTAAGGTAGTTAACGTCTAAGTTAAAGACAGTGATGTGCTCGCACGTGCGGAACGTGCTGCTCATGAGCTGACTGTACTTGGCCTTGTTGTACAGGCCCGTAAGGTGGTCGTGCTCGGAAGCGTACACGATCTTTTCGCGCAGGAGAGCGTTCTCGAGGTACATCTTAAACATGTTGAAATACATCTTGAACATGCGGTCCGCGTTGTCGTCCTTGGGGACGTTGACGTAGAGCGCGTAGGCCTCGCCCGAGATGATGGTGCCCTTCGCGAAACACATGAACTCGCCGTGGAAGTCCTTGAGCGTGTACTCGATGCCTTCAGACTGCCCCTCAACGAAAGCGGTCAGGTCCATCTCAGGCATACTCTTACGCAGAGGTCTCTCGTAGCCCTGCGCGTAGATGTAACGTGTAACTCCGGTGGCACGTCCTATGAACAGGACCGCGCACTCTGACTGCAGGTGCTTAACAACGATGGGAAGGCAGCCCGTGATCTTGTCCGTGAGGACGTTCATGAGGTCGCGCTGACACATCGTCATAGTTCTCCACATGCGCGAGTAGGAGGACAGATCCTGGAAGATGCTCGCGTAGTCGCTGACGTCATACAGGCGGTGAACGATATATTTCTCGCCTTCTTCCTCGATAGTCTTCGAACGGACCTTATAGTACAGACCGTTATTCTTGTCAGCGATCTCCCATTCCATATCAAGGTTGTCCACAGGATCCTCGTGGTTCATTCTCGTCCAGCGCGACCACTGATCCTCATCGATGTGAAGAGATTCAGAGATGTACAGGATATTCCACGCAGCATCAGTTATCACGTAATTGCTATCCGTGGCACTGAAGAATTTCTGAAGGATGCTGTCGTAGTTGGCCATCGTCTCTCCCTAAGTTCTTTATCAGTCGTAGTAAGCTCTGATATCCATGAGGGCGCATGCCTCACCCGAGAGAGCCAGGTAGATATCGTTCGTAGTCTTCTGTGCAGGGATCTGGCACTTGATGTCGATGCCTGCGTTCTTAGTCTTCATGGTGATGACATTACGTCTTCTCCTGAAGTCGAGCTCACACTCGTAACCTTTCTTGTTGTAGCTCTTCCAGGAGTCCCAGCCGACGAAGTCCTTACCGCGTGAGACTTCGAGAGTGTTCTGCTTGTTCTCGCCCTCGGTGACATCCTCACCGTCCAGACGGATACATGCATACTCCTGATAGTTACGTCCGCCCGGCTTACCGTCATCCGAATAGTAGATGATGATATAAGGGCAGCTCGAAACGAGGTTCGCGGACGGCAGAGTCTTCGTGTGGAACTCGACGCGCATGTTGTCGTCGACCTTGATTCCTTCGGTGACTGCCGTACGGCGTCCGTCGCACTGGATATTCGGGATATCTCCTTCGAGCAGGTTGATGATGTTGATCTCCTCGGCGATTCTCGGGATCTTGCCCTCGGGGATCTTCTCCTCGGATGTGCGAAGATCGATATTATCGATCGTGCAGTTCTCACCCGCGATACCGATCAGCGATGCTCTCGCAGAATCGGGAAGCGCGATGATCGTATCGATTCGGTTCTCGATCGTATCGATGACCACTCTTAAGTGGTCCTTATATCTGTACGCTTCGATATCGTATTCCTTCGGTGAAGGGTCGTTCGGATCGGCGGGCTTAACACCCGGTCTCTTCGTGACCTCAGTCTTCATGTTACGTGCCTTCGTACTGATGCTGTGACCGTCGAACCAGATCTCTGCGAATTCGAGATAATGCTGGTTACGAATCTTACGCTCATCAGTATGAACACAGCCGTCGAACGAATCGAATACGATGATAGTCGGTACGGAATTCTTGGGCACTGCACCCTCATTCGGTGTGCTTCTTAAGTGGATTCTCGTGATCGTATCTTCGATCTTGATTCCGTCTGTCGCGATCTTCTTATATTCGCCGTACTTGATCGACTTAACCTTCGTGAGATCATATGACTCAGTGATCGGCTTGCCGGAATCATCGATAGCCTGAAGCTTATAATCAGTATCCTGGTCGATGATATCCACCATGATAGAAGCGAACTTCGGATCGAACTGCTTATGCGCGCCGCTTACGAAGACTTCTCTTACTCTGCCCTGAGGCATCGGTCCTCTCGTTCTCTTCGGCGATGTCATGCTGTCATATACGTCAGCTACCGTTACGATCCTCGCATACAGCGGGATCTTATCGCCCTTAAGGCCTTCGGGGTAACCGTTGCCGTCGAATCTCTCGTGGTGGTACTTAGCAGCAATAGGAAGATACGGGAAGTCGCTTACCGACTCGAGGATCTGCGCACCGATTGTCGTATGCTCTTTGAACTTATTCTTATCCTCTTCAGTAGGAGTGTGATCTCTTAACAGGATGGCATCGGGGATTCCGATCTTACCGATATCATGGAGAAGACCCGAGAAATAAGCCTCCTGGCACTGGCGCTCGGTAAGTCCTGCGCGCTCGGCGATCATCTTACTGTAGTTAGCAACTCGCTCTGAGTGGCCGACTGCGTAGATCTCTCTCGAATCTACTGTCGAAGCGATAACCGTCGCTGCCTGGATGAACGCGTGCTCGAACAGGGTTCTCTCTTCCTTAACTGTCTCGAGCTCGGACTTCTTAACTCTCTCGAGCTTATCGTTCATATCCTTCAGAGCGAAGATATAAAGGATAACCGCAGTACCTACGATCGCAATATTGATGAATGATACACCGTAGAAGTAGTACTGCAGGACTGCCGCGGCGATCGGGCAGACGAAGAATATTACCATCGAGATCCTAAGAGGCTTCGGCAGACGCTTCAGGTCTCTCGTGATAAGTGACAACTGCAGTGCGAGGATTGTAAACGGTACTACGTACGACAACAGGAACAGGTCGCCGCGCTGGTACTTATAGTTCTCATCATAGTAGAAATAGAATCCGGTGAACTCGTTGATGACTATCAATGCCCATCCTACAACCGCGAGGAATTCCACCGCCCGTAAGCGCATCGGTACCTTGGGCAAGCCCATCTCATTAACTGACAGATCTGCGATATAACGTCCGATCGCGTGTAGGAATGCGATCGTCAGTATGAATACCATGAAGTTCGACAGCCGTGCGAGAGCAAAGTCACTTGGCAGTTCGCTGCCGCTGTAGATATACGACAGTCTGTCGAAGAACAGCAGGAAGCATGCCGAGAGCTCGATGTAGATGAGAGCTGTTTTTCGCTCCGTGGGCATCGACTTCGTGATAGCCGCGAGCAGCGCCAGGATAGCGCACACACTCGAGAGCGCCAGCATTATATCAAGCTGATATGTCTGCAATAACTCAATCATTCTTCTTATCCTCTGCCTTGTCCTCAGCCTTGTCTGCGCCCGGCTTGATCATCATCTGCTCAGGAATGTGCTTCATGATGAGGCGCTCGAGCTCCTTCGGGTCAACGGGCTTAACGATGTGACCGTTGAAGCCGATCGACTTGTAGTATTCCTCGCCTCCGACTGCTGTGTTCGTCGTGAGCGAATAGACCGGAAGATCCGGATACAGTTCTCTGATAGTCTCTATGGTTTCTGCGCCGTCTGTGCCGGGCATGAGATCGTCCAGCAGAACGACGTTGTATCTGCCGTTCTTAAGCTTGTTGAGGCAGTCCTCGCCCGACTTCGCCGTAGTGACGAAACACTTCGTAGGCTTAAGCAGATCCTTGATAATCGTGATATCCGTGGGGTTATCGTCGGCAAGCAGGATGTCTGCGTCAGGCGCGATGAACTCAGGCTGGTACTCAGCGTCGTCCTCGCTCTTGTTCTCCTTGAACTGCCCTACCTCGGCCGTGTCGGAGATCTTCTGTCTTAACGTGAGGATGAACTCCGTGCCCTCGCCGTAAACGGAATCGCACTCGATCTTGCCGTCCATCAGGTCAGCGAAATGTTTCGCGATATCAAGGCCCAATCCGGAACCCTTGATGGAACCGATATTCTCTTCATCGAAGTGCTCGTAAGCACTGAAGATCATCTTCAGGTCTTCTTCCTTGATACCGACACCTGTATCCTTAACGGAGAAGCGCAGGTTGGCGGAAGCGTCTGTCTTATCGAGAACGGAGATCTTAAGCTTAACGGAACCTGCATCAGTGAAGTCAACCGCGTTAATCAGGAGATTCAGCAGGATCTGCTTAATCTTATTGCCGTCACCGTAAAGTCCCACAGGAAGCTTCTCATCGATATCAACGATGTACTGCAGTCTCTTATCCTCAGCGCGGCTTCTTGTCATGACGATCAGCTCACGCAGCATCTCTTCGGGACTGTAGTCGTACTCGTTGAGCGTCATTCTGCCGGTCTCAATCTTGGTGATATCGAGTAGGTCGTTAACGAGTGCGAGCAGTGAGTTCGAAGCAGTCTTGATGTCGTTCGCATATTTCTTGACGGCGAGCGGATACTGCTCGTCCTTCGGGTTCTCTCTTAAGATCATCTCGTCCATGCCGATGATCGTATTGATAGGCGTCCTGATCTCATGGCTCATGTTGGCAAGGAAGCCCGACTTCGCAGCGTTAGCTCTCTGCGCCTCGTCACGTGCCTCCTGAAGCTCGATGTACTGTCTTCTGATGACCGTGCTCGTCATGATTCTCCATACGAGGAGACCTGCGCCTGCGAGTGCGAGGATTCCGAGGATGATCCTTACCGAGATAAGCTCGAGGAACTTCGGAGTCTTGTAGATGTTATAAGTCGCATCGGAGAGCACCGCGTTCGTACTCTTGTCGAGGATCTGAATGTGCAGTGTGTAATTGCCGTACCCGAGGTTCGTGTACTCGAGTGCACCGAGTCTGCTCTGAACCGTCGTGATACCGGGATCCTTCGTACCCTCGAGGTAAACGTGAACCGTAGGGTTCGAGAGCGTGTAGTCGAGAACCGACGGGATGATCTGGATACGTCCCTGGCCCTCGGGGATAACGTAATTGCCGTCACTATCGGGCAGCACGGGCTCGTCGTTAAAGTAGATATCTCTGATGCCCGTCATTACCGCAGAAGAACTGTCGTAGAAGTTATCGATATTAACTCTCGATACGCCGGACTGTCCTGCGATATAGAGGTTACCGCTGTCGTCGAGGCAGCTGTGGCAGTGCGATACGGGAACACTCGTAAGGCCGTTCGCCATATCGTAGAGCCTGTAGTCTTCTATCTCATTATTAATAACGTCGTCTGCCGATACTACATAGACGCCCTGCGAAGACAGTACCCACAGGTTGTTTCTGCTGTCAGGCACCACCTCGAAATTATTGTTATACGGGAAAGTATCGACATTCGTGAGCACGCCGTCAGTCATGTACTCGATAGAGTTGGATGTAACTACCCAGTACAGGTCGTGAGCGTCGTCTCTTCTTATTCTCATTACAACTTCACTCGTAAGTCCGCCGGAAGAATCGATATGTCTGATGTCGTCTTCGCTGATAACATACATACCGTCGCCGTCAGTACCCGCATAGATCGCACCGTCGTCGCCTGCGCAGACTGTAAGCGTAACAGGATTTCCGATTCCGTCGTCCTCATCATATACATCGACTACTGCGAAATTCCTGATTACCGCGATACCGTCGTTAGTAGCTGCTACGATCTCGCCTGTCGGCATCTCGCATACGCAGCGGATCTGGTTGTTCGGCATGCCGTCGCCTGTCGTGAACTGGATAACGTTGCCGCTGGCCTCACGGCAGATAAGACCCATATCGTCTGTAAATGTGCTGAACCACATGTTGCCGTCGGAATCGAGGAAGATATCTCTGATTCTTACGCCGTCGAGATACTCGGTTATGTCATCTTCGACTGTCTGTAAGGTCGTCGTGTCGATGATATCAAGACCGCTGTCTGTTCCAAGATAAAGAAGTCCTTCATTAAGGTTAGTCGCATTGACGACCTCGTTATCGAGACCTGCGACATATGTATAGTCGAGGAAGTTATTGGTCATGATCTGCATGACGCCGTATCTTGAGGATGCGAACCACATGTTGCCCTGATAGTCACTTGTGATCTGCTCGATGGAATCATTGACCGGAACATTCTCGATCTCTACGAACTCATTATTCTCATCGATGTATCCGACCATATGATCAGCGCCGATCCAGAGTCTTCTGCATCCGTAATACATTGTATTGATATTCTCGGCATCACCTGTGTCGATCCTCTCAAGGTCCTGGGAACCCGATCCGAATCTTCCGTAGTAAACGCTGTTAAGAACTGTACCGTAATACAGTGTGGATGCCTCATAAGGATCTGCGACGATGCATGTGATCTTAGGAAGTCCGAGCGTGCCGCTGTCGTAGAACTGTCTGATGCCGTCTGTATTTACAGAGAATACAGCTCCTCCCTTCGTAACACCGAAGACGTTGCCTTCGCTGTCGGATACGAGGTTAAGGATACGCTCGTTATTAACTCTCTCATCGTCGATGATGTGGATAGTCATGTCAGTGTCGAAATAACAAAGACCCATCGTCGTTCCGACATAGACAACGCCGTCGTTATCTTCTGCGAACGTTCTGATGGATGCTGAAGGCAGACCGTCAGCCTTCGTGTAGTGGAAGTTCTCAGCGCCGTGCATAACAACGACACCGTTATCGTTCGTCGCTACCCAGATCCTGCCGATGCGATCCTCGAAGATAGATCTTCCGCTCGTAAGTCCTTCTACATTAGTAAGTCTCTCGAATGCGAGACCGTCGTATCTGATGATTCCGCTGTAGCCGCCGATCCACATATAACCGTCGCTCGTACACAGTACGCAGTTAGCTTCAGATGTGGGAAGTCCGTTCGTCGCGTTAAAGAGCTCGGCTGAATAACCGACGTTATCGATCTGGCCGGTAACGGCGTAACCGCCTCCGACTCCTGCTACTTCTTCAGTACTATTACTGCCGTTCGAATGTGCGAACGCGCCGGCGGAAAGCCCTGCGATGATCAGTGCCGTGAGGAGCAAAGTTATGCAAGATCTAAGCTTCAGACTCTTCATCAGCCCTCCTTAAACTTATTCATAATCTTGACGGCCTCATCGATCGACTCCATGAATACCTCAACACACTTCGGGTCGAACTGTGTTCCCGCGCCTTCCTGAAGGATCGACAAAGCCTTGTCGAGCGGGAAAGCAGGCTTATAGACTCTGGGAGATACCAGCGCGTCAAAGACGTCGGCTACCGACATGACACGTGCAGACAGAGGAATGACCTCGCCGTGCAGTCCTTCGGGGTAGCCCTTGCCGTCCCAGCGCTCGTGGTGGTAACCCGCCATGTTACGTGCTTCCTTGAGGTAAGAGTCGCCCTCTACCTTGCTGATGGCACTCTCGATGATCTTACGGCCCTCAGTAGTGTGTGTCTTCATGATGGCGAACTCTTCGTCAGTGAGCTTGCCCGGCTTATTGAGTACCGTGTCGGAGACTGCGATCTTACCGATGTCGTGCAGAGGCGCTGACATTTCGACGTCTCTGATGTACTTGTCGGTGAGCTTCTCCGTGTAGTAGCCGTTACGCTTAAGGCCCTCGAGGATGATGCGGACGTAAGCCGCCGTCTTCTGAACGTGCGCGCCCGTGTCGGAGTCACGAGACTCGACCATGTCTGCCATCGTGATGATAAGACCGGTCTGCATCTTCGAGATCTCTTCGGACTTATTCTTGATGTCGTTCATCTGAGCTACGGTGTCGCTCGTGAGCTTACACAGAGCCTTGTACAGGAGCTCCATCTCGTCGCCCGTGTGGATGTCGAGGCTCTCCATCTTCTGAAGCTTCTCGGCGTAGCGCTCGTCGTCCATGAACGCGACCTCATCGGCGTAGCTCGTCATTCCTGCGATCGGCATAACGATGCGGTACCTGGCGGTCCAGACACCGATGACGACGATGAGGATGAAGAAGCCCGCGAACAGCAGTACGACTCGTCCTATAAAGTCAGATGTAAATGAATCGATTACTTCGAGCTTGATATTCGCTACCGCGTAGCAGACCGTGTGGCCGTTGACGTCGCGTACGGGATAGTACGTCATGATGTACTCGCCGTACTCGTCACTTACTGTGAGAGTCGGAACCTCGTCACCGAGCAGCAGGTTCTCTCTGTACTGGATAAAACCATTCTCGTAATCTACGAGCGTTCCTGCGCCGACACCGGGAACGAACGTACCGTCCGGCAGATAAGCATCCATATCGAATACGACACGGCAGCCGTTGTTCTCAGGCTTGTAGACATAAAGGAACTGAATGTCGTCCGAGCTGTTGAGAAGATTCATGAGTCTGTCCACAGTCTCATCGTAGCCCTTGGCTCTGGAACCGTATCTTATGTACTGGTTGACCTTCTCGGGGTCGATGTAAGTAGAAGCGATGTAAGCGACCTGCTCAGCCTTCTCTCTTGTCTGCTCCTCAGTCGTGCTGTGGTAGTTGATAAGGCTGAACCATGTAACGATGATCGTCATGATGAATGTAGATAGGACGATTGTGAGGATCGTTCTCATACCGATGGACATGCGGCCCGAGATATTGCTGATGACCGAGCCCTGCTCATATGACGTGAGCTTCTTGTGCTTCCATCCGCTGAAACGGAGAGATATCTTCAGATCCTCTGGCAATGTGCTGATCGTGATGAGAGCGATAAGTACGGAGATTGCCTTATCGATGAAGTCAGTTACGAACGTAGCGACGACGTGAGTACCGAATGTACCCATGCCGAGGAGGTTCTTCAGGAAGTCCATGATGCTGACGACCATCGGGGAATCCGAAGGCGACTTGTACAGGAACCACGTGATCAGAGAACCGATTCCGCCGCCGATTAGCGAGATGATCAGGATGAAGCAGAACTTGCCTGTCTTCGTCTTGATCTTGCCGCTCTCGAAGAAATAGCCCGTGGCGATAGCGATCAACATGTTCAGAGAAGCATAGAAGACCGACTCACCATCGAGCGTGAAATTGATTATGTTAGTGCACAGGGCCGTGATGATTCCGGGAACGATACCGGAGACCGCCGTGACGATGATAGTACCTACTGTGTCGATGTAGAACGGGAGGTCCGTCTGCTTAACGAGAGTGGACAACAGAAAATTAAGCGCAATACCCAACAAGATAAAGGATATGACACGCGGCCTGAACAGGCTCTTATTGCTGCGTACCTTCTCGGTATTAACCTTATTCTGTTCAGAATACTCTGACACTTCGCCACCCCAAAAAATCTCACTAATATTTTATTATTATATAACGGGTCGCGACTAAATGTGTGAATTTGTTTTGAATAATTGGGTTTTTCTGCCCTCTCATCCCCACCGTCAGAATAGGTATTGCTCGTCAGCCACAGCCTCCGCGAACGCCCTGTCGTGCTCGACAAACAGCATCGTAACGTCACTTTCCTTCACGAGGCGCTCGATCTCCTTACGCATATACACGTCGATGTAGTTGAGCGGCTCGTCCCACAGGTACACGTCCGCCTGCTCGCACAGCGACAGCGCCAGCATGACGAACTTCTTCTGCCCGAGCGACAGCGCATCGACGTCGCGGTACAGCATCTCCTTGGTGAAGCCCATCTTCACGAGTATCGTGGAGAACTGCGTCTTATCGGCGCCGCGATCCGCGCAGATGTCGTAGAGCGTGCCCTTAAGGCTCGACGTGTCCTGCCCGACGTACGAGATCTTGAGTCCTTTCGCGATGTGGATGTCGCCTTCCGCGGCTATACCCTCGCCTTCGCCGATGCCCGCGAGGTACTTGATGAGCGTGCTCTTGCCGCAGCCGTTCGCACCCTGAAGCTCGAGCTTCTGTCCCCTCTCGAGCGTGATGCTGATGCCGCTCGCGACAGGTTCGCCGTAGCGCGTGAGGCTTACGTCCTTCAGGATTATCGGCTTCCTGTCGTGGTGCTCGCTTCCGGTGATCTTCAGCGTCTGCTCGCGCTCGAGGTCCTTCAAGAGCGACTGCTTTTCGCTCAGCTTCTTCTCGTTACGCTGCTCGAGGTTCTTCGACAGACTCATGAGCTTGGCTGCTTTCGCGCCCTCGTATGCGCGTCTTAAGTGATTCTCCGACACCTTCGAGTTCGCGCGGCTCTTGTCGCTCTCGGCCTTACGCGACCACTGCGCATTCTTCTTCATGGCTGCCTCGATCGAGCCCATCTCCTTCTTAAGCTGGTCGTTACGCGCTTTCTCCGACTCCTGTCGCTGCTCGTTATTCTCCCACCATGTCGAGAACTTCGCGTTCACAAGCTCCACTCCGCTTCTTGTGATCACGAGCGTGTGGTCGGTACAGCGGTCCAGGAAGTCGCGGTCGTGCGAGATCAGTATGAAGCCCTCTTTGGCTGCGAGGTATTCCGCCACCTTCTCTCTTCCCTGTCTGTCTAAGTGGTTCGTGGGCTCGTCTATAAGCGGGTATATCCCGTCCTCCGCGAAAAGGTTCGCCAGCATCAGCTTCGTCCTCTCGCCTCCCGACAGCGTCTCCATCGGCCTCCACATAATGTCGGGATCGGCTCCCATGAGGTTCAGTTCCTTCCTCACGCGCCACTCCTCATTATCGGGCAGTTCATCCATCGGGAATTCCACAGTCTGCGGCACTCCCGTGATCGTGCCGCTGTGAGCAAGCTCGCCCTTAAGCAGCTTGCAGAATGTCGTCTTGCCGCGGCCGTTTCTTCCGGAGAGTGCGAGCTTCCAGGTCGTATCGAGTGTCAGATTGACGTCGTCGAACAGCAACGCGTCCGACCCGTCATATCCGAAGGTTAGATTCTTGATTGTTATCATTGGCATAGAGGTTCCTCCTTGTTAGATCCTCCGCCGGATAAGTAAACAAAAGCCGCGAACAACGGCGCGGCAAACTTATTAATGCTATGCAAAAAGAACACGTAAAAAGACTTATCCGCGAGGTAGTATAAAACTTCAGCAGACAGTAACTTTCATCGGTGTTCCTCCTTGTAATTTATGTGGTGATGATACCGCTTAAGTGGGCCGGGTGTCAAATTAGGCGGTGAGTGCCTCGAAGTGTGCCTCTAAGTCTCGAAGCCGGGCACTGTCTGAGGCACTATGATGCGATATTGCCCCGAAGTGTGCCTCAAACCGCAACTTCGGGGCACTGTTCGAGGCACTGGCGGGCAGCGCGGGAGCGCTGCGGCGCACATTACTCTGTAAGATTAAACATCAACTCGGTGCGGAACATGCAGATAGAAGGCTTCTCCTCGCACGATAAAGACAACTCGCCGCCGTACACTTCAGCGGCCTCGCGGACGTTCTTCAATCCGAATCCGTGATTCTTCTTATCCGACTTATACGTGTCGATCAGCCCGTCCTTGATCTCGGGGCACTCGGCGCACGGGTTCACGAGCGAGATCATGAAGAACTTATCGGTCTTCTTGAACACCAGATCGATAACCTTCTCCGACGAATCATCAGCAAGCCTCTCATCGCTCACCGCCTCGATCGCATTATCGAGGATATTTCCGAGGATCTTACACATATCGACCGGCGCGAACTCGACGCCCGAGATAACGCCCGTCACGTTAAGCACTGCCCCGACAGACAACGCCTTCTGCTTCTTATCGGCAATGATCGCATCGGCAATCACATCACCCGTATGTGAACTTATATCAGCGGACGACAGCTCGCCGCCTAACTGCTCGAGATATTCGCGCATCTTGTCGTACTCGCCGTTCTCGAGAAGCAGCGATAGCACCTGCAGGTTATTTCTCATATCATGCTTGATCGCGCGGATCTTGTTATCAGCATCGGCCGACGCTTCGAAGTAGCGTGTCTGAGTCTCTACCAGCTCCTCATTAGCAACATTCATCTCACGCAGATTATCCCTCTCGCGCCTCGTAGATCTTACGTAGAAGAATATGAACATGAAGGCCAGACCGAGCATCATGAGGAAAGCATGAATAATCTTCCTATCAATCCCGCTCGACGATATGACAACCTCATCCTGGTATCTGATCTCGAACATGCCGGTAAATAAACTTAAGAAAAACCATATCGCAAGTACTACAGGTATAGGCAAAGGGCCGCTGTCATTCTTTCTTCTTACCCTGTCAATGGCGACCAGGAAAGCGAACTCCAGAAAAAGAATTATCGAATCAAAGAACAAAGTCAGCGCGATTCTTGCCGATTCGCTTAAGATATCCAGACCTTCCGCTACCATCATCGCGAAGCTTATAAAGATAGTAGTGATCGAGCTTATGATCTCGAAGGACAGGAATGCTATTAAGATTCTCTTCCACACCTTGCCCGAGAGCTGAACCACGATAATAATGAACACTATCAGATACGAGAGAAGGATCGTCGGATCATCAGTCGATACGACTATAGTCTTGATTGCCAGAGCTGAGGCGGAGAAGTACAGATACACACCTGTCAGCAGAAAAACCAATGTCGTAAGGGCGTAAGTCAGCCTCCTGTTACGAAATTCGTACTTCAGCACCCCGTCGATAAAATAGCACAACAAGATGGGCGATAAGGCGATCGGGCAGATGATCATTAAAGCTCGGATAATATCCATCACCGTCCCGTCCTCCTGACATAGTCGAACAGCGCCTGCTTCACCGCCGCAGATGTGCCTCTCGCGACAGGCAGCAGCTCCTTGTTATCCATAAGCACATCGGATGTGTTGATCTTCACGACATGCGCGAGATTGATGTAGTACGAGCGGTGGATCTTAATGAAGTCGGACGACTTCTCATCGATCATCTTCATCGCGTCACTGAACTTCATTCTCTGCTCGACGGCACGCGACACGAACACGAATCGCACAGAGTTATTCGCAGCCTCGGCGAACTTTAACTCCGACACGGAGAATACCATGTCCTCTCCGTCCTGCCTTAACACGATCTTGTTGTCGACCTTCAGCAGCTTCTCGAGATCCGTCAGCGCCTGACGAAGCTTCTCCTCGTCTATCGGCTTGCTCAGGAAGCGGAAGGCGTCCACCTCATACCCGTCGAGTGCCATTTCGGTGTGCGACGTGGTGAAGATGATCGGGATCTCCTTGTTATACTCGCGGATCTTCCTAGCGGTGCTCATGCCGTCCAATTCCTTCATCTCGATGTCTAGGAACACGGCGTCCAATTCGAACCCGTTCTCGAAGCTTCGTATCACTTCAGCGCCGTCGGAATAGTGATAGCACGAGACATCCTCGCGCCCGTACAGCGAAGCTATCTTCTCCGTTATCTGTTTACGGAAAACACTCTCGTCGTCGACTACGGCAATGCGCACCTTAATCCTCCTGACGCGGCATGATCAGCAAGAAAACTTTGTTGTACTTCTCACCGAGCTGATATCGCAGCATCTCGGGGCGCTGCACGAGCTTTAACTTGAACCCGTGAAGCGACGCGATCTTCGCCGCGACCGACAGACCGAGGCCTGAGCCTCCGCCGGTACTTCTGGACTTGTCTCCCATAACAAACGGCTCGAAAATCTCCCGCGCGAGCTCCTCCTCTATCGGCGCACCGCTGTCAGTAATGTACAGGCGCGCCTCGTCGGGCTCTGCCTTCAGGAACACGCCTACGGTAGTTCCCTTCGGGTTATGCTTCACGGCATTAACGATAAGATTCGTAATCACACGAGACAGCTGCACACGGTCCGCGTTGACCATGATGGGATCGTCGGGAATGTCGATATCTACCTCGTCCCCTGCGGTCTCGATATCGGAATAATGATTCGCGACGCACTCGCGAACGAGCTCGCATGTATCTGTCGTCTGAGGAGCTAACGAGAAGCCCTCGGAATCAAGACGCACATAATCGAACAGCATCTGCACGATGTCGTTCATGCGTAAAGTCTTATCGCGTATAGCATCAAGATATTCCTGTTCCTGATCCTCTTTAACCATGCCGTCGGACAGAGCCTTGGCATAGCCGGTAACTGTAGTCATGGGAGTCTTCAGATCGTGTGCGATATCGGAGATCATGAGGTAACGCTGTCTTTGGACCTCAGCACGTTCAGCCTCACGTGCAGCCTCGTAATCACGAAGCTTACGCGTAACGCGGTTCGAGAAGATAACAGCTCCTCCCGCCAGAGGTAGAACGGAGATGATAAGACTCGCGCCGGCACTGATGTAGAAGAAATTTCGTGTGACGCGAGGCAACGAAAGCAAATCGTCGATGCTGGTCACAGCGAGAAGCTCCGGGAAGAACTGGTTCGCGAGCAGAGGCAGGAGAGCATTCATAATTCCGAAGATAAGAATGAACTCAATGACTGCCACGATAACAGCAGTCCAGATGAACCTCTTGATTATGAACTTTCTGAGTTCCTTCTCGTTCATTACTTCTCCATTCTGTAGCCGAGACCGCGAAGTGTCTTGATGTACTTCGACGCATCCTCATCGAGCTTAGTTCTAAGCTTACTTATGGACACCATGATGTTATTGTCAGCGACGATGAAGTCATCGCCCCATGCATATTCGTATATCTGCTGCTTGGTGAAGACCTTGCCCGGACTTCTCATGAACAGTTCCATGATCTTAAATTCGACGGGCGTAAGCTCGATATTCTCATCCCCCTTCATGAGAGAACATGAATCGATATCGAGGGTCAGATCTTTAACTGTGAGCGACTCTTTAGCAGTAGTAACACACGCAGAACCCAGATCCGTGAATCTTCTCATCTGGGACTTCACGCGGGCGACTACTTCGAGCGGATTGAAGGGCTTCGGAATATAATCGTCGGCGCCTAAGTTAAGGCCTAATATCCTCTCAGCATCAGCGGTTCTTGCGGAGATGATAATGATCGGGATATTACTCTCTTCACGGATCTTCTTCATGACCTGAAGCCCGTCGATGCCGGGCATCATGATGTCGAGAAGACAGATGTCGGGCTTAGTGCTTCTGACAGTGTCGAGAGTCGACGGTCCGTCAACTGCTTCAACCACTTCGAATGACTCATTCTCGAGATACAGACGGAGAAGATTTCTTATCTCCTTCTCGTCATCCGCTACCAAAACTTTAATCGCCATATTACTTCCCTTCCATGAGGAAAACCGGCGGTGGTTCCCGCCGGGTTTTCCCAACTAATCCATTATACCTTATTCACATTGTCGAGGGCATCTTATGCCTGTACTGTAACTGCTGTCTCAGCGGATGCAGAGCCGTACTTGATTGCCTCATAGAGTGCAGCCTCTGTGGAAGCCTTGTAAGGATTTACCCAGAAGATACCAACGATTCCGCATGTGAGGATGGAAGCGATATCCCAGAGGATGAAGGACAGATCGAGTACGAATGCCTTCCACTTGTTGCCTGTCATGAGCTTCTTGGACTCAGCGAATGCTTCCTCTGTTGTCATCGCAGGATTCTCAGAGAGGAGATAAGGGATCATCTTGTACTCATAAGCCTTGATGATACCGGGGATGATGAACAGCAGGCTCCAGAGCCATACATACAGATCTCTTAAGAACATTGTCTTAACGATATTCTTGTAGTTCGAATCAAATGCAAATGTGATGTTGCCAAGCTTCGCGGGCTCGTCGAGGTTTCTTCTGAAGAATCTCTTGCAGCCGAGCTCGAGAGGGTTGATCAGGAATGCATCGATCACAAGTCCGATAGCCAATACTACTGCGAACACGATGAAGAATGCTACGAAGAACGCTACGATCGCTGCTGTGGGGATCTCGATCTCATCGAGCTCTTCTGTCATGGCATCGAGGTCTTCTTCGAGGCTCTCGAGATCTGCTTCGTCGATATCCTCATCATCTGCTTCACCGACCAATCCGATGTGTGCGAGTTCATCTCTGTCTTCGTCACTCAGGATCTCGATACGGTGATCACTGACATTGTAGTGAATTCCGGATGAGCCAGGTGCAGATACGCTTGCCGTTCCGCCACCGATGATCGCGAGGATCAGAGCTGTGAGTACGCACTTCCAGAAGTTCTCCTTGAAGCTTGCCTTTCCCTTTGCTTTTACATCTTTCCTATTCCATGTTGTCATTGTAAGTTGCCTTCCTTTCGTTTGATCTTACAATGCCATTCTACGGAACGAACCTTAACGGACAAATCGCCGAACCTTAACTTAACCTTAACTTTGTCTTCTCCCTCCTTAACCTACTGTCTTGCCTGAATCTATCCTTACCGTGCGTGTGCCGTAGGACGCGCATTCCTCGGAGTGCGTTACCTGAAGTATCGTCATTCCCTTCTCTTTATTAAGCCTCGCGAAAAGCTCCATTATCTCCTTCGTTGACTTCGAGTCGAGGTTACCCGTGGGCTCGTCTGCGAGGATTACTGCGGGGTTCGTCAGAAGCGCACGTGCGATGGCAACGCGCTGCTGCTGGCCTCCCGATAAAGTGGCGGGCATTGCCTTGCGCTTTTCGCTGAGGCCCGTGAGAGCAAGTATCTCGTCGAGCTGCGGCTTAAGTTCGCTTCTTTTCTTGCCGTTAATGGTAGCCGGGAGCATGATGTTGTCCTCGACATTGAGGTTCATGACCAGGTTATAGAACTGGAAGATGAAGCCTACGTTCTTGAGCCTTAAGTCGGAGAGCTTGCCGTCCTTCAGCGAACCGATGTCCTCGCCGCACAGGCTGATGTTGCCCTCGAACTCTCTGTCGAGGCCTCCGATCAGGTAAAGGAGAGTGGATTTACCCGAACCGGAAGCGCCCATCAGGGAGACGAATTCGCCTTCGCCTACGTACATGCAGGCATTGTCCAGGACCTGGTTGAGATTCGTGTTCTTGCCGAATGACTTGCTTACGTTTTTTACTTCTATGATCGTATTCATTTCTATATCTCCTTATTACTCATACTTAAGCTGCTCAGACAGCTTCATCTTACGAAGGTTTCTTATCGGGAACAGTACCGAGAGTGCGAATACCAGTGTCATCACAACCCACAGGCCGATAACGAACTTAGGGTCGACCGAGAACTCCATATACACAACATCGGAATTCATGACGGCGGTCTTGATGACGGACAGCAAAGACGTGCCGAGCACCGCACCGAGTGTCGCTGATACAGCCGAGGTGATGAACATCTCGCGGAACAGGACGCCTGACAATGTCTTCTTGTTCATGGATGTAGATACCATTACCGCGCACTCCTTCTTACGGCCTTCGAAGCCTATAAGCTGGTTGCTCGCGATACCGATGAATGTCATGGCGATGGCCGCGATGATGAGCACGTAAAGAGCACTTATTACCGCCTTGCCCTGCGTCGCGGTCTCCTCAAGATATTCCGCTATCGTCTGGGAAGAATTGATCTTGCCGACTGCATAAGTCTCGATCATCTGAGAAGTCAGTTCCGGGTTATCGGATCTTATTAGAAGCATGCCCGGGAAGTCGTGGAAGATACTTATGTAATCGGACTGCGTAATGACGAAATTATTCTTCATCGACTGCGACTTATCTATCATGAAGAAGTCTGCGATCGTGAATGTTCTCTCGATAGGGAAAACTCCATTAGGATCGAATGTGATAGTGATCTCATCGCCGATGCCGTAGCCGTTACGGTTTGCCCAGTACTCCTCGACGAGGATCGTGCCGTCCTCCATGGATTCAGGCAGATTATTAAGACCGTTGTACATTCTGAAGCCGCCCTCGGGGAAACCGTAAGCCTGGCTGATAATATTCTCACCGTCGATCTGCATGTAATCCAGCTTGCAGTAAAGATACTCAGTATCCGTGACGCCGTCCATGTGCTCTACGAAAGTGAAATACTTGGGCTGAGATGTGAGGTCTACTTTGACATCACAGTCGTAGACATTGGTGTTGAACAGCGAGATTATCGACGTCGCGAGGCACACGATTATGATGCACATCGCAGCGGAAGTAACACAGAGCGTGCCGCTGGATACGGAGGACTTGCGCGTGCCGGATTCACGTGCAGCGAGTGCCCACCTCTCGTTCTCCGCCTTGTAAGCACGGCCGGCAATAAAGTTCGTGACCCACTTAAGCACCCACGGGAACAGGAGTGCCGCGGCCGTCACAGCCGAGATAAGACATGCACCCGCAGCGAAAAGGTCTTCTCTCATGAAGAAAGTGATAACTGCTGCTGCCGCGAAGAAGATGCCGAGACCTGTAGCGAACCTGCTGAATTTATACTCCGTGTCTCTGTTATCGAAGATGATGTCTCTGATAGAAGTCTTAAGCGCCTTAAGCTGAGCCTTAAGAGGGATCAGGCACTCTACGAGTATCGCGCCGATGATAACTGCGCTTACAAGAAATACCGACAGTTCGGGAACCGGAAGATCCGTGATCTTTGTTCCGTCCTCCTTCTGGACCGTAAACAAAGACGATAAGAGTCCGGGTCTGATGAGCGTGTATACCCATACCCCCGGAATGGCACCGAGGATCGCGTAAATGACGTTCTCCAGAACGAGTACGAGACCTGTACCGAGGGAGCTCATACCGAGGCTTCTTAAAGTACCGATGAAGGACATTCTCTCAGACACGATCCTGTTGCTTATCGAAGCCGTGATGAATACTACGAGCAGGAAAGCTACTGCGAACAGAAGAAACATGAATCCCAATATCTGATCAAGCTGTGCCTCCGTGCCTTCGTCAAGAACGGAACTGTCAACCGAACTGTTCGGGAATGTTGTCTTTAGTATCTCAACAGCCGCATTTGCTTCGCTGTCATCCGTGATGTCCAGAAGGAAGTAATGAGAAGCTTCCTTACCGCATGACAGGATGTCGGAGGTATTCATGTTAACAACGACCGTTGCGCCTCTGAAGAAGAACGTGAATGTGTCTGTAGGAATGATACTTACCACCGTAAGATCTACCGGATCACCCGCGTTATCGTGAACGGTGATCACATCACCTTCCTCACACCCGTAAGCCTCAGCCGCTGCAGTCGTGATGATCGCCTCATTATCTCCGAGATCATACATATCGACGAGGTTCATTGCCGAAGCCTCTTCCATATCGACACCGTAGATCTTCACATCCTTCACGGTAACGAATGCATATTCGCCCGGGATGTCAGTATAGACGGAATCCGTGAATGCATTGATCGTGATGGTATCGTATGCCGGGAAGTCTTCAGGCAGTCTGGTAAGATCCGGGTTACCGCCGGATATCATGATATCTGCATCCCCAATCATGCCTGAGTACATATTCAGGATGATGCCCTTCATGGAACCGCCAAGGTCGAAGCAGAACACAGCTGCGAACGCGCATATGAAGATCGATACGACGACCAGAAGCGTTCTGAAAGGCTTGGCGAATATGTTTTTGAATGTTGTCTTAAGTATTAATCCCATTTTTACTCCACCCCCTTATCAATACCATCTTGAGATACGGTTCTCAGGGGCTATATACATGCCGTCACCGGGCTGCACATCATAAACTTCATAGAAAGATTCGAGTGTCGCGAGTATCGCATTGACTCTTATCATGGCGGGGCTGTGTTCGTCTGTCGCGATCTGATCGATAAGCGCTTCATCGACTGTCTTCGCACACCATATCCTCGCGTAGTTCTCGAAAAGCAGCCTCAGCTCATCCTCGTTATGCGCAAGCGACGTGATGCACTCCATGCTGCCTAAGTCAGCATAGTTCTCGCCCAGTGTCTGCTCGCCGTCAACGTGATACACACCGAAGATCGTGAAGTAATCCTCGAAGTAAGAGACGGCATTCTGATTTCGGTCGAGCAGAGTCTGATAGTCCTCTTCAGGTATCCAGTCAGGATCGTATGCACCCTGCGAGTTGAAGAGAATGCAGTTGCTGTCGAATGCGTGACCCATCTCGTGACCGATTACCATGCCGAGACCGCCTAAGTTAGTGTAGTAATCTGCATCTACATCAAAGAACGGCGAGTTCGTGATGGCGACCGTGATAGTAATGTTATTGAATGACGGATTGTAGCAGGCGTTAAACTCCTGCATATACATCCATGTGGAAGTCCTGTCGTATTCCTCGTACAGATGACTGATCTTCTCCTGAACCGCAAGCTGCTGCATCTGAATGTAGAGGTCAAGATAGTTGTCGTATGTAAGATCTGCATAGTACGAAGGGTCGTGTCTTCCGGTGTTGCTTGCAGTCACATATACCATGTTGTCGAGCTTATCAAGGCAGCCCTGTCTGGTCTCTTCCGATAGCCAGATGGCATTAGTGATGAGATCTCTGTAGCCTTCCCTGATGTCGTCGCACATGGATCTTAATGCCTCGTCCTGCTCATCGCTCCAGTACTGCTCGACATAGAGGACATCGGTGCAGCCGGGGAATTCATATCTGATCTCATGCATCGCCTGCTCTTCCTGTGAAGCATAGTCGATGGAAGCATACGCCGCGAGTTCAGGATAACCGCCTGCGATGAACCTGCTGTATTTATGCACGAACCTGCACATCAACCATACTTTAAGAGCATCGAGATTATCTTCAGTAAGCATATCGTTGATTGCTTCAAGCTGACCTAAGTCGGTTACTGCCACTTTATCGATGCCTGTGATACCGTATTCCTCCAGGTACGCCGTAAAATCGACATTACTTAACACCTGCCCGATCTCGTCGGCAGAGAGTTCCTGTATGTACATGAAGGGCATTATCTCGTTAAGGATGTCAGGGTCTGTGGCATTATAAATATCCATAACCAGATATCCATACTGTGTACCCGCTGCATCCGCCTCTTCCTGATCGTGACCCATTGCCTGCATAACAGCGCTGCCGAAGGTCTTAAGAGTATCAAGCGGAGCGTAAGAATCCTCGAGGTCCTTGAATTCAACATCGCCAACGCCTCTGATTACATCGAAGCCTAAGATATACTCATCGACGCCGAGGTAATTAGTATCGATATCAAAGTTAAAGATTCCGGGCACTCCGTAATCTCTCATGAGTCCGGCATCCATCAGAAGGTACTCTTCGATCGAACTGATCCCGTCGATCTCGTGAAGGATCTGATCGAGCTGCTCGGGCACTTCTCCCGACTCGAAGTCGTAAGTCATGAAGCAGTTATACGCATTCTGTATTACATACTCTTCGGAACCTTCTTCGTAACCCGAACCATTTACGCAGTCAGTTATGATCCCTTCGACCTGATCCTGGATCATGTGCGAATCGAACGCTGCGCCCGCGCTCTGTTCACCGTATTCGAACTCGGCATTCGCGATAGTATCCTCATTGATGAATCTGTAGTAATCATCCTGAGCTCTTGCCGGTCCGAGAGTCGGTTCGGTCTGCTCTGCCGGATTAGACGGCTCGATGATCTGCGCGCCGCAGCCACTCATACAGCCTAAGCCGGTGAGCGCCACGGTCGCAGTCATCAGACATGCTATCCCTTTGTTTCCACGCATATAAATATCTCCTCATTCATTGATGAGGAGATGTTAGCATTGGTGTTTTACTTGTTGTTGATTATGTGGTCAGTTGTAGTTTATGTGTGGTGAATTGCCTTAATCCTTCTTGAACATTATCGCGAAGGAAGCGAGAACTGACACAGCTCCGATACCCATAGTGAACCAGCCGAGCCATCCTGCATCGCCGCCCATCTCGGCCGGGTTATCGGGGTTGTAGTAGATAGTTACATGCTGTCCTGTTACCATGCCTGACTCCCAGACATCACTCGGTCCGGAATATGTCACACCGTCGACTTCATACTCGACGTAAGCGACATATGCATCGTGTGTCCTGTGTTTACCCGTGCCGCTGCCTTCAGCAACCTTTTGGATGCTGGTGATGGTAGCCGAAGTCTCCACATAACCGGAGTTTCTGTAGAACTGCACCCATATGCCGATTCCTAGAAAAGCGAGGCTGATGATAAGACAGAATATACCCGCGAAGATCTTGCCTGCATTCATGATTAAATCCCCCTTATTATCTGTTAACGTCGATCCATCTGTTGCTGGCCTTCGGATACGCATGTGCCTTACAGTCAGCGATGGAAGTATATACATCCTTTGTTATGACATTGAACTGATAGTCGAGTCCGAGAAGCATGTAACCGTTGTTCGTCTGGACGACCGCGAGTCTCTCGATAGGAATCATCCTGTATGCGCCGGTCTCCGCATCGGTGATCTCCTTATACTCACTGTATCTGTTGTAGTAAGTCGTATAAGCGACGACCTTATTGCCATCGATCATGCGGGGTGCGGAACCGTTATATGCGTCGAGCTTAGACTTGATGATCGAAGGAACGCCCTTGATGAGGAACATCGGGATTCCGATATCGACAAGTCCGAAGAGAGCGAGCCACTTCATAGGAGTAGTTAAGAAACCGAGCGCGATGATGATACCGCCGACGCAGGGGATGCCCGATACATATTTACCGTATTTCTTCGACGCGATGGGTGCGCCGACGTATGTGATCAGCAACGCGATAATGCCTAAGATAAGGCACAGCGTGCATAACGTATTGGATTTCAGAAATTCTATTACTGCACTCATCGGGCTCCCTCACTCCTTATGTGTATAAGTGCATTATACACATAAAGTGGGTTGTTAAGTGAGCGATTGCCTCAGAGTGTGCCTCACTGTGCGACTTTAAGGCACAGTTTGAGGCACTATGGTGCGATATTGCCTGGAAGTGTGCCTCATTCTGCAACTTTGAGGCACAGTCTGAGGCACTGGGGTCAATACGCCAGCGGGTAATACCCCAAGTCGTCGATTATTATCTCTCCCGCCGATGAGCCGTCAGTCGTGATCGTCACGCCTGTGACCGCAGAGAAGTCGAAGTCCCCGGCATCAGCAAAATCAGAAGCCGTAACAGTTACCGTCGCCATCTGATGCTTATACTCGTAAGACCCAAAGAGCACATCCTGCTTATACAGCTGGATCGCGAGCGTGTGATATACGAAGTCGGGGCAGTTGACCGACACGGTATTTCCCGAAGCATCCGTCAGGATAACCGTATAATCGAGGCCCGACTCGGCATTCTCAGCATCGATCTCATTCATATCGCAGATGCCGAAGCTGATAACTCCTTCCGACACATCAACAGGATCGAATGTAAACTGAACCTCAGGCTCGGAATCCTCTTCGAAGATAATATCGAGAACATAGTCCTCCTGAATTCCGCCGTTGCCGCGGTCATAAGGCACGAGCGTCCAAGTATCCGCGCCCGCCACATTAACGGAAGCATACTCATAAGAACCGATATCCACCGTGTCTTCGAACGACGCGAGCGTCACAAAATTCGAAGACTGATAATTCGTTATATAAACCGTATCCGGCATATAAGACCTGTACGCATCTACGTCATACATCAGCGACTCGTATGTATCATCAATCCCGAGCGTCGAATCGAGGAACGCTCTGATATATCCCATCGCGATGGTCTTCTGCTCCCACTCGTCGATGAAGTTATATGTATTGAGATATCCGTTCGGCATTGTCTCGCCCGTATCGTAGCGTCCCCACAACTGGTTGAACTGGCCGTGGTTCGCGCCGAGGATATACACGGAAGCCTTCATGTAGAACTCGGAAGTCTCGCCGGTAAACGTTACGTTGTTATACTGCTTCTCACCCATCATGATGCTTACGTCCTGATCGTTCGAACCGTGAATCAGAAGATAATTAACATCAGATATCTCGACTGAACGTCCAACAGGCCTATACTGGTCGACAACCGGTGCAATAGCGACGATCGATGTGATATTGAAGTGGTAGTCGAATGTGTAGTTTCCGTCCTCGGGATAGTAATCGAGATCGTTAAACATATACGCCGTCGCTACCATCTCGCCGCCTCTGGAGTGTCCGCCGACAGCGATGAGTTCGGGGTTGATGAGCCCTGCGATCGCGGAGCCTGCCTCCTCATTAAGACCAAGTATCACCTTCATATTCTCGAGCAATAATATCGCGCGCTTGTCGTTGCCTTCGCCCGTGGAGTTGATGATGTTCTCGTCAACAGAGATAACAACATATCCGTTGCTCGCTAGATACTCGCCTAAGTACTCGTAACCCATATACGACGGCACATAAGAATCGTGGTTGCCGTGAACCATGAAGAATACGGGGCAGTCCGTCTGGCCTGCAGGATACCAGATTTGTCCCTTCACGGGCACCTCGCTTAAGTCGTAGTCATTAAAAAGATCCGTAAACTGGGACATCGGATCTCTGTCCTCATACGAATCGAAGACCGTGAAGTCGAGCGTCTCCGTTACGATATCATTATCCTCCTCGGGACCGTAAGACAGCGTCGCTACCTCGAAGCTTCCGTTCTGAAGATACGCGTCGAAGCCCTGCACCTGAGGCGCTTGCTCACCACACATAGATGTATATAAATCTATTCTTCTGTCGCCGAAGTTGTCGTTATTGTAGAAGTACACGAAGCCTGTATAGTACGCCGCGCACAGCACGATCAGCACATACGCCGTCACCTGCTTGAATCTGCGAGTCTTGATAAAAGCCCACACGATCCTTCCCGTGATGTCAGCCGCGAGCGCCATCAGGTACGACATAAGGAGAGCCCCCGGGATCGCGTTCCCTTGGGTATCTACCATGTTCACCATCATCACGGCAAACCAAGCGAACCCGAAGTAAGTCCTGCAGCGCTTCCCGCCTGCGAAAAGAAGTTTCACCACAAGGCTTATGAGCTCGCTTATCACCACCACGATCGCGGCGGTAACGACAAACATCACCGGGAGCGGGTACTTATCGTAAACCATCGAGCTTATAAGCTTCATCATAAACTGCGCGCTCAGCACGGTCTCGAGCACAATCGCGCCCGCCCGGCCATTCTTCATGAACTCACGTGTATCCGCGGTCTTACGCCACACGAATCGAAAAGGCTTCGTCATGCCGCCCCAGATCTTCTTAAAGATGTTCTTCTTTGTCGTCTCAGATTCCATGTAAGAACTCCCTTATCACATTTGCTACCTCTTCAGGCACCTGGCCCTGAGGCGAGTGTCCGCATCCTTCGATAGGTGCGTAATCCACACCGTTGATCAATGCATATCCCTGTGCCAATTCTGCAGGACATACCCAGTCGCATGAGCCTGAGATAAACAGTGTCGGCATAGTGAATATGTCACCCATAGCATTAAGATCATAATCGTTCAGTTCTTCATCTAAAGCCGCCTCCAGATCTTGAAATCTCGAATCACCCGTCAAAGAACCAATCTCGATCATATACCAATTGATATCATCAACTCCGAGAATAGGACACGTTATCGCATCCCATGTAGACACATCCGTCGTAACGGTCTGAACAAGATACGGTCCCCAAGCGTTTCTTAATGTCATCAATGTGTCTATATCAACATTTTCAGGGTTCTCGCAGTAAGCTGCGTAAGCTTCCTCCAACACTGATGTGTCATCACCGGCCTCAGTCGCAAGTTCGAGTGCATGCTCGTACGAATATGTTGTCGTCTCAAAATACGGACAAGTCAACTGACCGATACCGATATATGCACTGACCTTCTCGGGATGAACCGCGATGTACTCGCTTCCGAGCAGTGTTCCATAAGAATGACCCATAATGATGACCTGATCCTGACCGAATCTGTCGCACAGATAATCTACGAGCGCATCAAGATCATCCTCCTGCATCTCGACGGTAAGACCTTCATTATCAGGCATCGTATCAGTATTAGCATAGTACGATCTGCCGCATCCTGTCTCTTCCCAGATGACTACCGTGTAATCGTCAGTAAGATAATTGATGTAATCGTAATCACAGTAAGTCGTGGGGCATCCGGGACCGCCGTGAAGACTGATAATAACCGGATTTGAAGTATCACGACCTGCGATCCACATATACTGCTGTCTGCCGTTAAGCTCCACATAGATATTCTCATCAACTCCGTTACGGTAGTCGATCATACGCTTGATCTGCTTGAAGCTTCTGCCTGCGATAGCAGTGTTGAGTGTCGCGAGTATTATCACAACAACAGCGAGGCAGATCCACTTCAGGATACGAAGAGCGATATGTCTCTTCTTACGCGGACCGAAGACCTCACGAGCGTGCTGTGTATGGATTCCGATGTGGCCGATGCCGAGTACGACTGCGCCGAATATCATCAGGATGTTTCCGCCGAATACACCGAGCAGATAGAACGCGATAACGGGATAAGTCGCCAGTGCCAGAGGCATGCCGAGGAAGCTTCTGTAGAAGTCCTCCATCTTAAGCGGAGACTTAAAGTAGCGCACCCACGCGATGTCGTAGACGACGAGGTTAAGAAACGCGAGCACGAGTACCCAGCACCACCAGTTCCAACCCTTAGGGTTGAAGTCGGAGAACATCACCGCGCACGGCGTTACTATGAATTGGCCCACGCGCTCGAAGGCGAGAAGGATCTTATTTTCGCGGGCTGCGTACTCAGCGTAGCCCTCAGGCTGTCTTTTGGTCCACAAGAAGTTCGGGATGAACAGCATCAGCAGCATGATCAACCCTGTATAGGAGAAACCCAAATGCATGTATATCAGTCCTTTCTGTAAGGATGCGGAATGTGGTCGTTAATTATGGTCGACAGATAGTCTACGAACTCATTGAACATGTCGATGTTGAACTCTTCGCCCGCGCAGCCGATCTCGAACTCGACATCGTCGTAGAACGTGTACCAGCCGGTCTGCTTGAAGCCGCAGCGTCTGTAGAAGTTACGGCGCTTGATGGCGTGATATCCACGGTCAACAGTTCCGTCGGGTGCTTCATACTCGACGATGATCTGCTTGTCGAAGTACTTATTCGACAGCTCCGTGATAACCGCAGTTCCGATACCGCGGCCGCGGCTGTCGCTTCTTACTGCGAGGTAAGCCAAATACATAATGTCCTTGAACTCCCTGATAACAGCGAAGCCGATAGCCTCGGAGAACTCATAGATACCGTACACGACTGCGCCGGTATCAATGAGATCAGTTATAAGGTTACGCTCGTGCTCCGGGAAAGCCTCTTCATTGAGTCTCTCGAGCACGGCTATGTCCGATGATTCCTTTGTCAGCTTTACAAAATTCATGAATTAAACGCCCCAAAACTTCATAAGTTCGAAGACTATCATAGCAGACATGAACAAGAGATTTCCAATAATATTTATAATATAGCGCGCCTTGCCCTTCTGACCGCCTGCGAGAGCCTTAACAGAAGCGCCTACGGACACGCCGCAGAGGGCGAAGCATACCATATGAATCAGGCATCCGGAGATTCCCTGCCACTTATAAAGTCCGTACTGAGGCGTCATTACCCCGGCCCAACAGACGATAACGCCAAACGACACGAGCTTCGCGATCTGCGCCGCCGTGATGAACACCGCACCCTCGTAAGGCTTGAGCTTCTTCAGGAGCTTCTTAATTAGCTTGATGATGAGCAAGATGGCAGCTACCGCAGCGATTACGATGTATGATCCCATGAGGAATAGCTCACCTATAAGTCCCTTCTCCGTAACGTAGGCTGCAGAACCGATGTTGAGCACCTGCGTACCGTCGTCAAGAACCCTGTAATCAGCAAGCATTACGGACTCGTCATCGCTTATGCAGTATGTGTCTTCATCAAGTCTCGTTATAGTGTATATGCCCGCGACATCGTACTCATCCTCGGCAGTTGCCGTTATCGGCATGATTCCGAGCGTTGATATGAATCTGACGGGACCGTGTCTCCAGGACCTGGCGCTGATGCAAAGGCCTGACAGATCCGCTTCACTCCAGTCGCCCGAAGCTGCCTCTGGGATCTCAGTCACTGCCGTGCCGAATACGAGCTCGAGCATCGCTTGATGTGCCGCGCCGCTGCCGTTCATGAGCGTTACTACACCGATGCCGTCTTCGAGGTCGAACTCGAGGTTCGCGGAGCCGCCGTTAGTGCCGCCGTTGTGTCCGATGGTATCGGCGTACTCATAATATTCGGTCCAGAAACCGTGGCATCCCGCCACATAAGTCTCGTCTCCGTACTCGTACGCCATGGTAGCCGAGAACAGCTCGTCCCGTGTCTCCTCCCGCTCGAAAAGCGGATTCTCGTCACTTATCAGTGCCTGGCAGTAAAGCGCCATGTCCTCGATGCTGCCGCACGCTGCACCTGCAGGATACGGCATGATGTATACGAGCTGGTCGCCTGTGCAAGACCACTCACATCCGGTATACATATATGTGTGGTTAGTCTGTCTTCTCTCATAAACCCACTGGCAGTCGTCGTGTGCGGGCTTGATGGATGTGTGTTCCATTCCGAGAGGCTCGAAGATATTCTCATGAACATATTCCCAATAAGGCTGGCCTGTGATGCACTCTACGACATAGCCTGCGACAGCTGCACCGTAGTTGCTGTAGGAAGACATCTCGCCCGGTCTGTAAATCTGAACAGGCTCTGAATACTGCAATACATCTCCCAGCTCCATGATGCCTTCTTCTGTAGTTGCCTGAAATGCCCATGTGGATTCGCACCAGCCTGCTTCATGATTCATGAGATTCAGCATTGTGATGGGATCGTCGTATCTTAAGTTGTGGAAGAAGCCCTCGGGCAGATAGTTACGGATGTCCTCGTTAAGGTCGATCAGTCCCTGCTCCCACAGCTGCATAACGCTGACCCAGATCATGGTCTTCGAGCAGGAACCCCACTCATAAACTGAGTTGTCGGGTGTCGCTTCTATACCTTCCTCGTAGTTGGTGCAGCCGAACGCGCCTGAGTAGATCAGTCCGTCGCCGTCTACTACTGCGACAGCGAATGAAGGATAACCGTCGGGATGCTCCTCCGCCCATTCTTCGATGCGGCTTCCCAAGTCTTCATAGGAAATTCCGGAAGGTGTCTCGTTCTCTGAAGCGAGTGAAGGAACTGAGACTCCTGCGAGCACTGTAACCGCTGTCATAGCGGCGATCATTCTGGAAATTGTCTTAGCCATATCTATACCCCCTATAGCGATATACATCGTAACACGAAGTATGTGAGGAGTCAATAGAAAAAGCACTGCCGGAGCAGTGCTTGTGACAACAATCCCGTGAGGGTTATTTACTTCTTAATATCAGCTCTCCATGTAGCAGGCTTGAACTCCTGAACAAGAGGGAGCAGTCTCTGGTCTACGTCGATCTTGAATACTGAGTTGAAGTTGTTAGTAGCGATCATCTGACCTGCGAAACCAACGATAACTACAAGCTCCTGATCGTTATAGAACTTCTTCAGCTCTGCGAAGAGCTCATCGGATACTGATGTAGGATCCTTAACGATGGACTCCGCCAGTGTCGTAAGGAGTGTCTCCTTCTCATCGTATACGAGGTTAGCGGGATCAAGGCCCAAGCCCTTAACATCGCTTATAAAGAACAATGAGCACAACTGGCATGAATTAGTTGTGGAGATCTTGTGTGCGAAGAGGATAGCATCCTTCTCACCGATAACTTCTACGAGTCTCTTCCAGGAAGTGTACCAAGCCATGTAAGCATCGTATGTAGCGGCGTCGTTCAGGAGGCCCTTCTTCATGTTAGTAACTGCGTTTCTGCCTGCGAGCTCGTCGTAACGCTCCTTCTCGGCACCTGTTGCTTCGTTCTGCTCTACCAATTTAATTCTTGCCATTTTGTGATTCTCCTTTTCGCTGTGTTTTTACTTAAAGTGCAAGCTTTAATATGTCCTTGATCTTCTGTGCATCGAGAGGCACGTAGTGTCCCACGTTACCCCCGGCAGTCGCACGCTCTGCCATTACATCGAAATCCTCATCGCCTATGCCGAGTTCACTGAGCTTCGTCTTCACTCCGAGTCCTCTGAAGAACTTCTCGAGCTCCTCTGACAGCAGCAACGCTCTCTGCCTCTCATCGAAATCGTACGCGTCCTTGCCGTAGACTCTTGAAGCCAGAAATGCGAGCCTCCAAGGCTTCACCTCAGCCATGTACTTCGTCCACGCTACGAACACCACTGCCATGCCTTCACCGTGTGTGATGTTGTACTGTGCGGAGAGTTCGTGCTCGATTCTGTGTGAACCCCAGTCTGCTCTTCTTCCTGCATCGAGGAAGTTGTTGTGAGCGACGGATGCGAGCCACTGGATCTCGCCTCTCGCGTTGATGTTCGAAGGATCTTCCTTAAGTCTGATCGCATTTACCTGCAAGGCTCTGATCGCGCCTTCGATCAAGTAATCTGTTGTGTCCGAATTCTTCTCGTCGGAGAAGTACCTCTCCAGCAAGTGAGCGAGTACGTCTGCGATTCCTACTGATGTCTGATACCAGGGAAGGTTTGCTGTGTACTTCGGGTTCATGATCGCGAACTTCGGGATGATGCGGTCATCTTCGAAGCCCTTCTTCCACTCTCCGTATGAGAGGATCGCTGCGTTGGAAGTCTCGGAACCGCTCGATGCCGTTGTCGCGATAACTCCGATATTCAGGACTTTGTCAGGGGATATACCTTTGTCGAAGAAATCCCAGACATCGCCATCGTACGGTATTCCGAGTGCGATCGCCTTGGCGGTGTCGATGGAGGAACCTCCACCGACTGCCAGGACAAAATCAACCTTATCTTTCTTGCCTTGCTCTACGAGCTTCCTGACCAACTCGATGCTCGGATTCGGTACTACATCGCCGCTTTCCGAGAAGCTTATACCGAGCTCATTCACTGCATCCTTAATGACATCGTAGATGCCGAGTGTCTTGATGAAGTCGCCGCTGTAAACCAGGAGCAACGATGTTGCCTTATGCTGCTTGAGAAGCTGTGCAAGGCTTCTCTCGCTGCCCTCGCCGAATACGATCCGCGCGGGGTTATAGTACTCAAATCCGATCATGTTATGTCTCTCTTCCTGTCGCTATGACGGTGCCGTATCAGCCGTAAAGGGGTACTACTGCGCCGTCGTATGTGTCGTTAATGTACTGTGCTACTTCAGGTCCCTGGAGTACTTCTACGAGTGCTGCGAGTGCAGGATCGTCTGCGTGCTCGGGTGATGTAGCGATGATGTTGCCGTATGTCTGAGCTGCAAGTCCGTCGTTAGCCTCTACTGCGAGTGCCTGGCTTACGTGGAGTCCGCCCTCGATAGCGTAGTTACCGTTGATTACTGCGATGTCTACGTCAGGGAGTGCAGCAACGAGCTGCTCAGGTGCGAGCTCTTCGAACTGGATGTTCAGAGGGTTATCTATAATGTCTTCTACTGTCGCATTGATTCCGGCGTCATCGCTCAATGTGAGGAGGCCTTCCTGTGCGAGGAGAAGAAGTGCTCTTGCTTCGTTTGTTACGTTGTTGGGAACTGCTACAACAGCACCGTCCTGAAGGTCTGCTAGGTCTGTTACTCTTCCTGCGTAGATGCCGAACGGCTCATAGTGTACTGCGCCGATGGATACGAGGTCGGAACCGTTCTCGAGGTTGAACTGATCGAGATAAGGAACGTGCTGGAAGTAGTTAGCATCGAGTGTTCCTTCGATAACGCCTGTGTTAGGTGTAACTGAATCTTCAAGCTGTACGATCTCGAGTGTGATGCCCTGCTCGGCAAGTATCGGCTTAGCTACTTCGAGGATCTCAGAGTGAGGTGTGATGTTAGCGCCTACTGTGATTGTTACGTTCTCTCTTGACTCTCCGAGTACTGAGGACTCTGTGTCATCTGCTGCGCAAGCTGCGAAGCTTGATGCTACTGAAAGTGTTACTGCTGTTGCGATTGCCTTCTTGATAATGTTCTTACTCATTTTTATGTTTCTCCTTTAATGATATGTTTTTTCCATTTCTTTTGTTGTTTCTTGTTCAGGGCCAAGAAAATGCCCGGGCGCTGTTACTCCCGGGCACATGGCATATGTTTGTCGCTTTACGCTTTCAACATCGTTCTTGGCGTGAGTCGCTATCGCTCATCGCCGAGGCCATACTGCGTGCCCGGGAGTTAAGCATTCGACAACACATCATTCGTAATGTTTTGTGTGATCTGGTGAACATTTACTCACGCCTTCCTTTCGTTTGATGGCGTTAGTTTATTCCTATTTACCCACCGTGTCAATGGGTTTATAGTATCACCATTTTTAAGAGGTTGTTCTCAATTCAATTGATAACTGATTTATAATTGAAATTAATCGTGCCGGTTATACACGTCGGTATCGATAAGCCCTTCACTTCTCGCCACAACCGTCGTTACTGCTACATCACCCGTGATATTCGACATGGTGTTTACCATATCTATGAAAGGATAGATTCCGATCAGTAATCCCAGCGCTTCTATCGGCACTCCCATAAGCTGCACGATGATACCCAGACAGATTAAACCCGCTCCCGGAACTCCGGGACATCCGAGCGACAGCAGGACTATCGTGATCATGACAGACGCGAGCAAAGACCATGACACATCAACTCCGTACGCCCTCGCGAGGAAAAGTCCACCGATCACGAGAGTGATGCTTGTACCATCCATATTGACAGTGGCGCCGAGAGGTATCGAGAAATCACAGACTTTATGTGAGATACCGAGTTTCTCCGTGCAGATGCGAAGGTTCGTAGGCATCGATGCGGTGCTGCTTGCAAGCGCGAGTCCCGTCAACATGCCTTCTTTAAACTTCGAGTAGAACTTCAAAGGATTTAATCTTCCGAAGATAAGGATGATCAATCCGTAAACTATGAGCATGCAGGCCACCGCAGATAGATGCACACCGATATACCCTGCTAACGATCTCACAGAATCCAGCCCGAGTTGATCAACTATCAACGCCACGGACGCGAAGACCGCCAGAGGTATGAATCTTGTTATTATGGACGTAACCGTCAGAACCAGCGTATTGCCCGCATCGAAGAACTTCTTCAGCGCACCCGAATATTCCTCTGTCATTCCGACAGCTATGCCGAACAACACGGCAAGGAATAACAGCTGCATAGTATTAGTCTCGACGAACGGTACGAATAGATTCGACGGTACGATATTAATGATAGTCGTCCTTAAGGACGTATCTATATCCGTAGATACATCTACTGCTGCCGCTGCATTACCGTCCGCAGCAAACCCCTCAGTTCCCGGCTTAATCAGAAGTGACAGTCCCACTGCAAGGCTTACAGCCAGTATAGTCGTCAGCACATAAGACACCATTACTTTGGCGCCGATCCTGCCAAGTTCCGACAGACTCTTGAACGACGACAGACACGAGACCATCGAGAAGAAGATTACAGGTCCGATGATTATCTTTATCGCATTCATGAACATGATCTTCACCGGCTCGAGCGCATAGAAAACGACAGCATCGGTTATCTTTTCCGGGACCAGGAATTTCAGGATCAATCCGACGGCAAGACCCATTACCAGGGCTATGACCGTATTCTTAAGCATTGATTGTTCTGCTTTACCTACGCTGATCTGAGTCCTGTTAACGCCGTTCCTGTTGGAGTAACGAAGCTGGTTCCCGTAGGACATGAGAAGTATCGACCGTATGGCAGACGAAGCATCGTCCCTGCCCATACGGCTTAACTCGGATGTCTTCTCTACATAGTTGTCAAAGGGGTCGAATTCATCGCCTTTGCAGCGGAGCGTGATGTAATACTCACCTAATGACTTACTGAACTTCACCTGAAGAATGCCGTCTTCGGGTGCATGCTTCACGAATAAGGCGATCATCTCCTCGCAGGCGACCATCGCGCTGTTCGTCAGCTTATCACCCGTCTTAACCCGACGCAGGTTCTCCTGCACAAAGACAAGAGCATCCCTTACGGAGTTTTTATCACTAAGACTGAAATACTTCGAGCTATTCACATCCGCGCTCCCGGATCAGTATTTGATAGCTCTATTATACGACAATGTCAGGTCGTCTTAAGATAGAAAACCAATACGTCTCCGTTGAATACGATATCTATAACCTGAACTGCCTGGTCTGCAATATACTGGTTGAAGTCATCAGAGCTGCACCACAGGTTCGAATCGGTCTGAGGAACCTCGATATCGTACAATTCGATATCAGGGAAATCGCACTCTTCCCACTCATACTCGTCCCACAATCTGTCAGCCTCTTCTTCGCTTAAGTAGAGGACTCCTGCATACCAGGGTTCATTAGGACCGACAGCCAGTCTGTCATGCGACTCCCAAACGATCTCCTCATACTCGATGCCTGTATAGTCGAGTTCATCGAAGTATCGAAGTGTCAATCCGTCACCCGAATGCAGATAGTGCACGAGCTCCGGCGCCTGATTCTCGGACTTATCATACTCCTGTGTAAACGTGCAGCCGGAAGCTGCGAACATCATTGTTGCTGTAAGTATAAGAGAAACTGCTTTCTTCATATGTCTATCCTCTATTCCTTTAGATTCACAGTCATTATACCAACTCAATTCTTAAATAAACATTAAACCGTTAACTGGCCCGTGGCACTGAGGTAAACAAGGTATACGATCGATCCGATGATCAGAAGCAGACTTACTACCCCTATAACCTTGCCTGCCGGGTGTGCGAGGTTGATGGTGCCGCCGTAGCCGAGGCGCTTTTCGACATTGAGGCGCGTGTCGTTTCTATTGTAGTAGAACATGCCGAGGATCCAGTTGTCGTCGTCATCCTGAAGCTCGAGTTCGGTGTCGCGGTCATATCTGCGCTCGACCTGCTGCTGAGTGATGACGCCGATGATTGCGATCGCCATGATCACTGCCGAGTATAAGACTGTGCCTGCAAGAACGGCTGTCTCGCTACTCGTGAACACGAGTACGATATCGTATGCGATAAGGCAGAGTGCGTTAGCCCAACTCATCGCAATGAACAGATCGGCCCATGTCTTTTTCTTTGCTCTGCTGTAGTTCGCGTTGATGTTGCTGTCACGGCTGATGACCATGTTTCTGGTGTTGTCCATAAGGATCGCGATCGGCACCATGATAACTCCGACGAAAAGGAACGAGATGCTCATCAATGTGAGCGCGTACTTCTCGGAAGCTACGTTAATACCGATAACGCCGAGGTCGATGAGGACAGCTGCGATGGTTCCGATAAGTGCGAGAGCATTAGGAAGGATGACCCAGGGCAGCTTCAGCGCGTGCACTACGTTCGTGCTCGTGATGTCCGTGTATGTGACGCCGGACTTCGTGATGCCGAGTTGCCTTTTGAGGTTCTTGAGCTCCGTGTTGCCCTTGCCGTAAGGTACTGCTACCAGGAACAGCGCGAAAACAAGAAGTGTCCAGGCAAGCATCGTGTTGCCGTTAACCGGCAGGCACAGCATTAAGATGCTTAACACTACGACTGCTATGGTGATGATAAGTCCGCCCCTGCGAGCCGAATCGACGATCGCATCGAACTTCTTGGCGCCTTCCCCCTCGTGGAACTTCGGATTGTCACGTACGCCTAATATCATCTTCTTTCTGCCCGGGTTCTTCGAGAAGCCGAGCATATACATCAGGATTACTGTCGGCACAATGCAGACAAACATTATTACCTTAATGAGCCATGTCATAACCTTACCCTCCTATACTCAATAGAACTCGTCTATGAGTTTCTTCAGAGCGTCCTTGCCGACGCCCGACAATCTCGCCTCCGATACTATGCGGCGAAGCTCTGTCTTATTCTCTTCACTGATGACGCCGCTCTGTGAGATGTTCTCACGCACTCGCGCACCGTTCTTACGGTCGGTCATGATGTAACCTTCCTGCTTGAGGAGCTGGTAGGTCTTGCTGACCGTCATTGTGTTGATTCCTATCTCGAGCGCGAGTGCTCTTACTGTGGGAAGCTGCTCCCCGGGCTTAAGCTCGCCCGAGGAGATTCCCATAACTATCTGGTTTCTTATCTGCATGTAGATAGGTACATCAGAGTATTCATCTATTCTTATGATCATGATTCCACCTTCTTTCTTCTAATCGACCATGCACCAAGGATCGCTGCGAATACGACTAAGGGGATCATCGCGATAAGTCCGTTGGGTAAAGGTCCTAATACCATGTACTTGTTGATATCGGGATTATTCGCATTTATGAACAGCTGAGGGATGTTAACAATCGCATTGAATGATCCGTGCAAGAGCGCTGCATACCAGATGCACTTTGTCCTGTCGTAGATGATCTCCTCGAATATACCGAGTACTATACAGCAGATCGTAAACACAACAAGTCCCAGTACAGGGGCGCCAAGATAATCGAAGCCATACTCGTAGCCGCCGAGGAGCATTGCAGGAAAGTGGAATACTCCCCAGATGGTTCCGCCTATAAGCCACGTTCCGACCTTACCGAATCTCTTGTTAAGTTCCGGATAGAGGAATCCTCTCCACCCGGCCTCTTCGCCGATAGCTGTAATGATATTTATGAAGGGTGCAATAAGCACTGAAGGAACAAGTTGTACGATCAGGTATGTCTTCATATCCATTCCCGTCTGCTCGAGCATCTCCATAAGGTTCACGCCCTGCTCCTCGGCCTGAGCGATAAGCATTGATCCGCTGCCGTCAAAAAGACTCGGGAAGATCCCGAAGAACAAAGCTGCTCCCAGGGCTGTCGGAATGATCATGGCAAATGCGCCGAAGAAGAGCCATCCGATATTGCCCTTGAACTTAGGCTTCCAGCCCATGCCCTTCAGATTCCCATTCGCGATCAAAGCTGCAACCAAAGGCGCGAACATACAAACTGCCAGGCACCCACGGAAAACCATAACTCCGGTCATGCCGGGGTTGTTTACCATATATAGCGAACCTGCTATCTGAAGTGCCCATGCGATGACGTATGTGATGATTACATACTTAATTACTTTCTTCTTATCCATAACTCTACCGCCTTTTCCAAGCAACAACAAAGGATGCGTTGTATGCTTTGTATTACTCCTTGTAATACAGACTATACACGCATCCTATTTTGTTGTCAATAGAGTTCTCACGCCTCTGCCAAAATCACTGTCAGCAACACTATTCTGGCAGCAAATCTGGCAGAAATCGCCTTATTCTGCCAAAAACGCTGCCCCAAATCACTTACTGGCAGTATTCTTGGCAGCAACACTCACGCCTTACGGTGCTTCTTCGACAGTTTGATACCCAGCTCCTGTATCAACATAACCATCACAACAAGCAGCGCGACGGTCGTCCACAAAACATCCTTCTGATATCTGTAATAACCGTACTGCAGCGCGATCGCACCTAATCCGCCGCCTCCGATAACACCCGCCATCGCGGAATAACCGAGAACTGTCGCGACATTGATCGCGCCGCCCTGCAGCAACGACGGCATCGCTTCGGGAATAATAAAATGAATGATCGTATAGAACGGCGACGCACCCATCGACTTCGCCGCCTCGATGATTCCCGGCTGCACTTCACTAAGCGACGACTCGACCATTCTCGCGACGATCGGGATCGCACCTATCGTAAGCGGCACGATAGCAGCCGTCGTTCCTATCGACTTACCTACAACCAATCTCGTGAACGGGATCAGGAGCACCAGCAGGATCAGGAACGGCAGCGATCTTGTTATGTTAACTATGCCGCCTACAACTGCATTCACAGACTTATTCTCGAGCAGTCTGTCCTTCGACGTCGCATACAGTACCACTCCGAGCGGAAGTCCCACGAGATATGAGAACAGCGATGCGAAGAGCGTCATTACGAACGTCTCCCACACACCTGTAATTATCGCATCTTTAATATAGTCACTCATATTAATTCACCTCCGCCACGGCAAGCCCGCCGTCCTTGAAGAAATCGATCGCGGTCTGCCTCTGTGATTCTGACTTAGGCAGCTCTACGATCATCTGGCCGTAACCGATACCTCCGACACTCTTCGTGTTCGCACTCAGGATGTTGACCTTAATGCCGGTCTTCTCCACGAGGTTCGCGATAAAGGGCACACTGGACTGCGTACCATCGAAAACAAGCCTTACCACTTTCCCGTCCGGCTCCGACACCTCGAAAGGATTACTCGGGAACACGAGCTTCTTCGCGGCCTGCGACTGAGGGTTCGAGAATACGTCCTTCACGTCACCGATCTCAGCAAGATTACCGTCGTCGATGATCGCAACTCTGTCGCATATCTTCTCCACTACTGCCATCTCGTGAGTAATGATGATTATCGTGAGCTTGCGCTCTTCGTTGATCTTCTTCAGAAGGTCTAAGATCTCGCCCGTAATCTTCGGATCCAATGCGCTCGTGGCTTCGTCGCACAAGAGAACTTTCGGGTCGACAGCCAGTGCACGGGCGATGGCAACGCGCTGCTTCTGGCCGCCCGAGAGGCGTGCGGGATACTCGTTTTCCTTTTCGAGGAGGCCCACGATCTCAAGCATCTGTCTTGCCTTGGCGCGACGCTCTGCGCGGGGTGTGCCGATGATGCGAAGCGACTGCTCCACGTTCTGTATTACCGTGCGCTGGTTGAGCAGGTTGAAGCCCTGGAAGATCATCGAGATCGAGTGGCGCACCTCGCGAAGCTCGCGGGGCTTAAGAGACGCTAAGTCCTTGCCGTAGAAGCTGACCGTACCCGAAGTGACTTCCTCGAGGCGGTTTAACGTGCGGACGAGTGTCGACTTGCCCGCGCCGCTCATGCCGATGATGCCGAAGATCTCGCCCTCTTTTACGGTGAGGCTCACATCCTTCAGCGCGGTGAATTCTTTGCCGTCGTTCTTATATGTCTTAACGACGTTTGTAAGTTCGTATATGTTTCCCATTTCTCTTTTCCTTTATCGATGATCAGTCGAACAAGCCTTTGCTCAAGTAGCGGTCGCCGCGGTCGGGGAAGACTGTGACGATGTTGCCGGAGTCGATCTCCTCAGCGAGCTTCAGTGCTGCTGCGAGGGCTGCGCCGGAAGACGAACCTGCGAGTATTCCCTCGTGCTTCGCGAGTGCCCTTGATGTGTTGAAGGCCTCGTCGTCCGTGATCTTAATTACCTTATCGACAAGTGTGATATCCATCGTGTCTGCGATGAAGTCATTGCCGATGCCTTCGATCTCATAATCGTGATGCTCGCCGCCTCCGATGGTCGAACCTTCAGGATCCGCGAGTACGCCCGTGATGTCAGGATTCTGCTCTTTCAGGTACTTAACGACACCCGAGAAAGTTCCTCCCGAACCCGCGCCTGCTACGAAATAATCGATCTTGCCGTCGAGCTGTGCATAGATCTCGGGGCCTGTCGTCTCATAGTGCGCGAGAGGATTCGCGGGGTTACGGAACTGTCTTAACGAGACGGCGCCAGGCGTATTCGAGAGGATCTCTTCTGCGATGCTCTCAGCTCCGAGCATTCCGAATTCTCTTGGTGTATGAACGATCTCAGCGCCCAATGCCTTCATTACCTTCTGCTTCTCGATGGAGAACTTCTCAGGCACCGTGAAGATTACATGATAGCCCTGGTTAAGAGCCGCGATCGCGATTCCGATTCCCGTATTGCCCGCAGTCGCGTCGACGATGGTGCCGCCGTCCTTCAGGATGCCTCTTTTCTTCGCGTCCTCGATCATGTAGACGCCGACGCGGTCCTTAACGCTTCCTGCGGGGTTCATTAATTCAAGCTTCGCATAGATATTTACTCCGGGCTTGACGCCCATATGGTTGATCTTAAGTATCGGAGTGTTGCCGATCATTTCCTTTACGTCTTCATATACATTGTTCATGATAGTCACCTCTTAAGCCTTAACTGAATTCTCGATTGCCTGCTTGAGATCTGCGATGAGATCGTCTGCGTCTTCTATACCTACTGAGAATCTTATGAGTTCATCGACGATGCCGACCTGCTTTCTGATCTCAGCGGGGATCGCCGCGTGAGTCATCGTCGCGGGATGGCATACGAGAGACTCGACTCCGCCTAAGCTCTCCGCGAGTGTGATGAGGTTAAGTGACTCATAGAACTTCTTGTAGTCGTACTTCTCGTCTAATACGAAAGAGATCATCGCGCCCGCACCTGAAGCCTGCTTCTTCTGAACTTCATATCCGGGATCAGTCTCGAGGCCGGGATAATAGACCTTGCTTACGAATCCGGAATCAACGAGCCAGCGTGCGATCTTCTCAGCGTTGGCGACGTGTCTGTCCATTCTTACACCGAGCGTCTTGATTCCTCTAATCATGAGGAAGCTGTCCCAGGGAGCGAGCACTCCGCCGATCGCATTCTGCAGATAGTACAGACGGTCGGCGAGCGCCTTATCCTTAACAACTACGAAGCCCGAGATCGTATCGGAGTGGCCGCCCAAGTATTTGGTTCCGCTGTGGATGACGATATCCGCACCAAGCTCGAGAGGTCTCTGCAGATAAGGCGTCAGGAATGTGTTGTCTACGATAACGGGAAGGTTATGCTTCTTACCGATCTTGGATACTTCCGCGATGTCCGTGATGGTAAGAAGCGGATTCGCGGGAGTCTCGATATAGATCGCCTTAACATCCGGATCGATCGCCGCCTCGACAGCTGCAAGGTCAGAAGTATTCACGATCTTGTATGTGATATTGAAGTGGCTGAATACGTTATCTAAGATTCGGAACGTTCCGCCGTAGATATTGTCCGACACGATGATCTTATCGCCTGACTTGAACAGTGACAGAACCGTATTTATAGCCGCAAGTCCTGAGGCAAAAGCCAGTCCGTATTCTCCTCCCTCAAGATCTGCGATCAGCTTCTCGAGTGCGGCACGTGTGGGGTTGCCTGTTCTCGAGTATTCCCAGCCTCTGTTCTTGCCGAGGCCGTCCTGCTTATATGTTGATGTCTGGTAGACAGGAACGTTCACCGCTCCTGTTGTCTCGTCTCCGTCGATACCGCCGTGGATCAGTAATGAATTAAGTTTCAAGCTCATTGTTAGTTACCTCTTTCTTGTGATTTGCATAATAAAAGCCCGGGGCGTTAACTCCGGGCTCAAGGAAAGTCTGTTCGTCAAAATTCAACATCGAAACATGTCGAGGGACATATCTTCCTTCGCCCGGGAATGATACATTCGACAACACATGTTTCTCATTAGTTGAACATCCTTTCTTCGTGATCTTATGTCGTTGATTATAACTACTCTTACCTACTATGTCAATAGGTTATTAAATATCACCTGCTAATTCCTGAAAAATCGCCTGATAATCAGGTTGCACTATCAGGTGATTTTATGAACATTACTGCTTCTCCTCGTAATCTTTAAGTGCTGCTTCGATAGCTTCCTGTGCAAGTACCGAACAGTGCATCTTATAATCCGGCAGTCCGTCGAGCGCTTCGGCGACCGCCTTGTTCGTGAGCTTCCTCGCCTCCTCGACGGGCTTGCCCTTGATGAGCTCAGTTGCCATCGAGCTTGATGCGATCGCACTTCCGCATCCGAACGTCTCGAACTTAACGTCCTTTACGATATCGTCCTCAATCTTGAGGTACATCTTCATGATGTCACCGCACTTCGCGTTACCTACCGTGCCGACACCGTTCGCGTCCTCGAGTACGCCGACATTACGCGGATTCCTGAAGTGATCCATTACCTTTTCGCTGTATAAAGCCATGCTGTGCCTCCCTTATAAAATGTGCTGTACTTTGCCTGCTTCGAGGTCGCGCCATACGGGCGAGAAGCCTCTCAGGTAAGTAACTACTTCCTTGACGGAAGTGATGATGTAGTCCGCATCCTCGTCTGTGATATCCTCGCCTATCGAAAGTCGCAGCGAGCCGTGAGCGACGTCGTGTACTCTGCCGATCGCGAGCAGCACGTGTGACGGATCGAGTGAGCCTGATGTACACGCGCTTCCCGAAGATGCTGCAATGCCCTTGTCGTCGAGAAGCAGCAGAAGCGACTCGCCCTCGATGCCCTCGAAACAGAAGTTGATATTAGAAGGCACTCTCCTACTAAGGTCACCGTTGATGGCAGAGTGCGGGATCTCGTTCAGACCTGCGATGATCTTGTCTCTTACGGGTGTAAGAGTGTTGCTGTAGTTCTCGAGATTGTCTACTGACTCCTTGAGTGCCGTCGCCATGGCAGCGATACCCGGAACATTCTCGGTTCCGGCTCTTCTGCCTCTCTCCTGTGCGCCGCCTTCGATCAGGTTAAGAAGTCTGATTCCCTTCTTCGCATAGAGGAAGCCGGTGCCCTTCGGACCGTGGAACTTGTGACCCGATGCGGAGAGCATATCGATGTTGTCGTCAATTACGTTAACCTTGATGTGTCCGACTGCCTGAACTGCGTCAGTGTGGAAGATGACGCCGTGTGCTCTACAGATAGCGCCGATCTCGCGGATGGGCTGGATCGTTCCAATCTCGTTGTTGGCATACATGACTGTAACGAGTGCCGTGTCCTCGCGGATCGCTTTCTCTAGTTCTTCAGGTCTTACGAGTCCGTCCTCATGAACGTCGAGGAGCGTGATCTCGAAGCCTTCCTTCTCTAACTTATTAAGTGTGTGAAGAACCGCATGATGCTCGAACTTAGTCGAGATGATGTGCTTCTTACCCTTCGCCTCTCCTGCCTTCGCGGCGGAGATGATGGCCTGGTTGTCAGCCTCGGAACCGCCTGATGTGAAGAGAATCTCACGTGCGTCCTCAGCACCTATAGCTGCTGCTACGTCGGCGCGCGCCTGCTCAAGAACCTCCTTAGCCTTCTGGCCGAATGTGTAGAGGCTCGACGGATTGCCGTATGTGTCTTCAATGAGACTAACCATAGTCTTGATAGCCGCTTCGCTCATCTTGGTTGTCGCGGCATTGTCTGCGTAGATCATTACCTTGGTGTCCTTTCGTATTACCTACTATATCAGTATGTTTATGAATATATTACCTATTCCCTACTGTGTCAATAGGTTATGCTTGATTAATCCGATTACCTACGGGTATAATGGGTGAGTAGTCAGGGGAAAGATATTGTTATAAGGAGTTTCTATGATCTCTACAAAAGGAAGATATGCACTCCGCGTCATGCTCGACCTGGCGCAGAACCACAGCGAACAGTACATCCCTCTTAAGGACATAGCCGAGCGTCAGGAGATATCGAAGAAGTATCTCGAGATTATCGTGAAAGAGATGGTCAACGGCGGCCTCATCAAAGGTGCGTCCGGCAAGGGCGGCGGTTATAAGCTCGTCCGTAAACCTGAGAAATATACGATCGGCGAGATCCTCGAACTGATGGAAGGAACACTCTCCTCAGTTGCCTGCCTCGCCGATAAGAATTATGAATGTGCACGCAGAATGAACTGCGATACTCTCCCCATGTGGAAAGAGTTCGATGGTATCGTGCACGATTATTTCTATAGTAAGAAGTTAACTGATCTTCTCTGATTACTTATAGTCATCCACATCGAATTTACGATCGCGGAAGTAATAGTCGCGGTCCGCTTCTGTTATCTGCTTGATAACGCGCGCGGGATTACCTGCCGCTACGACGTTGGCGGGTATATCTTTGGTGACTACGCTTCCCGCACCGATGACTGCATTCTCACCGATAGTTACGCCCGGCATAACGCAGACATTGCCGCCGATCCAGACGTTGTCTTCGATGGTGATATCGATGCCGTATTCGTAACCTGATTTACGTGAATCAGGATGGATCGGATGTCCTGCTGTATAGAGCGCCACATTAGGTGCGATCTGAACATCGTTGCCGATCTTAACCTTACCGACATCGAGCACGATGAAGTTAAAGTTAGCGAAGAAGTTATCGCCGATCTCGATGTTATAACCGTAGTCGCAGTGGAACGGAGGCTCGATCTTGAAGTAACCCGTTCCGACCTTGCCGAGGATCTCTTCCTTCAGAAACTTCAGCGCCTCCTGCTCCTGTTCGGGCGGCATATTGTTGAACTTATATATCTTCTTCCTGCACTCGAGACGATCCTCTTCGAGTCCGTCCATCCATGACTTATAAGGAAGATTCGCGAGCATTCTTTCTTTCATATCCATTGTTCGTCACCTCGTGCTATTCGTCTCACCACGGTCTGGTCTTCTCGATCCAGCCGTTCGACTTCCAATACTTATAATCAGTATACTCCGGATTCTGCTTACCGAGACCCGTCTGCATCATTCTTACTACGAGGAATTTGCCCTTCGCCATTATTCCCGCACGTGCCGGCTTGCTGTAGTCGATCGCGAGGAAGTGCTTGGCGTATGCGCGGAGTCTTTTCGAGAAGCCCGCGCGCTTCTTCTCGGGAATCTTCTCCCAGCGCACCTCGCTCATGAGCTTGAAGCTCGCCGTCTTGATGTGCGTGATGCCCCACCATGAGAGGCTGTCTCTGATGTCTTTCGCTGCGGACTTCTCGCCGGAGCCGAGTGCCTGCGTGATGATCATCGCGCGCTTACCAAACATCCAGCCTGCGGGGCGGTGCGGCATCCATCTGTAACCGAAGTGGTCGAGCATCGCCTTCATCGCACCCGTCGTGTGGAAGACATATGTCGGCGACGCGAACACCAGAAGGTCCGCTTCCTTCAGCGCCGTCTCGATCCTGCTTATGTACTCATAATCCTTGCAGTACTGCTCACCCTTCCCGAAACACTGTATGCATCCGACGCAGAAGTTCGGGCAGTCTCTCGGCAGGTAGAACTCCGTGATCTCCGCCTTGCCCTGAAACTCCTCGAGAAAAATCTCCTTGAGCTGATATGTGACACCCTTCTTCTCCGTGCCGTTAATAACCGTGATCTTCATGCTATCGTCCTCCCGTAATTCTTATCAAACTGTCTTAGATGTCCCTCCAGAAGCTTCAGCGCTTCCTTCTCCCTCTTGGGTTCCCTGTCGCACACCGTGAGCAGCAGGTATATCGGCGCGTAGAACTGCAGCGTCATTACACTCACGTCGTCCGCCGCGAGAATGCCCTGCGCTACCATCAGTCCGAGCAGCATCCCCTGATACGACAGCGGCATCTCGAAATACTGCTGCTGGTACACCGCCGCGAGTTCCTTATCCCGGAACTGCTCTATAGTTAGCATCTTTCTGAATCTCTTGGTGTAATCGTCGTGAAGATAATAGAGGAAGAGATTCTTTCCGAGCTCGACCATCGAATCCTCATTCATGGTCTTGTAGATCTCCGCATCCGCCGTCGGATCCGCGCCGTTGATATTCAGCGAATTGGCCTGCTCCATGAAGCGGTTGTTCATCTCCGCGATGATCGCATCGAAGATCGCCTGTTTATTCTTGTAGTGTTTGTACAGCGAAGGGGCCTTTATTCCCACCCGCTCGGCGATGTCATTCACGTAGACATTCGCGTATCCGCGTTCGGAGAATAATGTCAGCGCCTCATCTAAGATTCTGTGTTTAGTGTCCATGATTACCCTCTTGGCTAATTCAGATTAGCCATATTATAGGCTAATTCCAATTAGCCGTCAAGATGTCTACACTTATGTCTACACTTTTCCGTATGTGTAGACATGACTGTAGAAAAATGAAGAAAGTCTACACATTTGTCTACCATTTCACAGAAATGTAGACGCCAGTGTAGACTTCCGGATCTTAATTACTTATATTCGCTGAGAATCAGAGAACTTCTCTCAAGCCTTCCTTGAGCTTCACGTTCTCCATGTCGGAGATTCCGTAATTCATACCCTTATAATTCCACAACGCACTTCCGATATTGTACTTATGGAATGTCGCATGGATATCGCGGATCCAGCGGAGTGCATCTTCCTTGTCAGCCAAATCGATAACTCCGTGCTCACCGCAGTACAGAGGAATGTTATTCTCCTTAGCCTTCTCGATCGCCGGAGTGAAGATATCCTCGAAGAACTGAGGACCGATCTCACTGATACCCTCTTCGAAGATGGCACCTGCAAGATCCTTGGAGAGTTCTGTGGAGGCTTTTTGATACTCTGCCAAGGTCTTCGGGTAACCAATTCTGAAGTCGAGCGGCATATAGTCGACCCAGTGCGCGCCCTGATGTGTGAACACCATGGGCTCATAACAATGGAAGTTATAAACGATATGATCATCGAGCGGGAAGTCAAGCAAAGCGATCGTTCCGACAGAGTTGTAGCAAACTCCACCGATAACGAGATATGTATCGGGAGCCATCGCTCTCATGCGTGCGACATACTTACACAGAACCTTGTTCCATGCGTCGGCAACTTCATACATAACGACTTCGTTCAGAGGCTCGAATGCAACTGATGAAGAATACTTCGCGAATCTTCTCGCGATCTCTTCCCACAGCTTCAGGAATCTTTCCTGGTCTGCGTCGTTATAGAAGAACTGCTTTTTGTCGTCCTTCTTCATGGGGTCGAAGGAATAACCGTGGCACTCATGCAGGTCGATGATCATGTTAAGACCATACTTCTCGCACCACTGTCTGCACTTCTCGAGATAAGCGAAACCGTCTTCCTTATAGTTTCCTTCCTCATCCTCGAGAACGATATAGTCAACAGGACAACGAACGTGGTCGAAGCCGAACTCTTTGATGTTCTTGATATCTTCTTCGGTGATATAAGAATCGAAATGATCCTTATCGTACTTACTGAACTGTGAGATCCAACCGCCCAGATTTACACCCTTCTGAAAACCTTCGAACTTACGCATGTGTCATCCTCCGTCACGCTTAGTCAATTGCCGAAGGATATTAACATATATATTTACTTCTTATAATGAGTCAAAATCACGACTGTAAGCGGTACGCAGACCCCTAATGTACACATAATGAACAACACCTGACACACGGGGTGGATCAGCGACAGCATAAGCGGAATATAAGACCCCATCACGTTGCCCAGAGCGTGCAGCAGAACCGCCGGCCACAGCTTCCCCGTGCGGGCATAAACCCACGACCATACAAGACCCATTCCGAAGGCGAACATCATCGACGGCACTCCCACCGACAGCACATGCGGCACAGCGAAAAGCACAGCAGCACACACCACTTTCGCGTTAAAGCTGAACTCACACATGCGGTCCATCATGAGCTTACGGTAAAGCAGTTCTTCGAAGATGGGATTAAACAACAAAAGCAACAGCGCATAGAACCACCACTTGTCACCAAGCAGTTCATCTGCGCCCATACCCTGCGGCTTCATTCTTAGTATAAGAATACAGATAAGGTTAGCCACGATCATAAGAGGAAACGCGATGCCGTTCTGCACGGCAAATGCTTTCGCGATGAGTGAAGCCGGTACCTCTTCCTTGGCAGGCGCACTCTTAGGCATGCCGACAGTCGCGAGCAGGAACAAACCGAGTCCGACCGTATAAGGCACGACCATAGAACTCATGACAGGCGCGACCGCATCCGGGAATGCCGACGCGAAGTAAGTTCTGAAAACAAATGACGATAAAAACCAAAGCGCGATACCGATTACCAAACGCACTACGGTAATAATATTATTCTTCTTCATCTCCACCATGCTCCTTCATAAAATCCGACAGAGCTTCATTCATCTTGTCGGTCTTAGCTTTGGCAATGAAGTACATGACTGTCTGGATCACGATGAATACCGGAAGGAAGATACTGGCCAGGAACAGCACAGTACTAAGACTCCAGAATCCGAGGATCAAAGTCGCGAACCCCACGCCGACAGCGAAGTATATAGGAGCAGCAATTATGTTACGTATGAATAAGGACTTCGACATTCCCCAACGGGTGTGCCTTATGAGAAGTCTGATGTAATTGATCACACCGATAACTACGAACATCAATGCGATCAGCAGCACATCGCGGGGAACCATCACGGTCCCTAAGATAAGAGAAACAACCGCGTATATAAGAATGCTTAACGTGAAGCAGACTGCGGAAACCAAAGATGCTTTACGTATCTCAGCCATGTTTCCCCTCCTTCATACCGATAGCACGTTTGAAGTCATTCACGTAGTTACGCGACACGAGTACGTACTCACCGTTCTTAAGCAGAAGCTTAACGCGGCGTGAGTCCTCCGGTGCGACGGATCTTACAGCCTTGATGTTTACGATGGTGCTTCTGGATATCCTTACGAAGAACCTGTCACGAAGATCTTCTTCGAGTTCATAGAGAGTCTTCCTGATCCTGTAAACGTCCTGTGCCTTATATGCGAATATATCGCGGTCCACCGCTTCGAAGTAAAGGATGTCGGAGATATAGATAAGCTCCGTATCGCCGTTCCCCTTTATACCCATGATCGTATCCGCGGATTGATTGATGGCCTGAACGAGGTTGTCGATCTCGCGGGTCTTCTCGCGGTATCTTACTTCAACCTCTGTCTCCTCCACCTGCGGACACTGACGTAGGAATAACTTCATTACTGCCTCCTTCAGGAGCATTGATATCATTCACGATACATCTTATCAATAAAAAACGTATAAGAGGTACATATACGCGAACAAGATGACATTAAGCAACAATTTCACTCCTGAATGTTCATTAATCAACACACGCCGCGCCCACTGTCGGATAAGCGACAAACGGGGCCTTATCTGCACATTGGTTACGTTACAGTTCCGTGGCAACATAAAGCCACGATAGGTTAAACACTAATCGAATTAAGGAGGAAACTACAATGAAAAACACAACATCTATTAAGAAGGCTATACCCGCTATCATTCTCGCAGCAGCACTCGCAGTATCAGTAGCACCGCTCGCAGCAATGTCATCCAACGCAGCTACACTTTCCACAACTGCTACACAGGCATCCAAGGTCGATGACGCTACACGCGAATACTTCATCAACTGCTACGATTCATCTACAGCTTATCTGGGAATCTACTACAACCAACTTCCCACTGACGTAAGAACTTGTCTCGAGTGTGCAAGAGACGCAGCTTATCCGCTTCTCAACAGCGACGACCTCGCAGCAGTTACACAGGCAAGCTCCGATCTTAGAATCGCTCTTCGCGTAGCTGAGTCCACAATCGCAGGTATCCCTGTTGATACTAACGCAGCTCCCGAGTTCGTTCTCGGAACTAACGGCGGTAACGTTTCACACGCTATGACAATCTCTTGGGCAACAGCCGGCAAGATCGGTGACATCTACTCTATGTGCCGTAACCAGACCGGTGTTTATGCCAGAACACTCGTAGTAAACAACTTCGTAGAGAGACTGTATCCCATCGCTCTCGGCAGAACAGCTGACATCGCATCCAGAGATATGTACACAAACGCTATCCTTAACGGAACAATGACACCCGATCAGGTAGCTGCTACTATCCTCGGAAGTGCTGAGTGCAACAACAAGCTTACTGACAACAAGGCATTCGTAACAGCTTGCTACCAGGCATTCTTCGACAGACAGCCTGACACACAGGGACTCAACAACTGGGTAAACGCTCTTAACAACGGTATGACAAGAGCCGAGCTCGTTTCCACATTCGAGGCTCAGACATCTTGGACTAACCTCTGCGCTTACTACGGTTTCTAATTTAACCAAGCAAGATCAATCGATCGCTTCATAACATACTTCCATTTAAGAAGGCCGGCCCGGAAGGGTCGGCCTTTCTTATGCGTCAACAAAAAAACTAACGTCACTCCTTGAGTTTCTTCTTGTTCTCGTACATGAGTCCGTCAGCTCTCTCGAAAACCTGCGACACCTTCTTGTCACTTCCCTGCTCGAACTCCGCCATACCGATAGCGACGACAGGGCCTTCGCCCGACTCGTTGTTCTCAAGAACCTTCTGCTTAAACGTACTTACGAGAAGCTCCCTGTTCTGGTAGTCATCGCCTCTGATGAAGACCGTGAACTCATCGCCTCCGATACGGAAGACGGGCGAGTGATCGAATGTATCACAGATAAGCTTACATGCAGACTTAAGAAGATCATCGCCGGCCTGATGTCCGAGCGTATCGTTCGTCTGCTTAAGATAGTTCAGATCACAAACAGCGATCGCGAACGGCAGATAATCAACACCGTTATTGATATTAGTCTGTACGGACTTGATAAGCTCGTCGTATGCGAACTTATTCTTAACTCCGGTTAGACCGTCGCGACGTGCGATTTCCTTCTCGGCATTAAGAGCGGAGAGCTGGTCATTCTCTTTCTTAACGAGCTCATCGATATTCTCGATACCGATAATGAAGTGCTTGCCGTCGCTGCTCTTTCTTGCTGTTAATCTGGTGAACTGCGGCGCCTCCTTAATGATCATGCGGTAATCCGCTTCAAGACTTCTACTAAGATCGAGTGTACTAAGAAGATTATCCTTCGTGAGTATTCCGAGAAGCCTCTCGCGGTCATCCGGATGGATAATCCTCGGGATATTCTCATCAATATCGTGATAGAAGTCAGGGCCTTGTTCCTGAACTTCCATATGACCGAAGATATTCTTCGATGTATATCCTACGTAACTCGCATCTTCGATATCGACATAGTAGATAACGTCATAGTTTGATGCGAGGCTCTCAGCGATCTGCGTGAACGAGAACGCCTTCTGCTGTCTCTCTTTCCTGATGCGCTCAGCCTTAAGATCATCCTCGATATCCTTGATACACAGAACGAAATTTTTTCCCTCGTTCGCACGAATGATAGTGAACAAATAATATCTGGGTTCGCCCGAAATCATCATTCTGTACTTATAGTTGTAAGACTTCTTCTTACTAAGCTGCTCCTTGATGGTCTCCTTGTCATACATACTGACAGCGAAATCACGGTCATCGGGATGGACATAAGTCTTCACATCTTCCTTAGCATCGATATAGAAATCCTCCCAGTTCTTCGGAACCTTCATGATCTCATTGAAGTCATGGGATGAGAACTCCATATACCTACCTGTCTCGATGTCGACGTAGTAGATAGTCTCATACTCATCTGCGAGACTCTTCGCGATCTGGTTGTAGATCTCGCGCTCGTCCTTGAGCTTCTGCACCACGCGAAGCTTGTGCTCTTCGTCATCAATATTCTCTACAGCGACGATGTACTTGTTACTGTCCTTGCCGTTTCTTCTCAGCACACGCATCGTGAAGTACTGAGTCTTACCACGGCCGATATATCTGAAATAAACGTCCTTCACGCCGCCTGGAGATACAGCATACTTAAGGCTGTCGGGCTTAAGGAAACTTATGACCTGATCACGGTCCTCTTCAGCGATAGTCGCGCCGATATTATCCCGAACGTATGCGTAGAAACCCGTTCCTCCCTGCATCAGAACAAAGGATTCGGAAGCGGAGTCTCTCGTAAACCACATGTACTCGTCCGTCTCTATATCAACATAAAACAGCAGCAGGTAATCGGCAAGCAGGTTATGCGCCATCTGATCGAAAACACTGTTGTCAGCCACTGCGATAGTCCCCCTCAACTCGCATAAAATTCCTTTTACATTATACACCCGCAGACCCCGTCAATTCGATGATTTTATTATGAAGAAAGTATTAATTCTGGGCATAGATATGACCCGCACTGGCTGGGGGCATTGGCGGGTCAATATCAGGGGGTTTAATGAGAAGAATATGCTATTCAGTTATGTCCTCATACCTTACGTTGGTTATGTGGACTGTCGATGTGTAACCATGGTTACCTAAGTTGAAT